>Ga0315280_10002592_pt1 | contig 29129 bp, 27 predicted proteins | sample YL17G06_40_MG_FD_203697 | JGI IMG/M metagenome (GOLD analysis project Ga0315280, IMG submission 203697) | Sediment microbial communities from Yellowstone Lake, YNP, Wyoming, USA - YL17G06_40 | ecosystem: Environmental > Aquatic > Freshwater > Lake > Sediment | place: USA: Wyoming | collected... | reverse complement strand
TCCAGGACAGTCGCCTGGATTTCCACTCCGGGATAGACCGCGCTCAGAGGCGTCGGCCTGAGGTCGAGAAGTCCGGGCGCGCTCGCGCCGATAAGGACGATTTTCCCGGCGAATTCCTGCGGCGGAATTTGCGGCTCTTTTCCCTCTTCAACCTGGGCCCAGGAATTGATGACGGCGGCGATAGGATAGGTTTTGTATGTCCCGGCCCGGCCATAATAGCGGATGATCATCTGACCCGATTGATCGAGCGGAATTCCCGGCGGCGTCTCCCCTCCCCTGATATAGCGGGCCAAGGCCAACGGTATCGCAGGGATAATCAGGTCCTGGTAGGAAAACGCCAGAGGGAGGCGCCGAAAAATGCCGTCGCTGTCGGGCAAAAAAAGGACATTCCCCGCTCCTTTTGAAGCCTCGAGCAGCACGGGCACCGGCAGGGTTGCGGATATGGCTCGGGGAAAAGACTCATCCGGGAGGTCCTTGGGGGAAAGCGAGAAGCGCTCGAGGAGGCCGGCCGGAGTCTCCTCAAAAGATTTTTCTTTCCGGCTCAGGGAAACAGGCAACAAGACATTCCCCGCCCGCTCCATCGCCCGGGCAAAATTCTCGTCGTCTTCTATCCCGGAGCGCGAGGTCTCAGAAAAACTGAGGTCAAAAAAAATGACCTTGGCCCCTCCTGTCCGAAGGTAATCAATGACGGCGGAATAAACCTGCCTGGGCCATGGCCAGGACAGGCCCTGCTGTTTCTCATAGACATCAAGACTATACTGGTCTATAAGAAAAATGGAGATATCCCGGCTCGCCTTGGAAGTGTCCGCAAAAAGCCGCAGCCTTAAATCCCAGGAATTCCATTCGAGGGGCCGGGCGGCTTTGGTGGTTTGAATCAGGAGAGCAAGGGCAAACGCTCCCAATCCCACCCATATTCCCCGGGTGAACCTTTTCCGCGGTAGAGCCCCAGATAATCCTTTCATTCCCGAGAATATTTCTTGTTTATTTCAGACCGGCCAGAGTCTGATGGAACCTTTTCGTCCGCGCCGGCTCTTCCACCAGAGAGCCGCCCAGCGCGGCCGCTTGTGTTTTAACTCTTTCTATTCTTTGCTCGGACGTGGGGTGCGTCTTGAACCAGCCTTTTCCCGAGACCGCCGAGGAATCGCCGACCATCGTCCGGAGGAAATCCACGAGACCTTGCGGTGTATAGCCGGTTGCGGCGGTGAATTTTACCGAAAGCTCGTCGGCTTCATATTCGAATTTCCGGTCGTAGCCTCTCAGGATCAGGGTGTCCACGATATCGCCCAGCGTGCCCTCGAATATGGTTGTCAGCTGGGCCAATTGTTGAGGGCCGTACCGCTTGGCCGCCTCCTGCCCGATCAGGCTGAAGGCATCGATGAGCCGGGATTTCTTGATCGACTGCAACCCGTGCCTGGCGCAGACGTGCCCAACCTCATGAGCCAAGACCGCCGCCAGCATCTCCTCATTCCGGCACCGGCGCAGGAGCCCCTTGCTGATGAAGATGAACCCTCCCGGGGCCGACAAGGCATTGACCTCTTCGGTATCCAGGACAAGGAAATGATAACCGGCATAGATTTCGGGCCGGCTCGAAGAATAGACAACCGCCTTCCCGACAGTGTTGACATAGTCGGTCAATGCCTGGTTATCATAGACCGGATACCGGGAAAGGATCAGCGCGGCGACACCGCGGCCGATATAATATTCTTCCTCCTCGGTAATATCGGCGAAGCTGGAGCGAACGGCCTCGCTCGTCCGGACGATGGCCTTTCTGTCGCTTTCCGAAATCTTGCCGGTCCCGGCCAAGATATCCGCCCCCTGCTGAACGGCGGAACAGGCGGCCAGAAACGCCAGGACAAAAAAGAAGCCGACCGTCAGGGCAAGCGTTTTCGTCTTGTTCATCTGGCACCTCGGAACTCTCCCAGCTTTCCCTGCCTCATGAACTCTTCGACCCGGGAGTCGGGTATCTTGATCAGGAGCATCTTGTCCACCCAGACAAAGCTCACCTCCCCGTGCTTGGCCCGGTAGCTCTCTTCCACCTGTTTGTTGAAGCCTTTGCCGGCGAGGGCCACTTCGCTGGCCGAGGCCTGCGTTTTCATTTTTGCATCCATGGCCATGAGGTCGAACTTCTGGACCTGGACCGCGCTCGAGTGGATCCAGCCGACGGCTCCCTTGGACGTCCTCACCTGGATCCATCCCTCCTGGCTGCTGATTTTCTCGATCTTCTCCCCTGCTCCGAGAGTCAAAAGAGCGGGCGCATAAAATTTCGGGTTCTTCCTCAAGCTCGTCGATTGAACCTTCACGATCAAGGTCTCGGCGGCGAGCAAACACAAGACCAGGACAAAAAGGCTGACGACCAGTGTTGAACGTATCGGCCTCTTCACCTTCACCTCCTTAAAATCGCTAAAACGCTAGGGCTGAAGGTCATCCCTATTTGTTTTTTCTCATCATAGAAGAAAGAAACAAGCAAAGTCAATTTTTTCAGAATAAATGGGGACGGTTCTCTTTTTTATGTTACTCTTTTTAAAATTTAAACAGAACCGTCCCCATTATGTCAGGAGCAAAGGCTGGCCCTGCCTCAATTTTTCCTTCAACAGGCCGTTCCTCTTGACCGGCTTGTCATTCTTGATAGCGATGTAAAGCGCTTTGTAAGAGCCCACGATGACGCTCAGCTTCTTGGCCCGCGTCAGCGCCGTGTAAAACAGGTTTCTCTGGAGCATGATGTAGTGTTGGGTCAGAAGAGGCATAACTACGGCCTGATATTCGCTCCCCTGGGATTTGTGCACGGAGACGGCGTAAGCATGGGTGATGTCGTTGAGCTCATCCTTCTCGAAACTGACTTCGCGGCCTTCAAAATCAACCAGGAGCCGGAACCTCTGTTTGTCGACGTGGAGAATAAGGCCTATGTCTCCGTTAAAGATCTCTTTATCGTAATTATTCCGGATCTGCATGACCTTGTCCCGGGCCCTGAACTCCCTGTTGCCTACCTTCAGCCCGTCTTGATGGGAGTTCAGCCTGGCTTGAAGCTCGGTGTTGAGATTGTCCACGCCGCACAAGCCCTTATACATCGGGCTGATGACCTGGATTTTTGGAGTGAGCGCGGGGACACCGAGTTTGTGGGGAATATTGAAACAGCAGAGGCTCATGATCGTCTTAAAAGTTTTCTCCTCATCCTCATGATGGAGAAAATAAAAGTCGGCGTTCTTTTCCTCGCGCGGCGGATAGATGAGCTTCTCTCCCTGGTTGATCCGATGGGCGTTCAGGACAATCAGGCTGTCGCGCTGCTGGCGGAAAATTTCCTCGAGCCTCATGACCTCCACCCGGCCCGATTCGATAATGTCCTGCAGGAGATTGCCCGGCCCCACCGAAGGCAGCTGGTCCTTGTCGCCGACCAGAACGAGGCGCATCCCGGGAGGCACGGCCCTGACCAGGGAATACATCAACGGCAGGTCGATCATCGAGCATTCATCGACCACGAGCGCGTCAGCACGGAGCGGGTGTCGCTCATTCTTTTTAAAACGGCCCTGCCTGGGGTTGTATTCCAGGAGGCGATGAATTGTCCTGGCTTCTTTGTGAGTGGCCTCAGAGAGCCTCTTGGCGGCTCGTCCTGTGGGCGCCGCCAAAACGACTTGCTGGCCGAAGCTGTCAAAGATGGCCACAACAGCCCGGATAATCGTCGTTTTTCCGGTCCCTGGGCCGCCGGTGATGACGAGCATTTTTTTATTGAAACAGGCCTTGATGGCTTCTTTTTGGGTTGAGGAAAATTCCAGGCGGAGCTCCCTCTCGACCTCGGCAATCGTCTTGTCCATACCTGACGGCGGGTTGGGTGACGGCATGGAGCTTATCTTAAGGATGGCCCCGGCCACGCCCTCTTGAGCTTCGAAGAGATAAGGAAGATAGACAGCCGTCCTGTCCTCGACTTTCTCGGCAACGATCAATTTTTGTCGGACAAGGTCAGCCAGGGCGGACCGTGTTTTCTCCTCCTCAACCCCCAACTCCTTTCCACAATTTTCTTCCAGCTTATCCAGGAAAGAAAAGACATGGCCCTGCTCCGTATCCTTTTCGAGTAGATAGAGCAGAAACGCCTTGACCCTTTCGGGTGAAGAAGGGTCCAGGCCCAGCTTCAAGGCGATCTGGTCAGCCGTCTTGAAACCGATCCCCCAGATATCCAGGCAGAGCTGGTAGGGGTTGCTCTTTAGAACATGGAAAGACCTCTCGCCGTACTGGCGGTAGACTTTTGTGGCGATGCTGGTCGAGACGTTGTGCTCCTGCAAGAAAATGATCAGGTCGCGGATGCGCTGATTTTCCGCCCACGACTTCTTGATCTCTTTGAGTTTGGCGGCGCCGACGCCCTCGACGGCGAGGATGTCGCCCGGGTTTTGGGAAATCACCTCGATGGTCTTCTCGCCGAATTTCTTCACGATCCGCCGCGCCAGGACCGGGCCTATCCCTTTGACCAGGCCGGAGGAGAGGAATTTCTCGATGCCCTTGATGGAAGAGGGCAGGATGGGGACAAAACTTTCAACCCGGAACTGCTGGCCAAACTTAGGATTGACCTCCCATTTTCCGGAGACCCGCAAAACCTCGCCCGGAGAGAGAGGCGGAAAAGAGCCGATGACGGTCAGGGCCTTGCCGTCCCCGAGGACAAACCGGCAGACGGTATAGCCGTTCTCGGGATTATAATAGACGATCTGTTCGATCGTGCCCTCAAGGCATTCCACTGTTTTTGTCCTCGTCGGTCATTTATCGCTTTCCCCGGCCTGCGGCTATCGTTATTCCCTGATTTTTTCTGAATTTGAGCCGGTCGGCGGCCGAGGCTTCTCGCGCGGAGATTTCGATCAAGCCCAGACTCCCGGATATAAAAAAGATCTCTCCTTTCTCGGCCGCAGCGTAATTTTCCCTCAAACGGCCGTACTTCTTCCCGCCTATAAAAAGGGACAAACGCTCCTTGCCTCCAGCCGCAGCCAAACTTTCGACCAAGCCGGCGGGGATGTTAGTGATCAAGTTGCCGAATTTATCGGCATAAAGGACTTGGCCCTGAATCTCGCCGCCCGACGTCTTAACCCTGGGAATCTCCCTCCTCTTGAAATTCTTCGTCGACGGACCGAACGCCTCGAGCCTTGCGCCCCGGGACAGCCAGGCTGCCGCGGGCGCCATCTTGTCCCGGCCTTGGAAGGTTTTGCTCGGGTGCGGCAGGAAGAACTTCGGATTCGTGATTTCCCTGATCTCCTGGACCGCTTCTTCCCCGAGCGCCAGGCTCAAAACGCCGTTATCGGGGGCGATGAAATAATATTTCTCGGTCTTGACGAGGAGGATACGTCTTTTGCTGCCGACGCCCGGGTCAACGATGACGAGGAAAACCGTGCCTTCGGGAAAGTATTTGTAAGCGGCGAAAAGGACAAATCCGGCGGCAGCAATATCGAAGGAGCGAATCTTGTGGCTGATATCCACAATCCTGGCCTGCGGGTTGAGGCTCGAGATGACCGCCTTTAAAGAAGCGACAAAATAATCGTCCTCTCCAAAATCCGTGAGCAAGGCGACCAGCGGAAGCTTCATTTTAGTTAATCTTATGCCATTCCCACGAACCGGTCAACCCGCCGCCCCGCAGGAAAGGAATTGACCGCAAAGGAGATTCATGATAATTTTGAAATGGTTTGCGTCTTCAATGAAATTCGTCAAAGTCCTTGCCAACGCCCTCATCAGCGGGCTTTTTTTCTCCGGCCTCCTTTCGCTTCTTTTCGCTGACCTCAACATCAACCAGAAAGTCACCCTTTCTTTTCTTGGCGGGTTAGCCCTCCACCTGGCGCCTTTCTACGGGTTCCTCGCCGCCTTGCTGTGCATCCTGGGTTTTTTTATCATCCAATTTTTTTCCGGACGAAAAGTCCGGGTGGCCTTCGTCTCCCCTCCTTTCCTGGTCCTGAGCATTTCCCTCCTCACCCTCCTCTTCCTCCTGATTTTCAGGCTCAATTATGGCTATTTTCTGTCTTTCTTCGATATCCGCCATAGATCTCTTCTTCAGGCCCAAATGCTGATATTGTTTTCTCTCGCACTCCTGGGTCTGGCGGCCTTTTTTGGGTTTCACCGTTACAAGAAAAGGCCTCTCTTTTTCTGGGCTTTTTTTGCTCTTCTCGTCCCGGGTCTGGTTTTTGCCTTTTCCCAGAGATGGCGCTATCCTCTGCCTCAGCCGGGTCCAAAACTACCCCCGCTTCTGGGGAAAAAACCCGAAAAAAAGATAACCATCATCGGGCTGGAAGGGCTGAGTTTCGACTTTCTCATTCCTCTCATCTCCGAAGGAAAACTGCCCAACTTCTCCTGGCTGATGGACAATGGCAGCTCGGGAAGGCTGATCAATTTCTCCCCCAACGAGCCGGTCACGCTCAACGCTTCTTTCGACTCGGGAAAATTCCCGGCCAAGCATCGGCAGCTTTCTATTTCCCGGTACCGTCTGGGCAAGATGAAGGAAGAGATGGAAGTCGTCCCCCGCTTCATCCTTTTCAAGCAATTGGTCAGGATCGGGTTTTTAAAGATCGCTTCTTTCCGGCCCGCTTCTCAGGCCAAGGATATTTGGCAGATTTTCGAGGGGAACCGGATTTCCTATGTCAAAAAGGATTGGCCTTATGCCATGGAGAACCCGAAACCCAGTCAAAAAGCAGAAAAGCACCTGGGCAACCTCTTTGATAACCCGGCCCTGGCCCGGGATGATTATTTTTTGCTGGCCCAGAATGCCTTTTTTCGCGATTATGCCTATGAGGAGCTTGCCGCCGACGAAAAAAACCGGCTCCAGCCTCAGATCTTCTATCTTCTGCTCAACGGGCTCGACACGGTTCAGACCTATTTTTACAAGTACAGCTTCCCTCAGCAGTTCGGAAACATCGATCAAGAAAGCCTCGACAGGTACGGCTCCGTCATCAAAAAATACTTTGCCTTCTACGACGAGCTCGTCGGCAAATATCTGACCGGCCTGAAAGAGGATGAGCTCCTGGTGGTTTTCTCTCCCCACGGCACCGAACCCCTGCCGCTCTGGAAAAGATTCGTCGAGAGGCTGCTGGGCAACCCGAATGTTTCGGCCTATCACGAGTTCGCCCCGGACGGGGTTATCTTTTTTTACGGCAAAGGCATCGTGCGGGGACAAAACGTAGAGGCCATGCGGATTGTGGATGTCGCCCCGACCCTTCTTTACTATCTTGGCCTTCCCGTGGGCCGGGATATGGACGGGATCGTCAGAAGCCCTCTCTTTGTCAAAGAATTTATCGCCGAAAATCCGATCATCTACATTTCGTCCTATGAGGAAATGCAGATTCTCCGGCCTAAATAACACAACTTCCATACTGTCATCGCGAGGAGCGCAGCGACGTGGCGATCCGGCGAAGTCTCTTGACCGAAGCATTTTGGGATTGCCACGGCCCTCCGGGCCTCGCCATGACCCAAAGGAAGTCCGGGCTAGTTGATGATCCGGAACATCCGGTTCCAGCGGGCCTTGGGGATAAAGCTGACGAATTTTTTTAGCCTCTCGTTGAAGCTTGTTCTCATGTAAGCGTCCCGTTCGGCCCTGTAGGAAAAATAGATGATCCAGGGTTTTCCCCTGATATAACTCAGGGGCAGGAAGTGCCAGTAGCGGCTGTCCAGGCTGTTGTCCCGGTTATCCCCCATGACAAAAAGGTGGCCGGGCGGGACAACGACGGGGCCAAAGTTATCCCTGATGGTATCATCATAGTGGTAATACCCGTTCTTGGTAAAGATTTGGCTGTCGCTGTGAACCTTATAGCTTTCGGGTATGGGCTGGTCGTTGATGTAGACCTGTTTGTCTTTGATCTCGATTTTCTCCCCTTCCAGGGCAATCACCCGCTTGACATAATCCTTGGTCAGATCGTTGGGATACTTGAAAACAATGATGTCGTGACGCCGGATGTCCCGCCGCGGGAGAATCGCTCTCTCAAGGGAAAACTGAGGATCGGAATAAATGAGCTTGTTGACGAGGAGAAAATCGCCGATGAGGAGAGTGGGTTCCATGGAGCCGGTGGGTATCTGAAAGGCCTGGACGACAAAGGTCATCACAAAAAAGACGAACACCGCCGTCTCGGCGATCAGTTCAAAATACTCACGAACGAGGCTCTGATCTCGCTGTTTCTTTTCTTTTTTCATAGGGCACCTTTAAGTGAAGCACCTAATATAGCCAAAAAACAAAATTTCATCAAGCCTAAACCCCGACGAGGAAGCAAGCATCTTCATTTTCGCGATGATCATGGAGGCCTTCAATGTCACGAGCGAGCTTGGGCAAGGGATAAAACGACCATTGAGAGATTTAGCCTGAAAATTTTGGGTTTTGAGGGAAGCCCATAAAGAGGCCGGCGAGTATGTTCTGAGCGACTTTTGTGACTTGGGCGGAGGGCCGTGGGTGAAGGAGGACATCCGGAGCCGAGCGGGCAGGGGTCCTCGAGTAAAGCGAGAGGAGAGCGAGGCGAGGACTTGAGCGAATATGACTCGCGGGGGCAGATTCGCGTGCCTCCGAGCCCATGGCCCGAGCCCTCCGCCGAGAAAGCCGAAATTTTCATGGCGTTAAAAATCTCGGACGGGAGCGAATCCCTTGACCAAGCTCGAAAGAAAATCATGGGAATATAGATGCGGATCATTCCGAGCTTGACAGGCTGACGGAATCGGGCTTTACTTAATTTATGAACCTGACCCTCTTCGGCTACCCCAAAACAGGGAAAACCACCTTTTTCAACCTGCTGACAGGAGCGAAGATCGAAGTCAAAGCCTACGAGGACGGGAAAAAGGAGGCTAATCAAAGGACCTGCTTCATTCCCGACAGCCGGCTGGACCGGATTGCCTCTCTTTATCCGGAAAAAAAGAAAATCACGGCGACATTCGAGCTTGTCGACCTGGCCGGGGTTTCGTACGGAGAAGTCAAAAATAGCACCTACCTCAGCGCCCTGCGGAAAGCCGACGCTCTTATTCATGTGGTGCGGGGATTCCAAGACCCGCAGATATCCCATCCCAAGGGAAAAATCAGCCCCCGGGATGACATCCCTTTTATGGAAGAAGAATTGATTCTGACTGACCTGATCTCGGTGACAGCCAGGCTGGAAAAATTAGAAAAAGACCTCAAAAAAGCCAAGGACCCGGAAGGAGAAAAAGAAAAACAGCTTCTCAGCCTATTTCGCTCCAGTCTCGAAGAAGGGAAACCCATCCGCGAGCTTCCCTTCTCGCCAACTGAAGAAAAGCTCATCCGGAGCTTCGCCTTCCTCAGCCAGAAACCGCTCCTGCACATAGTCAATGTCGATGAGACGGATATTTCTCTCATTGAGAACCCCGAGAAAATCTATCCGGCCGAAAAGCCGGGCACGGCGGTCATGGCCTTTTGTGGAAAAATCGAAGCCGAGATCAGCGAACTCGGCGATGAAGAAAAGGACATTTTTCTCAAGGAATACGGCCTCAAAGAACTCAGCGCCGGGCGATTCTTCAGGACCATCCCCTCGCTCCTGCAGATTATTTCTTTTATGACGATAGGCAAGAACGAAGTCAGAGCCTGGACTGTCCCCCTGCGCTCCAGCGCCGGGCAGGCGGCCGGGGCCATCCATTCCGACATCGAAAAAGGGTTCATCCGGGCGGAGGTCATTCACTGGGATAAGCTCCTGGAATACGGCTCGCTGCAAGCAGCCAAGGACAAGGGGGCTATCCGGCTGGAGGGAAAAGATTACCCGGTCGAAGACGGAGACGTGATCTATTTCCGGTTTGCCTCATGAAAAAGACTTTTCTGGTCACGGCCCAGGATTCCCTCTCTTCTGCCCGGACGGGAAAAATCCAGACGCCTCACGGCGTGATCGAAACGCCGGCCTTCTCTCCGGTCGCCAGCCAGGGCACGGTCAAAGCTCTGATTCACAGCCAGGTCGAGGGCCTGGGCGCGCAGGTCATACTCGTCAATTCCTATCACCTCTATCTCCGGCCGGGCCTTGACACTATCGCCAAGGCCGGGGGTATCCACGCTTTTATTTCCTGGCCCAACCCGATTATCTCCGACAGCGGCGGTTTCCAAATCTACAGCCTCTCTCCCCTCGTTAAAGTCAGCAGCGAGGGCGTTAAATTTTCTTCTCATCTTGACGGGACCAGGATTTTTCTCCGGCCCGAGGACGTCGTCGACATCCAGAGAACGCTGGGAACAGATATCATGATGACCCTCGACTATTTTCTCCCCTTTCCCTCCCCCAAAGCCAAGATGAAAGAGGCGGTCAAGATGACCTCTCTATGGGCGCGGCGTTCCCGGGCGCGCTTCGATGAGCAGCCCACGGCCCAGCTTTTATGGGGCATCAGCCAGGGGAGCGTGTTCTGGGAGCTGCGGCGGGAGAGCATCGAGGACCTGCTCGAGATCGGGTTTGACGGCTATGCTTTAGGAGGATTGGGGATCGGTGAGCCCAAATCAGACCTGCTCGAGGCACTGGAGAAGGCCGATGCCCTTCTCCCCAAGAATAAGCCGCGCTACCTTATGGGGATGGGTTATATCGAGGATATTCTCGATGCGGTCGAAAAGGGAGTTGATTTTTTTGACTGCGTCCTCCCGACCAGGAATGCCCGCACCGGAACGCTTTTCACCCATCAGGGGAAAATCGTCATCAAAAACCAGAAATATGCCCAAGACCGCAGGCCGGTCGATGAAGGCTGCGGCTGCTATACCTGTCAAAATTTCTCCCGCGCCTACCTGCGGCATCTGTATGAAAGGGAGGAAATCACCTCGGCGGTCCTCAACACCATCCACAATCTTCATTTTTATCTTGACATCTTCCAAAAAATTAGGCAATCTATTCAATCAAATTCATACAAAGAATTTAAGGTTTATCTGCAAACCCAGATAAAGGAAGAAGTAAGATGATTTTTGCAGGATTGCTTATGTCGCTCCAGGGAGCGCAGCCGGGGAGGCCTCCAGGAACGAGTCTTTTTGCCGCCCTCATTCCTTTCATCCTCGTTTTTGTCATTTTCTACCTGCTGATTATCATGCCGCAGCGGAAAAAACAAAAAAAGCACATGACCATGGTCGAGCAACTGAAGCCGGGTGACAGGATCATCACCTCCGGTGGAATTCGCGGGACCGTGATGGGTGTGCAACAAGACTGGATCGAGCTCAAAGTGGCCGCTAATGTCAAGATCGACATCACCAAGAGCGCCGTGGCCGTGATTCTGGACCAGCAGCAACAACAAATAACTAAATAGGGTCCGGGGAAACTCATTTAAGATGAAAAAAGGGCTGCGCTGGAAAATCATTCTGGTCGTGGGCATAATCGCTTTGGCGATTTTCCTAGCTTACCCCCCGAGCCAGAAGATCAAATTGGGGCTCGACCTTAAGGGTGGAATCCATCTTGTCCTCCAAGTCGTTACAGAGGACGCCGTCAACGTCGAGACAGACCTGGAAATTTCCCGTTTTCAAGAGCTCTTCAAGAAAAACGATATCACCTTCCAGGTGGTGGTCAAAGAAAAACCGGGGCGTTTTGCCGTGCAGGGGATCAATCTGGACCAAGAAGGAAAGATCCGGGATCTCGTGGATCAGTATGCCCGAGACTGGGACTATGCCTTTGTCGGCGCTAAGGTCACGTTTTCCTTGAAACAGCCCGCCGTCCTTGTCCTCAAAGACCAAGCCGTCAACCAAACACTCGAGACCATCCGCAACAGGATTGACCAGTTCGGCGTGGCTGAACCACTCATCCAGAGACAGGGCGAAGATAGGATTGTGGTGGAACTCCCCGGCGTTGAAGACCCGGACCGCGTGAAAAACCTGATCAAGGTCACAGCCATCCTTGAATGGAAGCTCGTCAAAGCAGGCCCCGCAGCCGATGAGCAGACTTTGCTCGCTCCCTATGACGGGAAAGTGCCGGAGGACGCCGAAGTCGTCCGGGGAGACCCCAAACGAACCGAAGGGGGCTACAATCTTGTGGACCGTGTGGCCACGGTGACAGGAAAAGACCTGCGTACGGTCCGGCGTTCGGTGGACGAATGGAACACCCCGGCTGTGTCCTTTACTCTAAATTCGGACGCAGGCCGGCGTTTCGAGAAGCTGACAGGCGAGAACATCGGAAAACAGATCGCCATTATCCTGGACAATAAGGTTATCTCGGCTCCGCGCGTCGAGGACAGGATACCGGCAGCCTCCGGAGGAATCATCCGGGGCCGTTATACCCCCGAAGAAGCCGAAGACCTGGTGGTCGTGCTCAAAGCCGGGGCGCTCCCTTCGGGAATCAAATATTTGGAGGAAAGAACAATCGGCCCGGCTCTCGGGTCGGACTCGGTTCGACAGGGCCTCATGGCCGGGTTGGTGGCGATCATTGCGGTCATGTCCTTCATGATTTTTTACTACAGGCTCTCGGGTCTAAACGCTGTCATCGCCCTGATCCTTAACGTCGCTATCCTGTTTGGAGCGCTGGCTTATTTTCATGCCACCCTCACTCTGCCGGGTATCGCCGGAATTATTCTGAGCATCGGAATGGCCGTGGACGCCAATGTCTTGATTTTTGAACGCATCAAAGAAGAGCAGGCGGCAGGAAAAGGCATCCTCAGTTCCATATCCCTCGGCTTTTCTCGCGCCTTCAGCGCCATTTTCGATTCTAACCTGACCACGGTTATTTCAGCCGTGTTCCTTTTTCAATTTGGCACGGGTCCGATCAAAGGCTACGCCGTCACCCTGATCATCGGCCTGACCGCGAACTTATTCACGGCAGTCTTTGTTTCCCGTTTGATCTTTGATTTGAAAGTCAAGAAAACCGCAAAAGTGCTGAGTATTTAGCATGCAGCTCTTCAAAACTCCTCATATCAAATTTTTAAAATACAAGTATGCGGCTCTGGCCATTACCGGAATCATCGTCCTGGCCGGGATCTTGAATGTCACCATCGGCAAGGGCTTTAAACTCGGCGTTGACTTTGGTGAGGGCACGCTGGTCCGGGTTATGTTCAAGGATCCGATTTCGGTTAATCAAGTCCGCGATATGCTCAAAGCGGTCGGGCTGGGCAACAGCGTGATCCAGGAAACCGGCAAAGGGGGAAGGGAATTCCAGGTCCGGAGCATAGAAGTTGTGCAGACCCGAGGTCAGGAACAGGAAATCGAAGCCCACGAGGAGCTCGGCAATAGTGTTATTCAGGCCCTTAGGGGCCCTGATTATCAGGGCGAGCTGGCCAAGGGGTCGCTGGATTTTAACGCGATCGAGGAAAAAAGCCTGGCCGCTCTCCTCGAGCCCTCCGTCCCCGGCCGCGGGGAAGAACTCGCCAAGAAAATCATCTCCTTCCGGAATGAGAGGGGCATTATCAGAGATGTTTCCGAACTCCAGGACGCCGCAGTCGGCCAGGATGTCCTCAATTTCCTTAAAGAGAAAACATTCCTGGGCAAGATCACCATACTCAGCCGGGAGACCGTCGGCCCGCAAGTCGGACACGATTTGAGAAGAAAAGCGACTCAGGCGACCATTTGGGCTCTGATCGGGATGCTCGCCTACATTGCCTTCAGGTTTAAACTCGCTTACGGAGTTTCAGCCATCTTCACTCTCACCCAGGACGTTCTGATCACCATGAGCATCTTCACTTTCACCAACCGGGAAATCAACCTGCCCATCATCGCCGGTATCCTGACTATTGTCGGATACTCGATCAATGACACGATCGTCATTTTTGACCGCGTCAGAGAGCTCTCGAGAACAATGAGGAAAGAATCCCTGGAAGAGGTCATGAATGCGGCCCTTAACCAGACTCTGAGCCGAACACTTATCACTTCAGGGACAGTTTTCTTGACCATTCTGGCACTGTTCCTTTTTGGAGGTGAAGTCATTAACGATTTTGCGTTTATCATGCTCATCGGGACGATCGAGGGAGTCTATTCGACGATTTATCTCTCCTGTCCGGTGGTTCTGTTCTGGCATAAGGCCTTCAAGACTAAGAAAGGTTTTAGAAAGTAGGAGGGACTTGTCAAAATATTTTTTTTTATTTATACTTTAGGCGTGTGCAATTGTTATTAATCCGGTAATGAGGTAAAGACCATGGTCGAAAAAGCAAGGCCTCAGAAAACAGATGAGATCCCCAAGCTTTTCAAGGACTCGTTTTTCATCGGCGAAAAACAAACCGCCCGGAGAGCTTTTGCCCTTCCTTTCGCCTTGATTGTTCATGCGCTTGTGATCGCCGCTCTGGTCGTCATTCCGCTCCTTTCGACGGGCCAGCTGCCCAGCGTCGAAGTCTACAGCGCCTTCCTTGCCCCCCCGCCGCCGCCTCCCCCTCCTCCCCCGCCCCCGGCCAAGAAACGCTCCAGCTCTCAGGTCAGAACCAGGATCAAACCCGTTCAGGCGCAGTCCAACATTGAGCCGGGCAAGCTGGTCGCCCCCGTGGAAATCCCCGAAGAAATCGCCGAAGAACAGATCACGGATTTCGGAGTCGAAGGCGGAGTCGAAGGCGGAGTCGAAGGCGGAGTCGTGGGTGGAGTTCTCGGCGGCGTCGTCGGCGGTGTGCTTGGAGGCGTTGTCGGCGAGGTCGAGGCTCCTGTGCGGGCGATCGGCGAGATCAAGCCTCCCAAGCTCCTCAAGAAGGTAGAACCCCTCTATCCGGAAATCGCCCGCCAGGCCAGAGTCGAAGGAGTTGTGATCGTCGAAGCTATAACCGATATCTACGGCCGGGTCCAGAATGTCAAAGTGCTGCGTTCCATCCCTCTCCTCGACCAAGCAGCCATAGATGCCGTCCGGCAGTGGGTCTATGAGCCGATGATTATCAACGGCAGGCCCAGAGGGGTTATTTTTACTGTCACTGTCAGATTTCAATTAAAATAGAAAAGCTAAACAATGGCTTTCGATATTTAAAAGGAGGTACCTAACATGCAATTTGGTCTTATCGAAATGTGGCAAGCCATGGGCCCTGTAGCTAAAGGTGTCGCTTTCATCCTGATCGCTCTTTCTATTATTTCACTTTATCTCTTCATCGAAAGACAGCTGACCTTCCGCAAGGCTCGGAACACGTCAAAACTCGTCGCCCCGAAATTAGCTGATATGCTCAAAAGAGGACAAGTCAAGGAGGCGTGGACTCTTTCATCCAAGAAAGAAAACAGGGGAAGCCATTTGGCCCGGGTAACCGCGGCAGGCATCGAGCAATTTTTGGAAGGAAAAGAGGCTAATCTCAGTTTTGGAGAACGAGTGGAGACAGCTCATAGAGGTTGCGAGAGGGCCGCGACAATTTTCAGCCAGGAATTGAAACGAGGATTAAGCACTCTCGCCACTATTGCTACGTCCGCCCCCTTCATCGGTCTGTTCGGAACAATCGCCGGAATCATCAACGCTTTCCGCGGCATGGCCTTGACGGGATCGGGCGGCATCGGCGCCGTTGCCAGTGGGATCGCTGAAGCCCTGGTCACGACAGCCTTTGGGATCGGTGTGGCTATTATCGCCCTGTGGTGCTACAACACCCTGAACACAAAAATCGAAGTCTACGATGCGGAGATGGCCAACACCACATCCCAGGTCGTTGACTTCTTCATCAGAGGTAAAGAAGAACGCACCTGACAGATAAAGCCATTATTGCCTGCGCCGGAGGATCCTCACGGCTCAGGAAGAGAGAGGCATAAAATGGGAATTGCATTCGGCGGCCAAGAAAAAGTCAAATCCGAGCCCAACGTTGTCCCTTTGTGCGACGTCCTGCTCGTCCTGCTCATCATCTTCATGGTGGTGACGCCTCTCGTCCAGAAAGGTGTTGACGTCAGACTTCCCACAGCCTTGAACACCATCGGTATGCCCGATAACCCTGATGTCGTCCTGGCCATCCGCAAGGACGGCACGATGTATGTCAACCAAGACCAGGCCACGATGGAAAACCTGCAGACGATGCTGGAAGAAGCCTTTCTGACGGCTAGTGAGAAGAAACTCTATCTCAAGGCAGACCAGGAGCTGGAATACGGAAAAATCATCGATGTCATCCAAGTTGTCAAAGATGCCGGGATCGAAATCGTCGGTATCATCACAGAAGTTCAGACTGAAAGGGCTAAATAGCAGAATCGCCCGGATTTCTTAAGTCAGTGACCTTGACCCATCATCCCGGGGCGAAAGGATGAGTTCAACTTCCTCCTTTCGCCTCGGTCTTTTTTTTAGCGCCTTCCGCCAAACCTCGGTATCCTCCATACAAAAATAGAGCGGAACTTGATCCCCTCCCCAATATTTGATCAACCCGACTATTTTTTGGTAGAGCTCTAATCGGAGCGGCTTGAAATAGCGCAGCTTGCCGTCCCGGCCCCGGACCATTTCCCCGTAGATAATCTTGGTCTGGGGAAAACGTTTTTCGGTGACGGGCTTGAGCGCGGGCGGGAAGCGCAGGCTGCCGAGGCTGAGCCAGCGGACCCGGGATGGTTTGACGGCACGGAAAAGCTTTTCGATGACCCGGGCATAATCTTCTTCCCAGTCTCCATAGAGAATGAGCGGGTCAAAATGGAAACCCACGGGGAAGCCTTTCTCGGACACAATCCTGGCTGCCTCTATCCGCTCATCTACGGGCGGCGCCCCTTTTTCTTCTTCCCGGGCTATCCGGGCGGAATTGAGAGACCAGGATATGACGGTATTCTCGGAAGCGGGCCCGGCCAGGACGCCGGCAATATTCGTTGTCTTGGTTTTCAATTCAAAAGAGACGTCGCCCTTGCCCCGGAAGTAAGCCATCAATTCCCCGGATGTCTTCGTGATGGGGTCGAGCGCCAGGGAATCGGAAAGCTCTCCCGTGCCGATGCGGAGGAACCTCGCCCTTTTCTGGCGCAGGAAAGCATCCAGCTCCTTCCACAGGTCTCCGAGGTTGACATAGATAGTTGTCAGCGGATTCGTCAGATAGAGCTGGAGGATGCAATAGGAGCAATCGAGCGGACAGTTGAGCGCGGCGTTGATGATGAAATAATTGCAGCCGACATAGTGGGGCGTGCACGGACAGGGTTTGACGAAGGCCCCTTTCTGCCGGGTCAGCCAGAGGTATTTCTTCCCTTCTCCGACCGGGTCAGCTGAGGAGGCTAACATCTCATCAACCTCCCGCTTATTTCGGATGACCTTAAAAGGCACGTCGGGACAATTTTCGAGGATCGTTCTGGTAAGAGGAAAAGAATAAATTTCTCTATCGACGTATATCTTTCGGATGGCTTTCATCTCTTGAAGAGTCGGGAAAATTCTTGTTTCCCGGATACCTCCTGCAGCTTTTTTAGGCCGGCCTTAAACTCTTCTTCATTTTTAAACCGGAAAGAGACAGAAATATCTTCGCCTTCAAAATAGGGAGAGGGCTGGATGGCTATGCTTTTAGGCCAGCGGACTTTCCGCAAAGTGGAAGCAAACGCCTCCTGCCAAGAAGAGAGCTGCGGATATCTTTTTCTTCTGAGGATCGAGCGAATTTTCTCCGCCTTCTCGAGGGGCGAGAGCTTCGGAGAACCGAGGGCCTGCCGCATTTCTGTCTCGCCGAGGACTTTTTGCACAGAAACATCATCCCTCCGGCTGATTTCCCAGAAGTCTTCGACGATTTCTTTCTGTTTGTTCTGCCCCAGAGGCCGGAGAAGAGGCAGAACCAGCTTTTGCTCGACCGGCATAAACTGAAGAAGAGATTGGACAAGCGGCAGGGGAAGTTCTTTCTCCCCGACAAATTCCTTGACGCCGTTATCCGCCTTGGACAGGTCCAGAAGAACTTCAAGATGCGCCGCGGTGGCGGGGAGAGAAAGAAGCGGGAGATAGCTTCTGAGCAGCGTCTTCTTTTCCACGCCAAATTTCAAGAGCTTCGAGAGGACCTCCGCTTTCTCCGCCAGCCCGATTTCTCTTGTGGCCAGGTTCTCGTAAAGGCCCAGCAGAAAAAGGCGAAGACCGTTCTTTTCTCCAGTCACGAGCGCGCCTATCGCCGGGAGCCCGAGGTCCCGGCAGGCCAGGACTCTTTTCCAGCCTGAGACAAGGATAAAGCCTTTATCCCCTCGACAGACGAGAGGAGGGCTCAAGAGGCCGACCTTCTTGATGGACAGGATGAGGCGGTCCAGGTCAGGATGAAAGGATGTCCGGAATCGTTCATCCTCGAGATTTATTTTTGCCAGAGAAAGGGTTTCATATTTCATGCCTCCTATTCTAAATTTGCCGCGGCCCAATTTCAACCAACGATGGAAGCATTTGCATTTCCGTGATCATCGTTCTGCCCTTCAATGTCAAAATAGAGGTTGGTGAAGGGATGAAGTGACCATCGAGCGATTTAGCCTGAAAATTTTGGCTTTTGAGGGAAGCCCATGGAGGGGCCGGCGAGTATGTTCTGAGCCAAAACGGTATTAGGGGTGACGTAATAATTGGCTAAAACCAGAGTGCAGAGGGCTCAGTCTGGAATGCGAGTTACGCAGCCGCCGAGAAAGGCAAAATTTTCATGGCGTTAAAAATCGCGGAAGGGAGCGAATCCCTTGAACAGCCTCCAAAGTTAATTACGAAAACAACGTCTTTTCATGAACAACGGAAAAATTGATTTAGCCGCAGAATTCTGGTATTTTGTTCTCCCTCAAAAAGGAGGGCCATTTGAAAGAAGTCCCGATTGTCGCGCCCAAACCGATCCACGGCTTTGGCGATGAACGGGTCATCTATATTCCCTGCGACCTCCCTTCCCGTCTCCTCTCCTCCGCGCTCAAAAAGCAGGCTCAACTCGAAATCAACCTGGGGTTCGGCTCCTTCTTCAAACTTCAGGGCAACGCGGTCCTTTTCCAGGCGCTCGGCGCCCCCCTGGCCGCTCTTGCTCTCGAGCCGATGATTGTGTCAGGAGCTAAAGAGATTATCGTCCTCGGTTTCTGCGGCTCCCTGTCTGTGGGCTTCGAAATTGCCGATGTCGTCAGCATTTCTCAAGCCTTCTCAGAGGAGGGAACTTCAAAGCATTATGTTCCCCGGAAACGCTTATTCTCGCCATCCCCTGCTTTGAGGAGACAAGTGGAGAGCGGTCTCCGTGCCTCAGGCCGCGATTTCAAGACAGGAACAATCGTCTCCACGGACGCACCCTTACGGGAGACCAAATCCTGGCTGAGAAGAAATCAAAAACGCGGAGCGGAACTCGTGGACATGGAAACGGCGGCCGTCTTTGCTCTGGCAGAATTCCACAGCGTCAGGGCCGCCTCTCTCCAGATCGTCAGCGATGAGCTCTCGAGCGGAAAGTGGAAGCCGGGTTTTTCCAGCAGCCGCCTTGAGGACCGGGTGAAAGATTACTTTCTCCCTTTGATAATCCCATAGAATTAAAAAGAACGGTTCTCTTCCATCTTGTGGAGGTGGAATACACGGAAAGGAGAGAAGCGACCTTGAGGATTTAGCCTTCCCGAGTCGTTCTTCGAGGGAATCCAACGAAGTTGGACGCCGAGTATGTTTGAGCACGCGAGAATTCAATCCTCTAACCCTTCTGCTGCCGGAGAAATATGGTCCCAGGAGAAAGACGAACGTGCGGAGTTACGCAGGCGCCGAGAAGAACGGTGAGGGAATGGCGTTAAAAATCCGAAGGGAGCGACGACATTTCCGTGTATTCCGCCATCCCATCTACCAACACTAAATGGAAGAGAGCCTTTGTTACTAAAGATTTTTTGCCTGAAACTAATGGTCAAGGAGAACTGAGGTGAAGCCAAAGGTATTAATCACACGCCGGCTCCTGCCCGAGGCGCTGGCTTATTTGAAAGAGAACGCGGCAGTTGAAGGAGGGACAGCGGCGCGCGGCCTGACCCGCGAAAAGGTCAAAGAAAAAATCAAAGACAAGGAAGGCCTGCTCTGTCTTCTCGTCGACAAGATTGACCGCGCCATCATGGACAACGCCCCGCGCCTCAAAATCATCGCCAACTGCGCTGTCGGGTTCGATAACGTCGACCTTGATCACGCCCGGAAAAAGGGGATCCTGGTGACCAACACGCCGGGAGTCCTGACCGAGACGACGGCCGACCTGACCTGGGCGCTCATCCTGGCGACCGCACGAAAAATACCACAATCCGATAGATTCACTAAGGCAAAGCGGTTCAAGGGTTGGGAGCTCGACCTTTTTCTCGGAAAAGAAGTCGGCGGAAAACGCTTGGGCATCATCGGTCTGGGAAGGATAGGCCGGGCCGTGGCTCTAAGGGCGCAGGCTTTCCGGATGGAAGTGGCCTACTTCGACCCGCACCGTCTGAGCCCGGAGGAAGAGGAAAGGCACAAGGCCGCCTATCTTCCCTTGGATGACCTTCTGGCCTCATCAGATATCGTCTCCATCCATGCTTCTCTCAACCCGGGAACGATCCACCTCCTTTCGGCGGAGAAGCTCAGGCTCATGAAAAGAGAGGCCATCCTCGTCAACGTCGCCCGCGGGCCGATCGTGGATGAGGAGGCACTAGCTGAGGCTTTGGCCAAGCGGGAATTATGGGGTGCCGGCCTGGACGTTTACGAGAAAGAGCCCGAAATCCACCCTAAACTCCTGGGGTTAGACAATGTCGTCCTTCTTCCCCACATCGGCAGCGCGACTTATGAGACCAGGCTGAGAATGGCCATGATGGCCGCCCGAAACCTGATCCAGGGGCTTGCGGGAGAGCGGCCGGACAACCTCGTGAGTTAGATCTCCAGAATGGCCTTTCTTAAGAGCGGCCTACTTTTTTTTTCGCCGTAAAGGCTCGTTCAGGCTGCCTGTCCTGTAGCCTTCGAGGTCCAAAGTGATATAGTTATAGCCGAGTTTTCTAAGATGCCGGGAGACTCTTTCTCTTGTCTTTTCGGCTATGATCTTTTCAAACTCGGCGGGCTTGACCTCGACCCTGGCTATCTCTCCGTGATGCCTGACCCTTACCTGGGTAAAGCCCATCTTTCGTAAAATATCTTCGGCCCTGCCGACCTGGACCAGGGTTTTTCGCTTGATCGGGGTGTTATAAGGGAAACGGGAAGCCAGGCAGGCCAGAGAAGGTTTATCCCAGGTGGGAAGCCCGTATTCCTTCGAAAGCGCCCTGATTTCCGCCTTGGTCAGCCCGGCCTCGCGAAGAGGCGAACGGATTCCTAACTCCAGCGCGGCCTTTGACCCCGGCCGGTAGTCGCTCCTGTCGTCATAATTTGAGCCATCCAGAACAGAAGGGATAGACCGTTCTGCAGCAATTTTTTTCAGCCGGGAAAAAAGCTCCTGTTTGCAGTGGTAGCAGCGCAGAGGTGAATTCTGAGCGAAATCCGGGTTTTCCAGCTCACGCGTTTTGATCACGAGATGGTCGACGCCGAGCCGCCGAGCCAGCGCCCGGGCGGCGCTGACCTCCTTTTTTGGATAGGTCTCGGAAGTGGCGATGACGGCCAGGACATTCTTTCCCAGCACCTCTGAAGCGACCCGGAGAAGCAGCGTGCTGTCCGCCCCGCCCGAGAAGGCGAGCAAGACTTTTTCCTCGTCCTTGAGAATTTTGCGAAGCTTTTGGAGTTTGGCTTTGGTGGCTGTTGGAATATTGCTCTTAGCCGACACGCTTTCTTTCCTCTCCCGGGGTTCTCTCCTCCGCCGCCAGCCTCTTCACTTCTTTAATGAATTCGGGAACGATCCTGTCTTCGTCGATACGGCGGCAGAGCTTTCCCTTCTTGAAAAGAATCCCCACTCCCCTGCCGCAGGCTAATCCTATGTCCGCTTCCTTGGCTTCGCCGGGTCCGTTGACCATGCAGCCCATGAGCGCCACAGTCAGGGGAGAACGAACCGCCCGGAGCCTTTTTTCGACTTCAGGAATGATTCTCATCATATCGACCTCGGCCCGGCCGCAGATCGGGCAGGAGACGAAGTTTATCCCCCTGGCCCGCAGGCCGAGGCTCTGAAGGAGGAGGTAAGCGACGCGCACCTCCTCTTCCGGGGGAGCGGTCAACGAGACGCGGATCGTGTCCGCTAACCCCTCGCTCAACAATATCCCCAGCCCCGCAGACGACTTCACCGTCCCTGAAAAAAGGCCTCCTGCCTCGGTGATCCCGGCATGAAAGGGATAATCAACCTTCTCGGCCAGAAGCCTGTAGGCGGCCACAGTGCGCTGGACATCCGAGGCCTTCAGAGACACTTTGATCAGGTCAAACCCGAGGTCTTCGAGCAGCCTGACGTGGCCCAAGGCGCTCTCCACCATGGCCCTGGGAGTGGCCCCTCCATACTTGGCGAGGAAGTTTTTCTCTAAAGAGCCCGAGTTTACGCCGATGCGGATTGGAATAGACCCTGCCTTGGCGGTCTTGACAACCTCTTTGACTTTGTCTTTCGATCCGATAGTGCCCGGGTTGAGACGCAGCCCGTCCACTCCTGCTTTGAGGGCGGCCAAAGCCAGCCTGTGGTCAAAATGGATATCGGCGATCATCGGGATAGCGACCCGGCTCTTTATTTCTCGGAGAGCTTTGGCCGCTCGCTCATCAGGGACGGCCAGCCGCACGATTTCGCATCCCGCTTTTTCAAGCCTCTTGATCTGGGCGATTGTGGCTTCGATATCGTGCGTGTAGGTTTTCGTCATGGATTGAACGACGACCGGAGCTCCCCCGCCTACGGCTACGCCGCCTAAAAATATCTGCTTTGTCTTTCTCCTCGGAAACACAGGCGTGATTTTCTTGTTATCAGTTATTTTTGGGCAAATAGGTTTTCTTTTCTTCTTCATAATTCTTGACTCTATATTATCAGCCAGCTGTCATCCTATCCAATTATTATTTCAAGTTTCTTACTTAGAATGGGTGGCACGGCGCCAGTCCCCGATTTCAAGACTAAGGCGAAGGGGGTGGGCGGAGAAGGCCATCCGGAGGCGAAGCGGGCAGGGTTCCTCGAAGAGGAGAGCGAGCCGAGGACTAAGCGAACTTGACTCGCTGGGGCAAGTTCGCGGGCCTTCGAGCCCACACCCGAGCCTAGGCGGGGACGCGCCGTGACAGGACCCATTCTTTATTCCTTTGTCTACCAAGGAATGAGGCTTTCCCAGCCGTTGGGCATTCTTTTGACGATATCGTTGAGGATGACGAAGACGATGAGAAAGACAAAGATGACGAACCCGACCTGCATCCAGATTTGCCTGATCTTGGGGCTGAAATCCCTCCTGAAGAGGCCTTCCAGGGCGAGCACGAAAATCTGTCCGCCGTCGAACACGGGGATTGGAAAAAGATTGATGACACCGAGCTGGAGGCTGATCAGGCCGATCCAGCTTATCAGCGACATAAAACCCATCTGGAGCGCCGCATAAGAGAAAGAGGCGATCTCGAGCGGCCCGCCCAACTGCTGAGTAGAAGCTCGGCCGACGACCAAGTCTCTGAGGAAACGGACGATGAGAAAAACATTCTTGGTGTTTTCCTGGAGGCTCTGGACAAAGGCCGCAAAAGGGCCAAATTTTTTCAAGATGGACTGGGGCTCCTGGAGGATGCCTATTTTGCCCACTTTGCCTTCGAGCCGGGGTGTGATCTCGAGCGTCAGCTCCCGGCCATTCCTTTCGACCGAAAATTGAAGTTTCTTGCCGGCGCTTTTCTCGATCAACTCGACAAATTGAAAATAATAAATAGGTGAGCCGTTAACCTCCTGGATGAGATCTCCCGGGTTAAGCCCGCCCTTCTCGGCGGGAGAACCCGGTTTGACCAGCCTGACCTGGGTGAGAATTTCTCCGGTAAACCCGGCATAGCCCAAAGCATAACGAGTTATTTTCTCTGTTTTGAGCTCAAAAGATTGAACGGCGCCCTCTCTTCGGACCTCAACCGTGATAATCTTGTCCGGCTTCGTCCCCACAGCCACTTCCACGTCACCCCAGGTCTTGACCCTGTCTTTGTCGATACGCAGGATTTCATCGCCAAGCTTGAGCCCGGCTTTCTGACCCGGAGAATCGGGCTCGATATAGCCGATGACGGGCTTCTCGTCCTGATAGGCCATGACTCTGGCGCCGACTATGTTGATGATCGTGAAAATGAGAACGGCAAGGAGGATATTCATCACCGAACCCATGACCATAACCAAGAAGCGCTCCCACCTCTTCTTGGCCAGGAAATGGTCGGGCGGGAGATCGGCCTTCCCCTCCGTGCCCAACGCTCCTTCGCCTAAAAATTTGACATACCCGCCCATAGGGATAAGGCTGACGCGGTAATCTGTCACTTTCCCTTTAACGCCGAAGAGTCTCTTCCCGTAGCCGAAAGAAAACGTCTCTACCCGGATCCCGACCAGCTTGGCCGTGAAAAAATGGCCGAATTCATGGATGAAGACGAGGACGCCAAAAACAATCAAAAAAGCCAAAATCGTGCCGAATAGAGTTCCCATTTTACAACCTTTGCTTGATTAAATTTTCGGTTTGCGCGCGTGTTTCTCTGTCGACGTCAAACACAGCCTCCAGGCTCTCGATTTCTCTTGTTTTATGCCTGTCCAGAATTCCGCGGATAATATCCGCGATCGAGGAAAAGTTGATCCGTCCGCCCAAGAAAGCGTCAACAGCCACCTCGTTGGCCGCATTCAGGGCGACGGGAAGGCTCTTTTCGACGTCAAGCGCATGCCGGGCCAGCCGGAGAAGCGGATATCTTTTTTCGTCTACCTCATAAAATTCCAGCGCCTTGACCTGGCTCAGATCGAGCGGAGGAAGCAGGGAATTTTCCCTCTCCGGGTAAGTCAAGGCATACTGGATGGGGATTTTCATATCCGTGGCGCTGAGCTGGGCGAGAATCGACCCGTCCCGCATCTCCACCAAAGAATGAACGATGCTCTGGGGATGGATCAGGATATCAAGCTGGGCCGGGTTCAACCCGAAAAGCCAGTGCGCTTCGATGAGCTCGAGCCCTTTGTTCATCAGCGTGGCCGAGTCGATCGTCACCTTCTTCCCCATCTTCCAGCGGGGATGGGCCAGAGCTTCTTCCACTGACTTGCCCCCGATCTCAGAAAGCGGAGTTTTGAAAAAAGGCCCGCCCGAGGCGGTCAGCGTCACTTTCTTGACATTTTCTCTCCGCTCCTTGGCCAGGCACTGGAAAATTCCGCTGTGCTCGCTGTCCACGGGGATGATCTCTGACCCGGAGGCCCGCGCCTCGTCCTGGAGGATGCCTCCTGCCACGACCATCGATTCCTTATTGGCCAGGGCTACTCTCAACCCGGCCCGGACGGCGCTGAATGTCGGGCCAAGCCCCTCGATCCCTGTAATGGCCGAAACAACGATGTCGTTTTCCTCAAACAGGGCCACCTCACGAGCGCCTTCCGGCCCATAAACGATACGAAGCGGGATATTCCTAAAACTGTCCTTGAGCTTCGAGGCCTGTTCTTTCGTCTTCAGGGAGACGATCTTCGGCCTGAACTTCTCGACCTGCTTCGCCAGGAGAGGCGTGTTAGAACCGGCGGCCAGCCCCACGATACTAAAACGGCCTTTGAGCTTATCCACAAGTTCGAGGGTATTCGTGCCGATGGAACCGGTCGAGCCCAAAACGGAGATCTTTTTCATTTCCAGAAATACCTGATGAGATAATAGAAAAAAGGAGCCGCCAGGATGAAGCTGTCTATCCTGTCCAGAAAACCTCCGTGGCCGGGCAGGATATTGGAGGAATTCTTGATCCCTACAGCCCTCTTGAACAGAGACTCCAAGGGATCGCTCACCTGAGCCACGACGTGAACGAGCGCGCCGCAGGTCAGAGCTCTCCACAACTCCACATCTTTGAGGAAAAGCTTCTGGGCGGCCCAAGCTCCAAGAACACCGAAAATGATTCCGCCCAGACTTCCTTCCCAAGTTTTGTTGGGGCTGGCGAGCGGCGTCATTTTGTGCTTTCCCAAGAGCTTCCCTAAAAAATAGGCTCCTGAATCTCCTAAGAAGATGACCGAGCAGAGGAAATAAATATAGAAAGCCCCCCTCTCAAGCTTGATAAGATAAAGATAGTTAAGGGTAAAGCTGAGATAGAGCGCGCCGAAAAACGTCAGGGCGATGGACTGCGAGAAATATGGAAGCTGCTCCTGTCGGTTAAAAGATAAAACATAATAGACCCCGGTTACAAGAAGACAGGCGTAAAGAGCCACGTCGAGAGGAAAGGCTGTTCTAAAGAAATAAGAGAGGCCGATGACCAGGGAAAGGGAGACGCCGAGAAGCCTCTGAGGATGGAGCTTGTTTTTGCGCGAAAGATTATAGAATTCTATAAGGGCAGCCAGGATGATGGCCTGGAGCACAACAAAAATGGAGACCAGGGAGCCATACTGGACAAGCAAGAAAAGGAGGGCCAGCAGCACTATGGCCGTGGGGAGTCGCTTGTTGACGTACATCGAAAAAGGCGGTCCAGAGAATTCAGGAGAATACGGCGCCAAACCTCCTTTCTCTTTTCTGGTAATCGACCAGGGCCTGAAGAATGTGCTTTCTGCGGAAATCCGGCCAGTAGTCCTGGGTGATCCAGATCTCAGAATAGGCGATCTGCCAGAGCAAAAAATTGGAGACGCGCAGCTCCCCGCTCGTCCGAATGAGCAGGTCCGGGTCGGGCAAGGAAGCCGTGTATAAGTACCGGGAAAATGTCTTTTCATCCAGGCTGGCCGGGTCGAGGCCTGGGTCGTTCAGGATTCTTTTCGCTGCGTCCACGATCTCGGCTCGGCCGCTGTAGTTGAGGGCGAGGACGACAGTCAGCTTGGTAAGATCCTTGGTCAGATCCTCAACTCTTCTCAGCTCCTTTTCGGTGGATTCCGGGATTTCCTCCCTCTGACCGATAACCTTGAGGCGGATATTGTTTTTGACCAATTCCTTGTCTTCTTTGCGGAGATAGTCTTCGAGAAGTTTCCAGAGCCTGACTACCTCCCTTTTGGGCCTTTTCCAGTTTTCCTTGGAAAAAGCGTAGAGGGTGAGATACCTGACTCCTAAACGGGCGCAAGATTCAACCGCCTCCTGGACTGCTTTGGCTCCGGCCCGGTGGCCTTCGATACGAGGCAGCTTTCTCTTCTGCGCCCAGCGGCCGTTTCCGTCCATGATGATGGCCACATGCTTGGGAAGACGGGAAAAATCCAATTGCCGGGCAAGCTCCGCCTCCTCGCTTCCAGCGGAGACGAAGCCCTCAAGATCTTTGGCCATGGAGTTATTATAAGAGGTAGCCCCTGAATTGTCAAAAACGGTAGACCTGGGGCCGGGGATTTGTTAATCTAATATGTCGCCGTCGGGACGAGGTCAAAATGTGCTTAGGGATTCCTGCTAAAGTCACCCAAATCGAAAGCTCCGGAGAGGGCAAAGTGGATTATCTGGGGACCAAGGTCAAGGTCAACTTTTCCCTTCTCGAGGACATCCAGATCGGGGATTGGGTGATTGTCCATGCGGGGTTTGCCATCTCGAAGCTTGACGAGGAGGATGCCCAAGAAACTCTCTCTCTCCTCAGAGAGATCGCCAAGGATCAGGAGGCCTAGGAGCGCTCGGCACAGATGAAAGAGCTGCGGGATAAATCCATTACTCTTGCCCTCCTCCGGGAAATCGAGAAAAAAACCCTCTCCTTTTCCCGGCCGGTGCGCATCATGGAGGTCTGCGGCACGCACACGATGACCATTCATCGGTATGGCTTGAAGACCCCCCTGGAGAAGGCGGGCGTGGACATGGTCTCTGGGCCGGGCTGCCCGGTCTGCATCACGCCGAATGAAATTCACGAGGCTTGTCTGAGTCTTCTGACGGAAAAGGAAAACGTCATCCTGGCCTCCTTTGGAGACATGACCAGAGTCCCGACCCGCAGAGGCTCTCTCCAGACAGCCGTCCCCGCCCCGAATTCATTGGTGAAGATTGTCTATTCCCCCGAGGAATCTCTGGCCCTGGCCAAGGCCAACCCGGCTAAAGAGGTCATCTTTTTCGGGGTCGGGTTCGAGACGACCATCCCCTCGATAGCCCTGACAGTGAAAAAAGCCAAGGAAGAAGGACTCAAGAACTACTCTGTCCTTTCGGCGCTTTGGCTCATCCCGCCGGCGCTCCGGGCCATCCTGGAGTCAGGTGAAACGGCCATCTCCGGTTTCCTCTATCCCGGACATGTCAGCGCTATCATCGGCCTTAAACCTTACCAGTTTGTCGCCGCTGAATACGGTGTCCCTGGCGCCGTCGCGGGGTTTGAGCCAAACGATATTCTCCTCGGGATATCGGCCATCCTGGACCAAATCAAAGCCGGGCGGCCGACGGTTTATCTTGAGTACAGCCGCGCCGTCAATTCTTCAGGGAACCCTTTGGCCCAGGCTGTCATGAAAGAAATGCTCGAGCCCAAAGACGCTTTTTGGAGGGGCCTGGGGCGAATCCCTGAAAGCGGCCTCAAGTTCAAAAAACCCTATGCGGCTTACGATGCCCGGGTCAAGCATAAACTGAGGATAAAAGAGGGAGGCGGAGACCTGCCCGGCTGCCGCTGCGGCGAAATCCTGCGCGGCCTCATCGCGCCTCCCCGATGCCCTTTGTATCTCGAAAAATGCAGTCCGGATTCCCCGTTCGGCCCCTGCATGGTCTCTTTTGAAGGGGCCTGCTACATTTATTACAAGTACGGCCGGCCAGAGGAATCAAAAGCCAACGGTAAATCAAAATGAAGAAAATCAGCCTTGAGCTCGGCAGCGGCGGAAAGATCATGCGGGATTTCATCGCCGATCACATCGTTCCCTCTTTCTCCAACCCCTTTCTTGGAGAACTCTCCGATGCGAGCCACCTGCCCCGCCGGGTGGCGTTCACCACAGATAGTTATGTCGTCGATCCAATATTCTTCCCGGGAGGAGATATCGGAACGCTGGCTGTCAACGGAACGGTCAACGACCTCGTGGTCTCGGGGGCCGTTCCACGCTACCTTTCCCTCGCTTTTATCTTAGAGGAAGGCCTGCCTTGGGAGGACCTGGAGAAGATATTGAAATCGATAAAACGCGCGGCCCGGCGCGCCGATGTCCTGGTCACGACGGGAGACACGAAAGTCGTCAGGCGCGGTCAGGCCGACAAAATTTATATCAATACTTCGGGAGTCGGGTTTATCATGGCGAAGCCGCGCCTGAAATCCATCCGGCCGGGCGACCGGATCATTCTCACCGGAACTCTCGGCGAGCACAGCCTCGCGGTCATGCTCGCCCGGAGTGAGTTCGGACTTGAAGCCAAGGTCCGCAGCGACTGTGCTCCCTTAAATTATCTGCTTCCCCTCTGGAGAAAGGGGGTCCTCTGGATGAGGGACATCACCCGCGGCGGGCTGGCGACAATCCTTTCTGAGCTGGCGGAAAGACTTCCCCACCCTCTGCTCATCGAAGAAGAAAAAATCCCGCTCTCCCGCGCCGTC
>Ga0315280_10002591_pt1 | contig 29136 bp, 20 predicted proteins | sample YL17G06_40_MG_FD_203697 | JGI IMG/M metagenome (GOLD analysis project Ga0315280, IMG submission 203697) | Sediment microbial communities from Yellowstone Lake, YNP, Wyoming, USA - YL17G06_40 | ecosystem: Environmental > Aquatic > Freshwater > Lake > Sediment | place: USA: Wyoming | collected... | reverse complement strand
ATTTTTCTAAGTCTACTTTCCTAATGGGAATCTGGAAAGTCCCAGTTAGAGAAACAGCTATTTCCTCAGAAGATCTCAGTTGAATCCCCCACTCCCCGCAGAATCTTTGAGTATCAGGATTCCCAAAATGGCATTTAGGACACTCCATAACCCATCATCCTCGGGGCAACGAGTCCACCTCCCAAAAGAATATCAATTTGATTCGGAAGAGTCAAATAACATGCGGCTCTTGGCCGCATTTCTATTTAGTTTCGATCTGCTCGAATATTTTTCCCCGAAAAGCAGCCAAATCCTTCTCAGTCTGAGGCAGAAGAAATAATCTATACACGGCGAGCTCTTAGATATTCTTCATAAGGGGTGGCCAGTCTCTCCTGGCCTTTCAAAGTCTTGAGATCTAACAGGTCTTCTTTTAGTTCTTCTTCCGCCAGTTTTTCTTTTAGCGCTTTTTCGACAAAGAAGCCATACTTAATGCCGTGTTCTACACAGAACTTCTTTACGCTTCTTACAACCTCGGGGTCCAGCTTAACAGCCAGTGTCGTCTTAGCCATTTTTCACCTCAGGAATATTGATAAAAAATAGAAAAAAAATTCAGAAGCTCGAACGTGAATTAATCCAAAAACAGAAGGTCGATGTCCAAAAGAATTTCCGGATCCTTGAAGCCCTGTATAAAGAAGCCCGCCTTTTAGGTGCATTCCCTCCAAAAGATTCACTTTCTGGACTGGAAATTGACCTGAAAATAGCCAAGGTAGTCAACAGTGTTTCAAAAGCTTCTTAAAGGAATTTATCGGGCGCTCTTCAAACAGAATATCCCCTCTATGGTTATCGGGGGAGGCAGGCTGTCTTTCTCTATGGAGAACCAAGGCTAACCAAAGATATCGGTATAACCCTGGGCATAGGAATAGAGGGGCTTGATAGAATTAAAAAAATAACTGAATCGCTTGAGCTAAGATCTTTAGTTTTTAACATAGAAGAATTCGTGAAGAATACCATGGTCTTTCCCGTCATGGATGAAAAGAGCGGAATTCGGGTGGACTTTATCTTTTCCTACTCTGCCCACGAAAGACAGGCGATTGAGAGAGCAAAAGTGATAAATCTCGGAAAAGCTGAGGTCAAGTTTGCTGCTCTTGAAGACGTCGTTATCCACAAAATTATTGCCGGGAGACCGAGAGATATGGAGGACGTACAAACAATTCTGCAAAAAAACCCCAACTATGATTCTCGTTATATTAAAAAGTGTCTGGCAGAATTTGACGCGGCCTTGAGTAAAAATTCAGGGAGAATTTCAAAGCTTTGGTGAAGTCGCTGAAGAAAAGCTCTTAAGCTATTTCAGGATTTTTTGACCGACACTTCGGACCCTTCAAAGGCCATTCCGAATGAATGAGCACAAACAACTCCTAAGTCATAAATATAGGAAGTGACTCTTAGAATATGGGAAATGTCCCCAAGAGAGTATAGGAAAGGAGAGCCAGCGGGGGGGATCGAACCCTCGACCTGCTGATTACGAATCAGCCGCTCTGCCTGCTGAGCTACGCTGGCCCAGTCGAAATAATAACTTGCATGCCAATAGAAATCAATATGATTCTCAAGCCGTCAATCACTTGGGCAAAGGTCGTCGGAGGGACTCACCTGAATCCTTTTTACTATTTGAAAGCATTTCCAATTCCTTGATCAAGGGGCTTTGGAAAGGGCTGCAGCAACCATTTTAGCGTGAAAATTTCATCTAATTCCTTTGTATTTTAGGATGCAGGGGGAGTCCCGGAAGAAAGCCCTCCGCAGCGGAGCGGGCATATTTCATGGATATTTAGGGTGAGGGCTGGATGAATGAAGAAGGCCGTGTGAAGAGGCGGAGCGGGCAAGGTTCCACGACCGGAGGGAGAAGGAGAGCGGAGCCTCGAGGCGAGCAAGTTTTCCTCGCTGGGGAAAACGCAGCGTGCCTTCGAATCATCCAGCCCGAGCCCTTCTTACTTTTCTCTTTTCATGCTTGCCGAGAACAGGTAAAATCAATTATGATTGCTGGTCTTGTGAACTGCCATGATGATTAAAAAGCTCGAACTTCAGGGATTCAAATCCTTCCCTGAAAACACAAAGATTATCTTGCACCCCGGGATCACGGCCATTGTCGGCCCCAACGGCACGGGAAAAAGCAATATTGTCGATGCCATCCTTTGGGTTTTGGGCGGCCAGAGGATGAAGTCTCTCAGGGGCGAGAAAATTGAAGACATCATTTTTAATGGGAATACCAAAAAACCTCCGCTGGGAATGGCCGATGTCCACCTCCACCTTGGAGACAGTGAAGAAGAGCTGATCATCCACCACCGCGCTTTCCGCTCCGGGGAAAGTGAATACCGGCTGAACGGCAAATCGGTCCGGCTCAAGGACATCCAGGATGCCCTGTGGAAGAGAGCCGTGGCCGAAAAAGAGTATTATGTCATTGAACAGGGAGCTATCGGCCAATTCGTCACCTCCAAGCCTTCGGAAAAAAGGTTGCTTCTCGAGGAAGCGGCGGGAACGGCCTTTTACAAAGATAAAAAAAAGCAGGCGGAGTCAAAACTCGAAAACAGCGAACAAAACTTGGTTCGCCTCCAAGACATCATCTCCGAAGTGGAGAAAGCCAAAAATTCCCTGCAGCGTCAGGCCCAGGCCGCAAGCCGCTACCGAAAATTGAGGGAAAAAATCCGTGAGCTGACCGCCCTTCATTATCAGAGAAAAATCAAACAGCTTGAAATAAAATTGCAGGACACCCTCGGCCGCTACAACTATTCCCTGAATCAGGAAAGAGAAATCGTTTCGCGAATCCAATCCCAAGAGAAGGAATTGACTTCGAAAAGAAAAGAGCTCTGGGAGCTTGAGAAATCACTCAAAGAAAACAAGGAGCATCTTTTTGCCCTGAAATCCCAGGTGTCTCGGCTTGAAACCGAGAGGGAAAAAGAGACAAGAAGGATTGAATATTATGAAGAAGAAAGAAAAAAAACAAGAGCAAACATCGAAGAAAGAAAACAAGAGCTTGTTCTCTTGGAAACCGAACTGAACCAGAACCAAATCTCACTTCAAGAGCTCGGTGAGGCCTTGGTCCTAAAACAGCAGGAAATTGAAGAAGCCGAAAGAGAAAACAGATTAGCCAAAGAGAAAGTTCCTGACAAAGAAAATGAACTCGGAAGTATCCGCAAGGCGTACCTTCAAACATTTTCTGAGCTGACCGAAGCCAAAAATGAGAAGGTCAAACTCGATAAAGAATTTGAATTCATCCTCCGCCAGGAAAAAAAGCTCAAGGATGAGATTTCCAAAGAGCAGATCCTTCTTGAGCAAAAAGAGAAAAAGCTCGACGCGGGTCGGGAGGCACTCGTTCAAACTCGAAAACGTTTAGAAGAGAAGGAAAAAAATTTAGCCGCGCTTCTTGCAACCCTAGCTGAAAGTCTTGCCGTCATCGAAAACCTCCAGGGAAAAATCGCAGTCCTCAAAGGAAAGAGAGACGAAAGTTTCCTCCACCTTCAGACCCTCAAAAAGCTAGAAGAGAAAGAGCGGCGCGGGACTGTTGTTTCCGAAGTCCCGGGGTCCTTGGGCCTCCTGGCTGATTTGATTGAAACCGATTCCGAGCATGCTCCTCTCGTCGATGTCTTTTGGAAAGAAGAGGCAAAGGCTGCGCTCATTCCTGCCCAGGATTTTCTAAAGAATCTTGAAGAATCCCAGATCAAAGGGAATTTTCTCCTTATCTCTCCCCAGAAAAAAGAAGAATTTTCCAAGGAAGCTTATCATGACCCCGCTGTGATTGGCTGGCTCAAATCGCGCGTTCGATTCAGCCCTAAAATCAAGGAGCATCTACCCCAGCTTCGAGAGGCAGCCATTGTTCGCGACATCAAGAGAGCGATCAACCTCTGGCTTCGCTTCCCGGAACTCAATTGCATTACCCTCGATGGAGGTCTGTTGCTCTCCTCCGGCTTTCTCAAAATGGGGCAAAAAGAAGAAGGGCTTGTGGCTCTATCCCAGGAAATAAGGAAATCAGAAGAAATACTCGCTCAAAAAGATAAAGAATTTTCCCCTCTGAGCGTGGAACTGGATAAAAAAGACAGGGAAAAACAAGAGCTCGAGGAAAAGATACAGACGGAAACTTCACTCAAGGCCCTGGAAGAAAGAAAAATCGAAGAGCAGGAGAAAGAGAGGCAATTTGAAGAGGCCGAGAGAACAAAAATTCTGAACAATCTTTCTATCCTTAACCAGGAGCTCAGGGTTCTGTCTTCTGAAAAAGGAACTTTATCGCAAAAATTGGAGGACCTAGCCGCAAGAATTCAAACGCTGGAGGATGAGGAAAAAACCTTAAAGGAAAAATCTGAAGCAGAAGAACAAGAACTGGCCTTACACCAAGACCAAATCAACCGAGAGGGAAGTCGCATCCTGGAACTTAGAGCCGGCCGCGAATTGCTCAAGGAAAAAATCAACAGCCTTTCCTTTCAATCGCAAAGCCTCGCTCAGCGCAAAAATGTCGCGGAGACAAAAATAAGCTCCTTCGAGGAAGAAACCCGCACCGGCGATGAGGAAGAAATCCGCCTCAAACAGCACGTCAAAGAGCTTTCCCAGAAGGCCAAGGCGCTTGAGCAAGAAAGAAGTTTCAAGGACGGTCAACTCGCCCAGGACGAATTAAAATTTCAGAATTGGCAAAAAGAGATCGAAGACCGAGAAAGCACGATTCAAAAATTGAGACAAGAACTGGAAGTTCTCAAAGAGGAGCGCGTCCGTTGGGAAGTGAGCAAGGCGGAGACAGAACGCGACATAGTGAATCTCGAGGAGACATGCTGGCAGGACCTGAAAAAAACCCTTCAGGAGGTGAAAAAAGAGACCTTTGAAGAGGTGACACTCGATTCAGAAGTCGAAGCGAGATTAGAAGAAGCCCAGGAAGACCTGCAAAAATATAAAGCCGTTAACTTGATGGCGGAGGAGGAATACCTCGCTCAAAAGGAGCGCTATGATTTCCTCATCCAGCAAAGGAATGACCTGAGAGAATCGATCACTACCACCCAGGAAGCCATCCGCAAGATCGATGAGGAAAGTAAGTCTCAATTCCTAGCGGCTCTTGCTGAAGTCAACAAAAATTTCCAGGAAATCTTCTCGATTCTCTTCAAGGGTGGCGTGGCTGAGGTCAAGCTGATCGACCCCGAAAATCCTTTGGAAAGCGGTGCGGAAATTATCGCCCAGCCGCCGGGAAAAAGGGTTCAAAACCTAGCCCTTCTCTCCGGCGGGGAGAAAAGCCTGACGAGCCTCGCTTTTCTCTTCGCGCTCTTTCGCTACAGGCCCACTCCTTTTTGCGTCCTGGATGAGGTGGATGCCGCTCTGGATGAAGCCAACCTTGTGAGATTTTTGGAGCTGATGAAGAAAATCAAGAGCGAGACTCAGTTCATCCTTATCACCCACAACTTCAAGACAATGGAAGTGGCTGATTTTATCTATGGGACCACCATGGTTGAACCCAATATCACCAGCCTCTACTCGATCAAACTCGAGAAAAAAGAAGAAGACCTAAAACTCGAATGAAAGTCCAACTTTTCGTTCCGCCCGGCGGGTACTTTGCCGAGCGCTGGTCAAAAGGCTCGTCCATGCCGCCTCTTGGCATTCTCTCCATCGCCGCCGTGCTCGAGAAAGAAGGGGTCGAAGTCGAAGTTTTGCCGGCCGATGTGCTTAAATTGAACTGGAGAACAATCCGGCAAGAGATCAAGCGGGCCAAGCCAGACTTGATCGGAGTGACCTCAACCACTGAAAACCGGTTCCAGAGTTTCAAACTCATAAAATTAGCCAAAAAGGCGCGTCCTGAGGCTTTCACTATTTTGGGCGGACCCCATGCTTCTTTGGCAGCTGAGGATTGCTTGAGCCATATTCCAGAGCTCGATATCGTAGCCAGGGGCGAAGGGGAAATGACGACACTTGAACTCTGCCGCGCCCTGGAAAAGAAGAAAGATTTGGCTGCGGCAGCATCGGTCGCAGGAATTTCTCTGAGACTCGAGGGCAAGGTCATCTCGACTCCACCGCGGTCTCCAATCCAAGACCTCGACAGCCTCCCCTTCCCTGCTTTTCACCTCGTCCCGTTTGAAAAATACAATTTCACCATCGATGTTCCTGGCCAAGGGAAGCTCCCTGCTGTGAACATCATGACCAGCCGCGGCTGCCCATTCAACTGCAATTTCTGTGCGACTCCAATCAATTGGGGCCGAACCGTGCGGGTCAGGAGCCCGCTGAATGTGATTCAGGAAATTGAGCTCCTTGTTCAAAAATATGGAGCTCGGGTGATTTTTTTCTACGATGACACTTTCAACGTCAGTGCCAGACGGGTGGAGGAAATCTGCGACCTCATCCTCGAGCGCAAGCTGAATATCTTCTGGAGATGCGAAGCCCGGCTGGACCTCCTCACCAAGCCTTTGCTGGCTAAAATGAAAGAGGCAGGGCTTTTTCATCTTTCTTTTGGCCTGGAAGCCGGCTCGGAAAGAGTGCGGAATGAGATTATCGGGAAAAAAATTAACATTGAGGATTTTCACAATCTGGTCAGATGGTGCGGGGAGCTGGAGATTATTCCCAACGCCTTTTTCATTTTCAGCCATCCGACTGAAACCTGGGAAGAAGCCAAGGAGACAATAAAGATTATCGAACAGTGTAAAGACGAAGTCGAAGTGACAGTAGCCATCCTTCATGTCTATCCAGGAACACCGCTGGAAAAAACAGCTCAAGAACTCGGCGTTCTTCCTTCGGGATTTACCTGGGCCAAAAAATATCACTCGAAAATCATCACTCTGCCCGCGGCCCAGGGAGATGTGCCTCTTTTCCTGGACAAGCTCACCTGGGCCGAGATCAGCGAACTCGTTTTTCGCTGGTCGCTGAGCGGTGGTCAATTTTCAATCTTGAGAAAAATTCCCAGAATTCTCAAAAACATCCGCTCTCTGGGGGATATCAAAAGATATGCTATCATGGCCTTTATTTATTTGAAATTAAAAACAAAGAGATTGCATCGTCCCTCCGGGGCTCGCAATGACGGGTAGAAGTGCGATACGTTGCCCAATAGATATATCATCGGATAAATTCGACCGCTACAAAATGATTATCGAAGGAAAGGTAATTTACACCTCATCCACCCCTCCCCCTCCAAGGGGGAGGGAAAGGGAGGAGGTGAAGAAAGGAGGGTTCGATGTCCGTCTATCTTTACATCATTCTTGCTTACCTTCTTGTCCTGACCGCTTTTAATTTTATCAGGTCCAAGCGCATCAAAAGCCAGGAAGACTTCATGGTCGCAGGACGGAGCCTGAAATGGTCGGTTATGGTGTTTACTCTCATCTGCACCTGGATCGGCTCGGGGACGTTTATCAGCGGCGCAGAATTCGCCTCCAAGGCTGGCATTTCTGCACTCTGGCTGGCCGCAGGCGCCTGGGTGGGGATTATCGCCATTTACTTTCTCGCTGCAAAAATCCAGACATTCGGTCAATACACGATTGGAGACATCCTGGAAGTGCGCTACGGCCCGATAGCGCGCATCGTCGGATCTATTGCGCTGATCATGTCTTTCACTGCCATCGTATCTTACCAGTTTGTCGCTGGCGGGTTTATTCTGAATGTGGCTACAGACGGAAAAATCTCGGATCAGGTGGGCATTTATATCGCAGCAGCCTTCGTTATCCTCTTTACGGCGTTGGGGGGAATGGTTGCCATCGCCTATACCGACCTGCCCAATGGAATAATTATCGTATTAGCCTGTCTGCTCGCAGTCCCATTCGTTTATTTTGCAGCCGGCGGCTTGCCTCAAGCCACCCAACAGCTTGACCCGGGCTACTTTGCAGTCGTCAACAACCAGTTCGGAGCGCACCCCACTCTCAAAGTCATCGGATATTTTCTGTCGACGATGCTCTTGCTAATGGGCGTGCAGAGCATGTACCAGAAGTTCTACAGCGCCAAATCCGCCAAGGACGCCAAAAAAGCCGTCATCCTCTGGACCATAGGTACGATCTTTGTTGAGACTGTCGTGGTCATCATCGCTGTCTTTTCTTACAGCAAATTCAAAGGCCAGATCGACCTGACCATACCCAAAGCAGGAGGCAAAGTCGTCCTCATGGCCGCACGAAGCCTAGTGCCAAAGCCGATAGGCGTGCTTTTGCTCGGCGCGGCCTGCGCCGTCGTTATCTCCACCGGCATGAACTATCTGCTCTCCCCCACGACGACGATCATGCGCGACATTTACCAGCGGTTTATCAAGAAAGATGCCAGCCAGAAGACCATGGTCGCCCTCCAAAAAGTCTTCGTGGTCATCATCGGTCTTTTAGCCTTTTACCTGGGAGTCAAACTCACATCCGTCCTGGAGATGAGCTTCTTTGCCTACACCATCTACGGAGTCGCCATTACGCCGGCTCTCATCGCGGCTCTTGCCTGGAAGAGAGCAACAAAAGCGGGAGGAATAGCTTCGATTATCTCCGGAACCGCAGTCTGCATCTTCCTGAAAATTATGGCGGATAATCTTCCTCCAGAAAAAGCTCCAGCCGGGGACCCCTGGGGGATCCCGATGATCTATCCAGCGCTTGCGGTATCGCTCCTGTCTTTGATCATAGTCAGCCTTTTGACTAAAAAGCCAAAGCCCGAGGAGCTTGAAAAGTTTTTCCCGGGCAATAAACAAGTTTAGAAATGATAGCATATCCAGGAATGGCCCTGTTCCCATTCAGGCTTTTCAGGCCGTTCCTTCACCGCCGTTCCCGGCGCCTGCGGAACTCGCTGGACTCGGGAAGGTTAAGCCTTCAAGGAAGCATCTTTTTATTTGTGTTAATCAAGATCCATTTGCAGGAATGGGTGGCGCGGTGCCAGTCCCCGCCCGCCCGCAGCGAATGGTGGTGGGTGGGGGGGTCTTTAGCGAGGACGGACGGGGACGCACCGCGACAGGACCCGTTCCCAACGTTGCTGTCACCGAAAAAAAGCCGCTTACAAACTTCAATGGTCGCTTCGGCCATTCCTTGATATGCCCATTGAATATTTTAATGAGGACTTTATCCACCCAAAATGGAAAAGACTCTTTTTATGAAGGAGGCACCCTCATGATCACGGGAATAGTCAAAGATTGGCGATACAAGGAACATGAAATGGGCGCATATCATCCAGAAAGCCCCCAAAGAATTGAAGCCATCTACAGGATGATCGAGAAGGAAATTGCATTTCCCTACTTACAGATAGAGCCTCGGCCTGCTTCGGAAGAGGAAGTCCAGATGGTTCATACTCCTGCCTATGTCCGCACGATCAAAGAGACCGCAGGTAGGGAACAGGTTTATCTCGACCCTGACACTTCAACCTGTGGCCGCTCTTATGAAATCGCTCTTCTTGCTACAGGCGGTTTATTAAAAATGCTTGATTTCATCATGGAAGGGAAAATCCAGAACGGGTTTGCTCTTGTCAGGCCTCCCGGACATCATGCCGAAGCTGACCGTGCCATGGGGTTTTGCCTGTTCAATAATGTGGCCATCGGAGCTTCGTATCTCATCAAAAAGTACGGCCTTAAGAAAATCCTGATTGTGGACTGGGACCTCCATCATGGAAACGGAACCGAGCACGCATTTTATTCCAGGCGCGACGTTCTTTACTTCTCCACTCATCAATTTCCTTACTTCCCGGGGACTGGCTACTGGGATGAAACAGGCGAGGGCCAAGGCGAAGGGTACACTGTGAATGTCCCTCTCCGAGCTGGCAAAGCGGACGAAGATTATCTTTTTATTTTTGAGAAAATCTTATCCCCTATTGCCTCCCAGTATAAACCTGAATTTATCCTTGTCTCTGCGGGATTTGATATCTATGGTGGCGATCCCTTAGGAGGGATGAGGGTCAGCCCAGAGGGGTTTGGCGCTTTAACCTCAGTGCTTTTGTCTTTGGCTCAAGAGTCCTGCCAAAAAAGGCTCGCTTTTGTCCTTGAGGGAGGATATGATTTGGCCGGACTTCAGGAAGGGGTTAAAAGCGTTTTGCTCCTGCTCAGCAACGAAGGGGAAAAACCAAATGTAAAGGAAAGAGCCTCAGGCGAACTTGAGCAAGAGCTGGCACTGGTTTTTAGGGCGCAAAAAAGATATTGGAAAGTGTAGTGTCCTTTAGCGGACCATTCGTCACCTTTTAAGGACACAAAATTGATTTGGCTTACCCCTTATAAGGCAGGAGCATTTGGCATAGTTTTTGCAGGGTTATTTAAAAGCTAAGGAGTCTAAAATGAAAAAATTAGCTATGCTCGTTATTGCCCTAATAGCACTTTTTGTCCTTATCGCCGCAGCAAATCCTGAAGAAGCCAAATACACAAATTCTTCCATCGCACGGCTGAGCTACCTCGAGGGCAACACCTACATCCAGAGAGCGGCCGACCTCGCTTATGAAGAAGGAACTATGAACACGCCTATTGCTGAAGGAGACAGGCTGGGAACAACTGAGGGCCGGGCTGAAGTCTATTTTGGGAGAAATTATGTCCGGTTAGACACCAACACAAAAGTAGATTTTCTAAACCTGCCGAAAAAAGGCTCTAACCTCACCCGGCTTCAGATCTGGGCGGGGAATGTCTATTTGAATGTACGCTTTTTAGAAAAAGAAAAAAATATTGAAATTCACACTTCCGATGCTTCTGTTTACGTCCTGGATAAGGGGCTCTACCGGTTTGACACCAAAGAAGGCGGAGAAACTGACGTATTCGTATTTAGTGGTCTAGTGGAAACAGCCGGTGAGGAGGGTTCCATTCTGGTTAAAAGTGAGCAGAAACTCGAAATTTCAGGCGGACGTTTTACATCTCGGCCCAGCTCGTTTTATGCTGTGGCTGAAGATAACTTTGACAAATGGAATGAAGACAGGGATTCTCAGCTCAAATCAGCGATGGCCAAAGGATATCTACCTGAAGAGCTTGAAGATTTCGAATCTGAGTTAGACCAATACGGCGACTGGGTTTATCTCAGGCCTTACGGCTATGTCTGGGTTCCCGGAGGTCTCGATTCTGAATGGCGTCCTTATTATTACGGCCGCTGGGTTTGGCTCCCTCTGAGTGGATGGACTTGGCTCCCCTACGAACCGTGGGGCTGGAGCACTTTTCATTACGGAAGATGGGGCTGGGGAGTCGGCCTTGGATGGTACTGGATTCCCACCACAATCTGGGGTCCAGCTTGGGTCAATTGGTGGTGGGACTACGACTATTTCGGATGGGCGCCTTTGAGTTATTGGGGCTATCCCGTTGTTATCATCAATAACCATTTCTATGACCATTACCACGGAGACTATCCCTACAATTCGCGGGCGCTGACAGTCATCCACAAAGACCAACTTAAAGCAAAGAACATCGCCCAAGTGGCCCTTGGCCAGGAATCCATGAAAGAGCTGGGAAAACTCAATCTTACGGAACAAAGACTCACTCTCAGGCCCGCAGCGAGCAGAATTGCTGTCGAATCTCTTGAAGGCAAAAGATTATTCCTCAGGAAAGAAGAAGGCGCCTCTAGGTTTGGACCTGAATTAAAAAACAGCCTGGGACGAAAAATCGAAGAGAACCCGCCTTTAAGCTTGAACCTGCCTGAAGAGAGAAGAATTCGCAAGACAGATTCCTTCGGCTATCCATCATCGCCGGAAATCAGCCTTAAAAAATATTCAGGCGACAAGGAAAGCTTAAGGCCAAGCTCATTCCTCGACCGGATTTACAGATACGTGTCTGGAAGGAGTTCTTCTTCTCGGAGTTCTGGTTCGAAAGGAACGATTACTTCTCGCTCAGGGTCCAGGAGCTCTAGTTCAGGGCGTTCCTGGGGTTCTTCATCCTCTCCTTCTGGCTCCCATCCGTCAGGAAGCATAAAAAAGAAAAATTAGTGCTCTTCCTTAGCCGTCTCTAAAGAATAATAATCCAGAATCATCATATGGTCATTGCGGGAGCAGAATCTCTGAGGCTCTGTGCCTGGGAAAAAAACCTCCCTTAATGTAAAAAGGCAAAAGGGAGTGGCGAGAAGGCCTGTTTTGCGGTCAATATCCACAAAGGCGAGGTTGGGAGGAACTTCAAATTCTTCATGAGGAGGCTCCGCCTCTTCACTCGCTTCTTCAGCTTTCTTTTTCTCATCATCAATCACGCTTTTAAAAAAGTCGATCCAGATAGGAAGAGCAGCCACGGCTCCAGATTGCCGATCTCCAAGGGTGACTTTGGCTTCATTCCCCACCCAAACTCCTGCACAGAGAGAGGGTGAAAAACCTAAAAACCAGGCATCCGTGAACTTATCGGTCGTGCCCGTTTTCCCCGCTAAAGGCTTGTCTTGGGTGAGGAAAGCTGCAGCAGCCCCAGTGCCCCTCTGGATAACCCCCTGGAGTAAATAGGTCATCATATAGGCCATCTGGGGAGAAATGACTTCTTCGGACTCAATTTTACTTTCCTCCAGGATACTCCCATCTTTATCTTCAATGCGGGTAATAAAGTAAGGCTTGATGCGGACACCTTTGTTGGGAAAAGTCGTGAATGCCGAAACAAGCTCCAACAGGGTGACTTCAAAAGTCCCGAGCGCCAGAGAGAGGTAAGGGTAGATGGTGGAAGTGATCCCAAATTTGTGGCAATAGTCCACCCCGACTTGAGGCGAGATAAAGTCTAAGAGTTTGGCTGTCACCACATTTCTCGATTCTTCAAGTCCCTTGCGGAGAGTGACGGCACCTTTGTACTGGCGGTCATAATTTTTCGGTATCCAGGGTTCACCTGTCCATTTATCAATAAAACTTGTGGGCTCATCGTAAATAATGGTAGCAGGGGTGAATCCGTTTTCCAGAGCCGCGGTGTAAAGAACAGGCTTGATGGCTGAGCCAGTCTGCCTTAAAGCCTGGGTGGCCCGGTTGAATTTGCTTTTTCTGAAGGAGTATCCGCCCACCAGGGCTTTGATCTGGCCGGTCAGGGGATCGATAGCCACAAAGGCTCCCTCCACCACCGGTTCTTGATCGAGGGAAACCAGGAGCTCTTTTTTTTCTTCGTCGATATTTTTAATGACAACCTGGATTACATCTCCCTTGGCGATAAGGCTTTCAAGGTTTTTCGTCCTCGTCCAGTCGATGTCATTGTTCTTGAGCCTTCCTGTATAATTTTTAACCTTCACCGTGCCCTCAGTCTTCGTCACGGACAAGACGATAGCATCAACAAGTTCTTCTTTTTCAACGGAAGGAGTAGACCAACTGCTGAGCCAGAATTCCTCCCATTTCGTAACCCCTTCCTTGACCAAATTTCTCTTGTCCTTTCTCCATCCCTTTTTCTTGTCCATATTCCTGAGGCCTTTGTTCACGGCCTGTTCTGCAAATTTTTGAAAGGCAGGATTGAGAGTAGTGTAAACTTTCAACCCTGCGCGGTAAAGAGCATCGCTCCCATAATTCTTTTCAAGGTATTTCCTGACTTCCTCAAAAAAATAGGCCCCAAAATCCGAATCTTCTCTCCGCAGCGGGAGGACATTCAACGGCTTCTTTTTTGCCTCTTCTCCTTGAGTTTTGGTGATGTATCCTTCTTCGACCATGCGGTTGAGAACATGGTTGCGGCGGCGAAGGGTGCCCTCGGGATTGTTATAGGGAGAGTAAACAGAAGGCCCGCGAAAAATGCCTGCGATCAGAGCTGCCTCTTCCAGATTCAGATCCGAGGCGGTTTTCCCGAAAAAAAGATTGGCAGCCGTTTCCACTCCATACACGCCATGGCCGAGGTAGAACTGGTTGCAGTACATTTCCAAAATTTTTTCTTTGGAATATTTTTTTTCGATCTGGCGCGAGAGAAAGATCTCTTTGAGTTTTCGCCGGACTGTCTGCTGGGGATAGAGAAAGAGCTCCTTGGCAAGCTGTTGCGTAATCGTGCTTCCTCCCTCAGGCCGGCGGAAAATTCGGCCGCGCCTGATGTTTTCCTTGACAGCCCGCAAAATGCCCCGGTAATCCACGCCACTATGGACAAAGAATCTCGGGTCTTCAGTAGCAATGATCGCTTTTTTTAAAATGTCAGGGATCTTCTCATAAGGAACTTCAACCCTTTTTTCAATCGCAAATTCCTTGATGGGTTTTTCTTCATCCGAATAAAGGTAGGTGATGATGTTGGGTTCAAATTTCTCAAGTTCGGAAACCGAAGGGAGGTTTCGGCGGATGCTCATATAGAGACCAAGAAAGGCGCCCAGAACGCAAGCGGATAAAAATATGAGACAGAGGAGAAATGCCTTGAGAATTTTTCCCTTGGAGAGCTTTTTGATCCTGATTTTCAGAAAGAACTTTTTCTTAGATTCCATGCCTTAAAAATATAGCAGAATAAAGGGAAAAATGTAAACTTCTCTTTTTCCCTATCAGCTTCTTCGTTTCAAAAATTATTGAGTTTCTCAAATTTTTGGTTTTTCTTGCATTAAAGGAATGTTTTAAGCGCCGTGAGGCTGCGGGCGGGTGGGGAGCCCCTCCGCCGTGCCACCCTCGTTCGATTGTCGCATCATATCACCTAAACAGATGTATCCTAGGCAAATGACGAGTCTAGAGTTATTAAAAAGGCATAACCGAGATAATTAAGGGACCATTCCGGTTGGGCCCTTCAAAAGAGTCACACAAAAGAGAAGAGAGCCAATTTTTGAAGACAATGTAGTTTGAGAGGCCAACCTGGAAGAAGAGAGGCTTATTGGGGATAGAATTCTATGAAAGAAAGGCCATTCTATTGTAAAAATTTCTTGATATATCTCGATACTCTTACGGCAATTTCTTCATGGATTGCACTTTTATTTGCAAGGCCGTTGATTTTGACAAACCTTCTCCCTTTGAAGCTGTTGAAAATATGCCTGACTTTTCGCAGATAATCTTCGCGTTCAAAAAGCCTGTCTTTCTTTTTCCGGTCCTGGATGCGCGCCAGGCCTTTTGGCGCATCCACATCCAGGATAAAAACCAAATCAGGTTTCACGGCGAAACGCTCATTCAGTTTCCGAATGCGCTCGGGATCAATTCCCCTGGCTCCCTGATAAGCGATGGTTGAAAAGTAATATCGATCCAGGAGGACAATTTTTCTTTTTTCGAGGGCTGGCTTCAGGTTTTTTTCGACATTCTCCTTTCTATCTTTTAGAAACAGGTCAAGTTCTTCCTCGGGGGAAAGGGAGTCAGGCTTAAGTGCTTTTTTCTTGATTTCAAGGCCCCATTTGCTGCGCGATGGTTCTCTGAAATACACCGGGTCAAAGCCCTTCGCCCGGAGTCTCTTCTGGAGAAGCTTGGCCTGGGTGGATTTGCCTGCGCCATCAATTCCCTCGAAAACAATTAAAATTCCTTTTTTTAAAAGCATAATCCTTTGGCAAAATTATGATAGCGCTAAAAAAACGGGAATGCAACTTTTGTCTCGAAAGGCAAGTTATCACCAAGTGGATGCATCCGTTTAGATAATATGAAGCAACAATCGAAGAAGGGTGGCACGGCGGAGGGGCTCCCCACCCCCCCGCAGCCCCGCGGCGCTTGAATCATTTCCTTTGCGGTATCTGAGGAGAGGAGCGGAGGTGAGGACGGATGGGGAGGAGCCGTGGCAGGACCCTATTCCTAATTGATGGCATCATATAAACGAAGATGCATTCTCACCAAGTTGAGAGTTTGAATTTTTAGGATAAGTGTGCTATTTTTGTTAATGGTATCGCGGAGGAAATAAGATGAAAAAAATCCTATGGTTTTCCTTAGCCAGCTTTTTTCTGGGTGTGTGCCTTGCTGGCTTTATTTTTGTCTATCTTCCTGAAACAAAAGCTCCCCAAACGAGCTTTCTGGACAAACCTTCCTCTCCTTCCATCGCCTCTTCTCTCTACGCATCATTTCCCCAGCTCAAGCCTGACCTCGATTTCGTAAAAATTGTCGATAAGGTTGGCCCGGCGGTCATAAAAATTGAGGCCGAGAAGGTGGAAAAAAGGCCAGCTTCTAGTTTTTTTGATGAATCTCCTTTTGATGACTTCTGGAACAGATTTTTCGGCCAGCCCCGCGAGAAAGAACAAGAATTCAGGTCTACGGCTCAGGGAACTGGGTTTTTCATAAGCCCTGATGGGTATATCCTAACCAATAATCATCTTGTGGAAAATGCCACTAAAGTGACAATTTTTGCTATTCAAGGTGAAGAATACACGGCGAAGGTCGTCGGCACAGATCCCAAAAGTGATCTTGCCCTGATAAAAGTTGAGGGAAAAAACTTCCCCTTTGTTGAGCTTGGCGACTCTTCCCAGCTTAAGGTTGGAGAATGGGTTTTGGCCATCGGAAACCCACTCGGCATGGAGCACACGGTTACTGCCGGAATTGTCAGCGCCAAAGGAAGACAGCTCGGAACAGGAATGAATGTGCCTGATTATCAGGATTTCATCCAGACCGATGCGGCCATCAACCGCGGAAATAGCGGCGGCCCTTTGGTCAATATGAAAGGAGAGGTCGTCGGCATCACGAGCAATATCCTCTCCCCCACTGGAGGAAACATCGGAATCGGGTTTGCGATCCCCTCCAGTTTGGCCAATAAAGTTGTGACTCAGCTTAAAGAAAAAGGACGGGTCATCCGGGGAAAATTGGGTGTGACGATTATGGTCATCACCGAAGATACGAAAAAGCTTCTCAATCTGAGTTCAAACAAAGGAGCCCTGGTGAATTCGATTGAAGCAGGAGGCCCTGCAGAAAAAGCCGGAATCAAGCGTTATGACGTCATTGTGGAAGTCAACGGACAGCCCGTCAGTGACCCCAATGAGCTCAGGTTCAGAATTGCAGACATGGAGCCCGGGACAAAAGTTGAAATCAAAGTCATCAGGGATGGCAAAGAGAAAACTTTAACCGCCACGGTCGAAGAATTGGAACCAGAAGCAGCGAAGCCAGCTTCTGAAGCTTCAGCCAGAGATCTGGGCTTTTCCGTCACAAGTTTAACGCCAAGCCTTGCCCGGCGCTACGGCTATCAAACCCAGGAAGGCCTGCTCGTCACTCAGGTCAAAACTTACAGCGAAGCCGAAAGAAAGGGCATCGAAGTCGGCGATATTATTCTGGAAGTCAACCGGAAAAGAGTGAGGAATGTTTTAGATCTAGACGCTGTCTTGAAGAAAGCCCAATCCGGAGAGCCCATCATGTTCCTTGTCCGAAAGGAGAGAGAAGGAGAGTACCAAGATTACATTGTGACGCTGAGGATTCCCTAAATGAAATTTACCAAAGTCCATTCTTTAGGGAATGACTTTTTGGTCATCGACCAAGGGTCAGGGGGCGAACCTTCTGATATCAGCGAGTTTGCCCGGAAAATCTGTGACCGGCACACTGGAGTTGGGGCGGATGGTCTTCTCCTGATATCGACCGCAGACAAAACCAGGGACCAGGTTAAATTCCGGATTTTCAACTCTGACGGCAGTGAAGCCGAAATTTCAGGAAACGGCTTAAGGTGCGCTGCCGCCTGCCTTTTTTACCAGAAAAAAATAGATCCCCATCAGATTGTTTTTGTGACCACGGCCGGAGACCGCCAATGTGACCTCATCTCTCAACAAAATACCTTTTCCCAGATTAGAATTGATATGGGAATCCCCCGCCTATCCTCCTTGGATATTCCTTTTGACGACGGCTCCTATCATGAAAAAATCATCGATTATCCGCTTTCGATCAATCAGAAAATCTATCCGATCACGGTTGTCTCGCTCGGCAATCCCCACTGCAGTGTTTTTGTGGAGCGCTTTCCTGCCCGCATCGAATGGCATCAAATCGGTCGCGAAATAGAGTCCCATCCTTTTTTCCCCCACAGGACAAACATCGAATTTACCAGAGTTCTCAACCGCCGAGCCATCGAAGTGCTTTTTTGGGAAAGAGGAGTCGGAGAAACTCTCTCCTCAGGGAGCGGCTCCTGCGCGGCGGCAGTGGCTTCGATTCTGAAGAATCTGACTGAAAAAACAGTTAAGGTGCGAACGAGCATGGGCGAGATGGTCGTCGAGTGGGAAAAAGATAAAGTGTTTCAGGCTGGCCCGGCTGAGATTGTGTTTGAAGGAACTCTCCTTACCTAATTTATCCATCTTCCCCCTTTATAAAGCTGTAATCGTAGCGGTTGCATTTATGCAACGTTTGATAAATCAAACTGCTGCAAATAATCTAGCAAGGAGGTATGAAGGAGGAATTAAAAGGAAAAGGTGACTGCCAGCCCGAGAATAGAAACATTCAAGTTGTATTTTTCAATCATCGAGCCGTCCAGTTCCCCAAGTTTTTTCTCTCGTTCCTTTCCAAAGGCATAAGCATAGACGGCATCAATCTGCATTTTTCCTGCCCTGTAGCCAATCCCTCCCAGCAACGAAACTTTATTGACATCGATATTCGTTGCACTCAAGGTGGACTCAGGCGTAGCGGAGGGATCAAGTCCAATGCCAGCCCGGAGGAAGACGCCCTGGGGAAGAATAAGGTATTCAAAACCAGCCCTCAAGATGAAAATATTCTTGAAATCTAAAATTTCATCCACTTCCAGATTTCCAGTCATCGGAATATCTTTGATCTTCTTTTGAACCTTATCCAAAACAGACCACAGAGTATACTGGGCGCTCGCCGAAAAGAGCAACCTGTCTGTGATCCTGTAGGAAAATCCCGCTTCCATATCCCAGGGGGTGTGAAAAGTCGTTTCTGAATCTAACTTTAAATTAAACATTTCAAAAGAGATGGATGTCGTCCCTGCGAGCTTGATTTTGGCAGGTCCCCTGAGGCTGAAACCAAGGTTCACTCTCTCTGAAGGCTTATACATAATTCCGACTCCAGCTGAAAAAGTCGAGCCGGTTTCCTCTTCACTCATAGGCCCAAAGGGGTTCATTTCTGTTTTCACATTGAGCACGCCTCGATAAAAATTCAGATTAAAGCCTAAAGATATCTTATCGCTCAGTTGATAGGCGATTGTCGGCGTGAAAGAAACGACGGCCAGGGTCGATCGCAGAGGAAAACCGAGGTCTTGCTTTTTCCAGTCAATCCCCCCACCCGCAAAAGGAACATATACCCCGAATCCTAAGGTGAGCCTATCACTGGTCTTGTAAGTGAAAAAGACTTGCGGCAAAGGGCTGTTGTATTTGCTGTAAATTTTTGACCCTGTGGAGAGAGTGTATTCATGAGTCGGCCAGATGTAGAAACCGTCCACAGAAAAATTGAAATTCCCCTTTTGAAAAACCAGGCCGGCGGGATTGTAAAAAATTGCACTGGGGTCATCGGCCACTCCCGCAAAAGCGCCTCCCATGGAGATAGCCCGGCAGCCCATTAAGGTATTGTTCCATCCGCCCGCCTGAAGGAGCGCTTGAACCAGAAGAAATGAAGCGACGAAAATAGATACTCTTCTTAACATAAAACCCTCCTAAACAATCCTTAAAATTTAAGGAAATGATATTGAATTATAAAATTCCTAAGATTTTGTCAAGAATTAATCTCAACCCAAAATTGCCGATAGAAAATTAAGATGAATCCTGGACGGTCCCTGTGTGTTCTCGACCAAGCCCACCCACCCCCCTAGGTCTTCGAACACACAGGGACCGTCCAGATCGCTCATCGAGCGATGGTTGTGCTCTTCTATCTTGTCCACATGAATAAAGTTAGGGGAATTTTTGAGTTCTATCGGGGCTCAACATTCAAACTGGGGAACGTCCCCAATGCTCGTAGCCTTTTATCTCTAGAGATTTTTTATTTCCTTTGCGGTCGATGAGCAAGATTCCTTTTTTGCTGGTCAATCGGCCGATCTCAGTTATTTTAAATTTTCTCTGAAGTTTTGAAATAAACTCCAGATTCCGAGGTGCCACAGAAAAAAGGAGCTGAAAATCCTCACCACCGTGGAGCGCAAGAGGGAGAGGTCTTTTTTGGAAATAGCTCAATGAAGGAGAAAGCGGCAATTGCTCGAACTCAATTTCGGCACCGCATCCGCTCTCATCGCAAATATGCAACAGGTCCACAGATAAGCCATCGCTCACGTCAATCATCGCTGACGCCACTCTGTTGCGCGCGAGTTCGTGACCAAGGGAGGTCTGAGGAATAGGGTCTAAAAATGCCTTAAGCAGAGGATCTGCCCGTTTATCATCTCCCAACTTGAAACCTTTTTTTAGAAGTAAAAACCCTTGTTTGGAATCTCCTAAAAACCCAGACACAAAAAGAATGTGACCGGGTTTGCCTCCACTTCTGCGGATGATATTTTTCCCTTCTCCAACCACAGTCACAGATATTGAAATCTTGTTTGCTGAGGAAAGGTCACCCCCGATAAGAAGGATACCTCCTTTTCTAGCGGCTGAATGAAAGCCAGATAAAAACTCCTTGATCCAAGTCAGATCCAGATTCGAGGGAAGCCCCAATCCCAAGAGAGCGTATTTTGGCTTGCCTCCCATCGCAGCAATATCGCTCAGGTTCACATTCAGGCTTTTCCGCCCCAAAAAGAAAGGAGGATGAAGTGAAGTTATGAAATCGACCCCCTCAAAAAGTAAATCCTTGGTGAAAATGAAAGGCTTGCGGCCGGGTTTGACAACCGCGGCATCATCTCCGATGCCGATAACGATATCTCTGCGCGGCTTAGAAAACTCTCTCCGGATTGCCCGAATGACTTCTTTTTCCCCCAAGGTTCGAAGTCTCATCCAAGTTTTTTGCTTCTGCTCCGAGTCGGCTTAACCAGCGCATGGTCAAAAACTTGTTTGATCTCCTCGACAAAGATAAAATCCATATCTTTCAGGATGTATTTGGGGATATCAATCAAGTCCTTTTTATTGGGCAAGGGCAAAATCATCTTCTTAATTCCCGTTCGTTGGGCAGCCAGAACTTTTTCCTTAACACCTCCGATCGGGAGGATATTCCCTCTCAGAGTGATCTCTCCGGTCATGGCCACGTCTTTTCTGACTTTTAGATCCGTGCAAACCGAGATGAGTGAAGTAGCGATGGTCGCTCCGGCTGAAGGCCCATCTTTGGGGATCGCTCCCTCAGGGATGTGGATGTGAAAATCATTCTCAGAAAAGATTCGGTTGTCAATCCCAAACTCTTTGGCATGGGCGCGCGTATAGCTCAGCGCGGCTTGAGCAGATTCTTTCATCACATCCCCCAGTGATCCAGTTAAAGACAAATTGCCTTTGCCCTTCATCTTAGTCGTTTCCACAAAAAGGATCTCGCCCCCGGCAGCAGTCCAGGCTACGCCAGTTGCCACTCCGACCTGGTCTTTCTTCAGCAGTTGGTCCTTAAATATCTTGGGAGGGCCGAGATATATTTCGATATTCTGAGATGTGATTCGCGTGAGGACTTTCTTCCCTTCGGCAACCTTCCGAGCAATCTTCCGGCAGACCGAAGCAATCTCCCTTTCCAGGTTCCTCACACCTGCTTCGCGTGTATACAGAGAAATAATTTTTTGGATGGCGCCCTTGGTAAAAGTGATTAATCTGTCGTTAAGGGCATTTTCCCTGACCTGCTTTGGCACAAGATGCCGCAGAGCGATCTGTAATTTTTCTTCTTCTGTGTAGCCGGGAAGCTCCAGGACTTCCATCCTGTCGCGGAAGGCAGGCTGAATTGGGTCGAGGAGGTTGGCGGTTGTGATGAACATAACCTTTGAAAGGTCAAAAGGAACACCCAAATAATGGTCCCGGAAAGAAAAATTCTGTTCTGGGTCCAGGACTTCGAGCAGAGCTGAAGAGGGATCGCCTCTGAAATCTGCCCCAATTTTATCCACCTCGTCCATCATAAAAACTGGGTTATTGGACCCCGCTCGCCTCAGACTCTGAATGATCCTTCCCGGGAGCGCGCCGACATAGGTCCGCCTGTGGCCTCTGATTTCCGCCTCATCCCTGACACCGCCGAGCGAGATGCGGATAAATTCCCTCCCCAATGCCCTCGCGATCGAGCGCCCCAGGGAAGTTTTCCCCACACCAGGAGGGCCGACAAAGCAAAGAATAGGGCCTTTGATTTTTTTGGAAAGTTTCCTGACGCCCAAATATTCAACGATTCTTTCTTTAACCTTATCCAGCCCGTAATGGTCTTCATCCAAAATTCGCTTTGCTTCCTTGAGATCCAAATTATCCTTGGTGCTCTTGCTCCAGGGAAGGGCAAACATCCAATCCAGGTAATTGCGGACAACTGTTGTCTCGGCCGATTCAGGATGCATCTGGGCCAGGCGGCTGATTTGTTTTTCCAGCTCCTCTCTGACCTCTTCTGAAACTTTTAGCTTTTTCAGTTGATCTTGATAGCCCTTGATCTCTTCTTGAAGCTCTGTCCCCTCCCCCAACTCCTTCTGGATGGCCTTCATCTGTTGGCGCAAAAAGTATTGCTTCTGGAGCTTGTCCATTTCGCCCTTCGCTTCAGAGCTTATTTTAGACTGGACATCCAGAAGCTCGAGCTCCTTTGTCAGGTGCTCATAGACTTTTTTCAATCTTTGAAAAGGATCGACGATGTCCAAGATTTCCTGGGCTTCCGCGACTTTCAAGTCGAGGTTTGAAGCGGTTAGGTCAGCCAGCCGTCCGGGCTCTTCCACGTTGGCGGCGATGATCAAAACTTCGGGAGGAATGTTCTTCCCCAGGGAAGTGGCTTTTTCCAAACCAGAACGGACATTCCGGATCAGAGCTTCGCTTTCGAGGGATTTCTCCACAGTTTCGGGCTCATGCATCACCGTCACTTGAGCGGAATAGAGAGACTGCTCTTCTTCTAGGCTCTCGATTTTTGCCCGGATAAGACCTTGGGCCAGAATCCTTACCCTTCCATCCGGGAGCTTGAGCATCCTCATGATCAAAGCCACCGTCCCCATCCCGTAGACGTCTTCCCTCTTGGGTTCCTCGATTTCCATATCTTTTTGAGTCAAGAGAAGGATCATGCGGTGGGAAGAAAGGGCACTATCAATGGCGTTCTTTGACTTTTCTCTCCCTACAAATAAAGGCACGATCATGTAGGGAAAAACAACAATATCCCTCAGAAGGAGAACCGGCAATTTGGGCGGTATCCGGAGTTTGTGATTTTGTTCCTCGATGATGTCTTCAAATTGATCTTCAATCTTGGAATCTTTTTCCGCCATTTTTTCCTCCGAACCTATTCGCCGCTTTCAAAGGTTTTTACCTCAGTGTCTTTATCTTTTTTATCCCTATGCTTTTTCAAAACTATCGTCAGAATTCCATTCTCTAAAGTTGCTTTTGTCTTTTCAGGAGTGATCGAGCAGGGAAGCGAAACGATGCGCCGAAATCTGCCGTATTCTCTTTCCAGCTGAAGATACCTCAATTTTTCAGAAACGATATTCTCCTTTTTCACTCCCTTGATCTCGATCCGGTTACTGTAGAGCAATATCTGGATATCTTTGAGGGAAACACCCGGCACCTCAGACTCAAGGATAATTTCGTTTGCTTTTTCATACATATCCAGATGAGGGACCCAGCCCTCATACAGGCTGAGGATCTCTTTTCTTTGAAAGTAAACCCTCCCTCCGATCCGATTGATGGCGGCCTCGATCTTGATGACGCGCGAGACAGGCTTAATCTTTTTGACCATCGGACCAGTCGTTTATTTTTCTTTCAAGAGATGCTCCAAAACTTGCTTGAACTCGCTCACATCTTTGAACTCTCTGTAAACAGAAGCGAACCGGACATAGGCCACTTTATCTAAAGCTTTAAGCTTTTCCATCACAAACTGGCCGATTTCAGCCGCTTCCATTTCCTTTTCAGGCCGCTCCTGGAGTTTGGTCTCGATTTCTTCGACAATCTCTTCCAATTGCCTTATCGGAACCGGCCTTTTCTCGCAGGCCTTCATCATTCCCCGCAGGAGTTTTTGGCCATCGAAGGGCTGTCTCGTCCCATCCTTCTTGATCACCATGTAGGGAATCTCTTCGATCTTTTCGTAGGTCGTGAATCTCCTTTTGCAGGAGAGACATTCCCTGCGCCTCCGGATGGACAAACCTTTCTTGCTTTCTCTAGAATCAATTACCTTGCTCTCAAGGAATCCGCAAAAAGGGCATCTCATGACGTTGTGTCCTCTCCCAATTTTTTAAGCTGAAGCAGGGATAAACCCTCCTTCGATAATATAACATATCCGATGATACATGTCACCACCAGCTGGACAGCATGGACAACGATGGTCATTCCCACCGCCAAATTGGGGTCTAGGCCAAAGAGAAGAGTCAGGCCGAGCTTGCTGAAATAATGGTAGCCTCCCGCCATCCCTGGAGTGGGGATAGAGGCGCCCACCATGGTTAAAAAAATGTAGGGGACGAGGAGAAAATAAGGAATCGTAACGTGATAGGAAAGGAAAAATATCCAGTAATAAAAAATGATCCCCAGCCAGACCACGAACGACAGAAGAGTATACGACAAGAATGTCGATACAGAATGGAAAAATTTGAGCCCTTCGATGAACTCATTGGAGAGCTCGAGAACTTTTCGGGATACTTTTGGCGGGAAAGGCTTTAAAAGGAAGGAGACAAGGGAAAGGGTTTTCTCCCTGAAAAAATAAAAAGATAGAGAAAGTATAAGCATAACAGAGGCAACCGCCACGCCCACAATTCCCCAGGTGAACAAGCGGGAATAGGCTTCTGGATTGACTTTGAAGAACGAAGAATACAGAGGCTTTGCCAGTAGAAAAACCCCAAGCAAAATACACATGATGAATATATCAAAAATTCTTTCAACGACAACGGTGCCCAAACAGAATCCTTTGCGCATTTTTTCCCTTTGAGCCACGTACAAGGGTTTGACTAGTTCCCCAATTCGTCCGGGAAAAATGAAGATGACCGTAAAACCAATAGCTTGGCCGGCAAAGAGGCTGAAGAACTTGACGCCTTTTTTCTCATGCCGGAGGAGGATGCTCCAGCGGAGGCCGCGGGTGGCAAGGTGCAGAGGAGCAAGAGCGAGAACGAGTATGAAAAGAGGAATATTGACGTCAGTGAGGTACCTAAAGACTTCTTTCCATTGGACGCTCCGGAAGAAAAAATAGAGAAAAATAAAGGTCAGAAATATGATTATCCCCAGGCGAATCCAATGTTTTTTTTTCATGGAAATAATTTAGCCGTCAATCTTATCATCATGAAAATTGCCTGTCAACGGAAGGACGGCTCTGTTGCGAAAAGTGGGGTTATTGTTTTAGGCCAAGATAATGATTTCCCAGTTGGTGGCCAGGCCAGTCCCTGTATGTTCTTGACCAAACCCACCCGTGCCCCTAGGTCTTCGAACACACAGGGACTGGCCTGGCCCCATCTATTATCGGATGTTTGCGCCCTTTTTTGCTTTACTCCACTTTTCGCAACAGAGTCCGAAAGGACAAAATGGTAGTCACAGACTCTGGTCTGCGTTTTTTGAACGAGCGCAGGCTAAAGCCAGCGGCTTCCAGGACAAACAGGTTTTAATGTCAGGTTGAAAAATAAGCAAATATAGATTATCATAACTTTCCTGGTTGGGAAGTCGTCCAACGGCAGGACACATGACTCTGGATCATGTGATCTAGGTTCGAATCCTAGCTTCCCAGCCACTCTTATCTGTCGAATTTGCCCGACCTTTTCTTGTTTTTTCCTTTCAATCTTGATGCCGTAATTTCGGCGTTTTTCAGTCAATTTCGTCACAGATTAATGCTCTGGGCTGAGGTAGAGGGCAATATTTCCGATCAGAAAGATTAGGCAATCAATAAGGCAGTGTCTAGCGGAGCAAGAACTGCATCAAGGTTTTTCTTAAGAGTTCCATTGACGCCAAATCTTTCCTGTGCTATTATTAACCATGTTGAAATTAAAGTGATCTGTCCGCTTTTAAGAAGAGGCAAGAATCACAAGGGATTAGGGAAAATTTCAACAAGCAAAAATTCTATCCCTCCCTTATTAAAAGTCCAATATTAAAAGGAAGTCAGAATGAATATTTATGTAGGTAATTTATCGCGAGAGTCCACTGAAGAAGATTTGCGACAGGCTTTTGAAGCCTTCGGGCAGGTCACGTCTGTCAAAATCATCAAGGACATGTACACTGGCGATTCGAGGGGATTCGGATTTGTGGAGATGTCCAGCAGTTCCGAAGCCCAGTCCGCGATCTCCGGGCTTGATGGCAAAGGTTTGAAAGGGCGCACTCTTAAAGTCAATGAGGCCAGCCCTCGTCGTGATGACCGTCGAGGTGGAGGAGGTTTCGACCGAGGTGGGTTCGGGGGTGGAAGACGCTTCTGATAACTGGCACTCGGACATTCAAAATCATAGTTAAATTTTGCATTAAAGCATATTTGAGGGTTGCTTGGCTGGCCCACTTGTCCCCACAGATTTGTAAATACACATATCATTCTAGTCAAAAGAAAGGAAAATCCTGCCTGAAAGACGCCTAATTTATCTTCTTGATTGTTTGCTAATATCAGGCTGTTCGATTTCCGGCCTCCGAGGAGAGGTAGAGGTATCCTAAGGGGAATGTAAGAAGTTGTGTTCAACTGTTAAATTCCAAAAAGGAAGGCTGATCTTTTCGTATTGGAGTATTGAATATGGCAACAGATGACCTCGGGATAAAAGTTCTCGATAAACAAAGAAAAGTCTACTCTAAAAAAAGAAAGCCCCCCATCGTTTCGTTCGCGGGTCCGGAGCAAACATCGGATCCTGTCAGAATCTACATGAGAGAGATGGGTAACATTCAGCTGTTAACAAGAGAGAGAGAAATAGATGTAGCAAAGGAAATTGAAAGAGGAGAAGAAATAATTATTAAAGCCCTTTCAAAAACACGATTTGTCCACAACGAAATTCTTTCACTGGAAGAGGAACTTAATGAAGACAATGAAATCACCCAAGCTTTGTTCGATTCCAACGAAGATGAATTCACCAAAGAAAAACTCGAGAAAGAAAAGAAGATTCTAGCCAAGATCAATGAAATAAGAAAGATAAGCACCCAATTAGAAAAAACCCCTGCCTCAAAGAAATATGCTGTTGCCCGGGGGCGTCTCATCGTCAAAATGAGCCGGCTCATCAGGGAACTTAATATCCGCTCTCCTTACAGAGAAAAGATGATTGAGGGTCTCCGCGAAAAGCTAAAGGTCATCGACGAATTAGAAACAAGTAAGCAAGAGTTGAATGCCTCTTTCCCCAAAGCTAAGGGTAAGAAAGTGGAAGAAGAGCTGAAACTTAGGATCAAGAAAATCGACAAGCTTCTGAGAATATGCAAGAAAGAGATCGGTCTTAATTCACAAGGATTAAAAAAAACACTGCAAACCATCGCCAAAGGAAAGCAGATCTGCGAAATGGCGAAGAAAGAACTTGTCGCCTCTAACTTAAGACTCGTGTTTTCCATAGCCAAGAAATACAGCAACTACGGAGTCCAGTTTCTGGACTTGATCCAAGAGGGAAACATAGGCTTAATGACAGCAGTGGATAGATTTGAATACAAAAGAGGGTATAAATTTTCAACTTATGCGCATTGGTGGATAAGACAGGCAATAACCCGTGCAATTGCTGATCAGGCAAGGACGATAAGAATCCCTGTGCATATGATTGAAGTCATACACAAGTTAAATAAAGTGTCAAAAAGCCTTGTCCAGGAAAAAGAGAGAGAACCAACACGTGAGGAGATTGCGGAAAGGATGGATATGCCCGTCAGTAGAGTCCAAAAAATCATGAAAATTGCCCAAGTACCCCTTTCACTCGAGACACCATTAGGAGAGGAAGAAAGTCGTCTGAGTGATTTTATCGAGGATAAGGATAGCCTTTCGCCTCCCGATGAAGTCATCCATATTAATTTGAGAGAGAAAATTGAGGAAGCGCTGAAGACTCATACCCAGAGAGAAGCGAACGTTTTAAAAATGAGATTTGGGTTGGGAGATGGTAACGAACATACCCTGGAAGAAGTCGGGCAGCAATACAAGCTTACACGTGAGAGAATAAGGCAAATCCAAGAAAAAGCGATAAGAAAGTTAAAGCGTTCTAGCTACAGTCAAAAACTAAAACCCTTTACAAAATAGCTGAATCTATTTCTTAGGCGCAAAGTGCAAGGAACACAAGGGACAGCCTATGACTTGCTCCCTTATAGAGTGGCATCTTGGGGAACGTCCCAATTTTTTTTGTTGGTTAATTGCCGTTCGTACGTCCGTGTTTTTTTTACAGAGGTAGGGCAAGATAAAACTGAGCTAGGTGAGTTCCATTAAACCCTGACCTTCCTCAGAAGAGAAGTAAATAATTAACAAGAGAAAAAGAGAGAAGAGAAAAGAAAAGGAAGAATTTCAGGTTAAACGTAGAAAGCCGGTAAAAGGGAATATTTACTTGATAGCAATAGGGCTTCAAAGGAAGGAGAAAAAAAAGACACCTGAGCGGATTAGCGGCTGACGGGAGACGAGTGAGTAGAAAGAATTTCTCTAAGGTGAAAAAAACGATTTAGGTATTAGGGGAGGTTACAGTGAAAGAACTTATTGAATTGATTGCCAAATCATTAGTGGACAATCCTGACAAGGTGCAGGTTTCCCAATTAGACGGGGAACAGAGCTCGATCATCGAATTGAAGGTTGCTCCGGAAGATGTCGGCAAGGTTATCGGAAAACAGGGAAGGAATGTCCAGGCTATCAGACTCATTCTCGGTGCTGCTGGAATGAAGCTGAAAAAGAGATTTATTCTGGAGTTAATCGAAAAAGGGTAATCTGGTCAGCGGAAGAAAATGAGATGAAAGCTACCAAGTACTCGTTCCAGAAAATCGCATTCGTCGGGAATTATATCCCAAGGCGGTGCGGCATTGCGACGTTCACGACCGACCTGTGCGAGTCGGTTACCCGGGAGGTGCCGGACATCAACTGCGTGGCGGCGGCGATGAACGACACGCCCGAAGGGTACGCCTATCCAGACCGGGTGCGGTTCGAAATCACCCAGAACGACGTGGAGCAGTACCGGGAGCTCGCCGACTTCCTGAACATGGGCCAGGTCGACCTTGCCTGCATCCAGCACGAATACGGCATTTTCGGTGGGCTGGCAGGCAGTCACCTCCTAGTGGCTGTGCGCAGGCTGCGGATGCCGATCGTGACCACCCTGCACACCGTGCTCAAACAGCCGGACGAGGCGCAGAAGCAGGTGCTGACCGAGCTGTGCGGGCTTTCGGAGCGCGTCGTCGTGATGAGCCAGCGGTCGGCGGCATTCCTGCAGGAAATCTACGGCGTTCCGGCAGAGAGGATCGACCTGATTCACCACGGCATACCGGACATGCCGTTCGTGGACCCGAACTACTACAAGGACCTGTTCGGCGTTGAGGGACGGCGGGTGATACTCACCTTCGGTCTCCTATCGCCGAACAAGGGCATCGAGTT
>Ga0315280_10002590_pt1 | contig 29138 bp, 27 predicted proteins | sample YL17G06_40_MG_FD_203697 | JGI IMG/M metagenome (GOLD analysis project Ga0315280, IMG submission 203697) | Sediment microbial communities from Yellowstone Lake, YNP, Wyoming, USA - YL17G06_40 | ecosystem: Environmental > Aquatic > Freshwater > Lake > Sediment | place: USA: Wyoming | collected... | reverse complement strand
TTGGATAGACGTTAAATCCACGTTCTCGAATAACAGCTTGGGAGAACCGACCTCCTTCATTCTCTATCAAAAGGAAGGTTCGGTCTCCCACCTAAAAAATGAATTATTGAATTCGCCCGCGCGCGCGACAAGATTATATTGGCTTAGATATTAACCCTGTCTGCAGGGTATGTGAATGATTCGGCAACTAAAACCCATTGGCACTTTTTCCGAAAAAAAAGCAAAGAAATACTTGAAGCGAGGACTGCTGTTTCTGATTCCCTTTGCGTTTTTGTTCCTTACTTCCATTCGCTTTTTGCCTTTCTACATAGATTTGGGAAGATTTGAAATCAATCGGGGGTTCCTAATGGGAGTGTTCTCGACGTTCGGTGCTATTTTCATAATGCTTCCGTATAGAACCTACAAGAGCGGACTTACAGGAGAAAGGAATGTTGTCAAAAATATTTCAGATAAACTGAGCAGCGATTACTCGATATTCAATGATGTGTTGCTTAAAGACGGAAAACGCAGTGGAAACGTTGACCATATAATAATTGGACCTACAGGCATATTTGTCATGGAGACAAAAAACAACAAAGGGATTGTTACTTATGATGGTTACAAATGGAAAGGTATAGGAGGAGGAAACCCAAGTGGGCAAGCAGTATCAAATATGTTCAGAATTAAGGACGTTTTAAAGAATTGCGAAGTGTTCAAGGAGAAAGCGCCTTACGTAAATGCAGTTGTTTTATTCACAAATAGTAAAATTAACCTCAAAATATCTAGGGAACCAGAATGGTGCAAAGTTTTTCAAATAAGAAAATCAACCGATTCGTCTCTCTCTGACTATATTATGAATGAACCAGTACGTTTCTCTGACAAAGAGATAACGTCAATTGAGCAAAGCCTCAAAATCAGAATTGGGAACTATGACGAATAGCCCCCCCTAGCGCGCGCGCTAAGGAAATCTGAACGATAACAAGTATTCCTTTTTCTGTGATTTGAATGTTTAAAGGGCACTTTCGTTCATATTGTTAGGTATGCCGATATTCGTACAGTGGAAATGGAACGAGGACACGCTTACCTTCTCGACAGTGTTTCACTTTTTCGACGATTACATCAAGACCAACATACGTTTCAGAAGGAAACGACTCGAAGGTGGGAACGACGGACGACCAGCGTACCTCTATTATCCAATAGACCACAAAGGTAAGTCCACAAGACCAGCAGCGCGCGCGCTATTGACATCGCGAGCAATCGCTTGGCTCTTCGCCAAGCTCCCCCGATCCGAGCAAAGGCCGTTTGCCTAGACTCCCGTGACTGATATGTGTAATAGGAGCTTGAAACCTATTTCAACAAGAGCATATACCTGCGCTACAGGCAAACGATTTATATTGAGTACAAGGATAAGAACTGAAGTGGGATTATACCATGCTAAGTGAGGAAAACATCAAATTCGTAACTTTTGAAGCCGAAATTGAAGAAGAGAGCGATTGGCAGAAAATTGACAAGGCCATAGATAACATAAAAATCGGAGACATAAAAGCGGATTTCTCATTGCCTATTGAATTCACCGAGATTATTGACAAAGTGCCTCGCAGGATTCTCAGGTCAACGAAGCACGGTTATTCAATGTTTGTCTCACCTAAGAAAATAAGCTTTAGGTTCGATTTGCGTACGCACACGCTTGAAGTGCCCCCTGAAAAAGAAGAGAAGGAGTCGCGCACGTTCACCGAAATATTGCGGGAAGGAGAATCCACTTTCAATTTGTTTATTGGTGCTTTCTTAGGAGCAAGACCCAAAGTCATAGAGACTATGAAGGTGAAATGGAGAATAAGATTCGAGTTTCCTTTGAAAGAGCATCTTGTCCAATATGTCAAGACGCCGTTCCTTGAGGAACTGAAAAAACATAACGCCGAAGCCAGTTTTGCATTGGAAGAAATATTGATATCTCAAAATCTGCGTGATGAAAGGACTACCTACGAAATACTTGAGGACCCAGAGGAAAAAACTACAGAAGTCGAGATAGTAAGAAACTTTAAATCACCTGTCACGACTACTGACTTAGTTAAACTTGCTCAAGATTCCATTAAAGCAGGGAACGAGTTCTTGAGCTTGATGGGGAAGGAACATGGCCACCTCTGAATATTCTTTGGAAAAGAAAAGTGAGACTGAAAAGACTGCTGAGATGTGGGGTGACTTGCTGAACTTCTTGAAAAGCAAAGGTTTTGAGGCTGAAGTCAAAACACAGTTCAAGATAAAACCTGTGGCTACTGATAGTACGAGCAAGTTGGGAATGATTGGAAAGAACAGATCAGTCATTCAAAACATCCTTTGGAAACAAAGCCATATCTTGTCTCAGAAGCTACGTGAGGACTTCTCGTTAGGCAAGACAACCGATAAGAGAATAGACCTTTCTCTTTTGGATGGGTCTCTCTCAGAATACGCTAAGGAAAAAGAAGATTCCGTGGAACTCGTTAAGTCAACGAGGAAGCGTCTTTGAGTCTTCCCATCGAATATATCGACTCTTCAATATTAGTTTCCTATCAGCTAGGTCCAACAGACAGATTCTATCAGACTGCCAAGGAAATTATGGAAAAGGATATTCTTGGAAAGCAAATTATCGGACTAATCTCAATGCTTACATTACTGGAAGTGATTGATGTTATTAGACATAGGATTACTGAAAGGACAAACAAAGTGACCTTGGACCTCATGGATGAACCTTCTAAGAATTTGTATGTGAGAACAGAAACTGAGAAGAAAATCAAGGAAATGATAGACATTCTTACTCTGATGGAAAGTCAAGGTTTCATAGTTTTTGCCGACTTTACTCCGCTTGATTTGAAACAGATAATGAGCGATGTATATGATTATTCACGGAATTACTTCGGGATGGTAAGGAAGTACTTCAATTGCCAGATATGCCATAATCCTCTCGAACACTACTCATATAAGGGTCTGGGGTGGATCGACCTTCTACACGCTTTTCTTGCAGTGGGGTTGTTTGCCGATGGACTTATAACGGCAGACAAGGGGTTTGGCCATCTGTCTACTGACCAAAAGTTTTCAGGTTTGAAAATTACTGTTATATGATTTTCCTGATTTGCAGAAATCATTCTAACGTATCTACCTGCGCGCGCTAAATCCATGGGCGCCAACAACAACGCAAAACAACCCAAAACAAACAACATACAACATACAAACGAACTACATAAGCAAAAACCAAAAAACCGAGCCGTTCCGCTCCGCCGATGACGCACAATCGGTACACAAAGCCGACCAACAAACAAAAAAATATTGGAAAACGCAAACCACGACCACAACTAACCCCCATCCCCTTTTGGCAAAGGGGCTGACCGTTGAGTATGCTCCAAACAGAAAGCCACCCCACCGAAAAGCAAGCATACTCAACGGACTCCCGAGTATCATAACCGACACCGCAAAGGGCGGTTGAGACATAAACTTTTCCCTAAAATTTTTGAAACCCATTTACCGAAATGGCAAAGAATTTTAGGTTTTCCAAACTTCTGCATAGCAGAAGGAAAAGTTTATTGTCTCTCGCGCGCCCCTACGCGCGACCACCGCCCACGAACGACAAATCAGGAATGCCGATGTGCATGACCATGACCAAGACTAAAAAACACCCAAAACCCTACGAGATCAAGCGAAAACTATTGGAAACGCTTGAAGGGTATATAGAAGCTAGTCTGTGCAAGACACTAGATAACTTCACAAGAGGTGAATAAGATGCGAGAAGAACAATTAATTACTAAGCCCTATAAGACAGGTATGACGACGGGCTCCAGAATGTAGCCAAACGGGTTTACGGACCTCAAAAGGGATGAAGAGGTTCTGGAGCGGTTAGAGAAACCCGTAGGATCAGCGCCGAAAGCACTGTTTCCGGGGAAAGGTCGTCGGTTCAAATCCGGCCGACCCCACCAAAAACCCCTTTCGCCAAAATAAGCAAGATTGGTTGAGTATTTGGAGAAATAGATTCGAAACAATCAGTTTTTGTCAGCTTCTCGCGCTCGCGTATGGTGGCGGCTGCCCGTACCTATACCCAAATGGGTTCAGGTCCAACCATTTGCAAGACTAGTTTGCTCATTTTGGTCAGGAGCGCGCGCAATTTAGATTTCGTACTTTTCCAGTATTTTCTGTTCCTTTTCTTCAGTTATCTCAGCGACAGCGTGAATGTAGTTTCCAAGCTCTGAGTTCTCGATTCTAGGTTTCAGCAACTTGTCGATCTGAAAAATACCTGCAGGATTGGACATTGTGATATTCACTGTAACTGGTTTCTCATCGCCTTCTTGAATGTTTACTCTCTCAATTGAAAGTGCAGAGGCAGAGTGAATACCCACCCTCCCAGCTTGGAAAGGTATTCGTGCCCTTCCTTTCTCCACGTCCAGAGCGTCTACGACACGCACGATACCTACCTCTAAAGTCAAGGGCTTACGCGGTTCCTCATGGGAGACGATCGCATTCAACACCTCAGAAAAAATGATCGTTGCTCTTCCTCAGACTAAATATCCTGCAAATATTTCCCAATGAACCCCGAAGCTAACAATGTGCTATATAGTTCGTGTCCGTCTCTTGTTACCGTCATGCCTAAATCGTGAAAGATCGAGGCGAGGACTACAACCACTTCAGCGCCTTCTTTTCTCATGTCGTAGTGCTTAACGATGCTTGGCACAACCTTTTTCTCATCAAGCATCCTCAGTAGCTTCAGTGCAGAATTAGCTACGATTTTGACATGTCTAGGACTGATCGGTGTAGCCCATGCGATCGATCGCCATGATGTTCGAACATCTCCACAGCGTCTGCAACTTCATATCGTTCTTAACTTCATTGATGACATGTTGGAGCTTTCTGTTGTCTCGGAACGGTATATTGAAAACATACGCTGTCATTCCAGCACACCGTGCTAAAGTAGAATATCGAGATTCAAATCATTAGAGCCAAGAATCGCACGGGCTGAAGCATTCAACTAGTACCGGAAAAGAGGCACACCCTCCGGCGAGTAGTGAGACGAAGAACTGATAGGGTAGAAATAAGAAATGTCAATATAAGGGAGAGGTTCATGAAAATAGAATTCTTGGGCGCAACGCATCAAGTGACGGGATCAAGCTACTTTCTGGATGCCAGCGGAGTTAAGATCCTTGTCGATTGCGGCCTGTTTCAGGAACGGGACTATTCCTACAGAAACTGGAAGGCCTTCCCCGTTCCTCCAGACCAGATCCATTATCTCCTTCTCACCCATGTTCATCTAGACCACTGCGGACTTATTCCCAAGCTTGTCAAGGAAGGGTTTACTGGAAATATCCTGCTGACCCCTGCATCTAAAGAGTTGCTTCCGATAGTGATTTTGGATTCTGCTCGAATGCAGGAAGAAGATGCTGCCTTCAAGAAAAAACGCCATGACAAGGAAGGCCGAAACGGACCCTACCCGGAAATCCCTCTGTATACAGTCCAAGATGTCGAGAAGTGTTTTCCCCTCCTGAAGGATGTTCCCTATGAAGAATTTCTGCCACTGAATGACCGAGTAAAGGTCTGTTTCCATGATGCCGGACACATCCTTGGCTCCGCCATGATTGAGATCATTATCCAAGATGAGAACGGGTCACGGAACATCATCTTCTCGGGGGATATCGGCCAATGGGATAAGCCTCTTCTCGGCAATCCCTCTGTGTTTGATCGAGCGGATTACGTGGTCATGGAGTCCACTTACGGAGACCACAACCACGACAATCCCCAAGATATCGATGATAAACTCTGCAAGGTCGTCAATGACACGGTGAAGGCAGGCGGGAAGGTCCTCATCCCCACCTTTGCCATTGAGCGTGCCCAAGAACTGTTGTATCACTTCAACCGCTTGACGCGGGCGGAAAGGATCCCTTATGTTGTGACCTTTCTCGATAGCCCCATGGCTGTCGAAATCACGAAAGTCTTTGAACAATGCAAGAAGTATTTTGACAAAGAGACACTGGAGCTCTTCAAGGACGGTCAATCCCCCTTTGACTTTCCGGGGTTGAATCTCGTCGATTCTGTTGAAGCGTCCAAGGCAATCAACCTGATCAAGGGGTCAACCATCATCATGGCCGGTTCGGGGATGATTACAGGAGGACGAATTAAGCATCACCTAGTCAGAGAGATAACTCGTCCAGAATCCACGCTTCTTTTTGTCGGATACCAAGCGGTCGGGACGCTGGGACGGCAAATCTTGGACGGCGTTTCCCCCGTCAGAATCCTCGGACAGTCCTACCCGGTGCGGATGAAGGTTGAGAAGATCGATGGCTTCTCCGCCCACGCCGGCATGAACGACCTGCAACGCTGGCTCAACAACTTCAAATCCCCGCCGAAGCATGTCTTCCTGACCCATGGCGAAGAGGAATCGATCTTGAGCTTAGAGAACTATCTCCATTCTAAGGGCGGATGGGAAGTGAGCGCACCAGCATACATGGAAGAATATAGCCTCTAACTCGTTCAAAGCGCGCGTGGTGGAATCCTGATTTGCTTGGTAGAATTGTCTCACTATAGCGCGCGCTATCCTAGGCGCAGCTGATCAGGTCGCCAGATGGCAAGTTCCTCGACTATCCGTCTCTCTATTTGCTTCCCTCGTAGAGTCAAGGTTGTCTCTTTACCATTATGATCGGCGTTAGCAATAGACGATAGGAGTTTCTGGATTATCTTATTGTGTACATCAATAGGTATGTCTTGCAACATAGGATAGATTCTTTGTTGAAATCTTGTTATGAGGTCGCTGATGTTCATTACAACAACTTCATCGCTTACCTTTACAAGCTTCATCGGAGGCAACTTTGACCGGATCTCCTCTTCGTTCTGCCACATTCTTCTATTCCGCCTGATTGGATACCCCATTTCCTCCCTTAATTGCGCGTAGCGTGTCCAAAGTTCTGGGAATACTGGAGATGTCGCCGACGAATTGCCTGACACATTGGTTGTGTTGTTCCATTCTCTTTGCCTGTTCCTTAACAATGCTGCAACTTTATTCTTCGTTACGCGGGCCCATCTCGCGTGCTACGTTCAGCCAATCCGGAATCAAGTGAAGAACGTGAATAATGATTGACGCGTCGAATGATCGATCCTTGAAAGGAATATTGTGCGCATCTGCTAGGATGAGGTTCTCGACTCCTTTCTGCCTTGCCTTTGACATCATCTTGCGAGAGATGTCTATTCCCACGATTTCAAATCCAAGATCGGAAAGAGGCTTTGCGAATCTGCCCGTCCCGACACCAATATCAAGTATTGTAGGCATTCGCTGAGCTCGCTTGAAACTGCCTTGAGTTCTGCCTCGGTGGCGGCTCGTCTCGTAGAATCATAAATTTCTGAGATGCTATCAAACTCTGCACCAATCGTGGTCGTCATGGCGATCACCCTCCAAGCTTCACTTAGAAATCATATTCCTATTACGGATTCTGGCTTAAGTCGATTCTTTCCTAGAAATCATCTGGAACCGACAACGCTGTTTTAGTCAAGTTCACCACTACGTATTAGCATGCGCGCGCTTTTTGGTCCTGTCCCTCACACCATCAAAGATACCTGATATGCCATCTCGTTTGGATTTTACAAATGAGAATCTAACGCGCGCTATGCGCGAGTCCTAGCGCCCTGTTACTTTTTTCTTGATTTTGATGCTTCTGACTTTTCTTTGCATAGGCGAAGTTGTATATCATCCTGTATTAATTCGAGACTTCTCAGGATATCTGCGTAAGAAGTGCCTGCTGAGAACGCGATGACTGCGGCCGTGCCAACAATGATTTTCGTGTCATGGCCGAGTATTTCTCTCACCTCTTCTGGAACATGCAGCACGTCAGACTCGATCTTCGCGATTATTGTTTTGAGCTCACCCAATTTAAGATCACCAGTTCTAATAGAACCCCTGAGCTATTCTAAGTTTACTCCGCGCGCATTCTCTTTTTGGATCATTAGTGCTCAATTGTAAAATTTAAACGTAAATCAAAACCTATACGGCCCCACCAAAGCCCATTTTAGCAAAATAGCCATCTGTGTGCCTCTCTACGCGCAAATATTCACGGAAACCGGCCTTCTGCCCTTCTTGTGTGCATAATACGCATTCCCACAACTTCGTTGCCCATTATGGTATTAACGCAGCTAGCGGTTATAACCCACAAGGATGTGCTCGCGATCGAATAACTTATATGACAATGAAATCAACCAAGCGTAAAGGGAGGTCTTTGTTATGACTTGTATAGTTGGGGCTGTTTGCCAAGATGGTATAATCATAGTCGGCGACAAGAAAGTGAAAGCTGGCCAGATGACTTACTACGAGAATAAGATAATTTCGGTTGAGAAATACGAGAATTTAGTGGTTGCTGCTGCCGGTTTTCTGGACATTCGTGAAAAATTCGTTCAGGATATTAGAAACTTCCACCTTTTGGAGAAAAAAGGGATAGTGAAGAATGATCCATCAAGAGGATTCGTTGGGCTAACTGAGGATATCGCTCACAGGCTATATGAGATCTACGGACCACGGTACAAGGCGGAGGGATTCGACTACGAATCCGAGGCTTTTGAAGCGCTTGTTTGTCACAGGCCCAAGTCAGCTCTGCCATTCTTGTATTGTGTCGATTCAGTGGGGACTTCGAGTAAAGTGAATGGCTACAAAGTGATCGGGACCGGAGCGCAGTACGCTTACCTTTTCATCAAACCATCTTATTCAAAAAGAGCCGTTATGGACGACATGGCAGTGATCGCTACATTCATCATTCGCCTAATAGACACGTACCAAATAGACGATTCGATTGGAGCAGACGAAGAAGGCAAGGTTCAAATATGGAAGTTTCCGAACGAAACTCATCCATACGAGGTTGGCGGTTCTCAGCTCAACAGAATCCTAAAAGATGCTGAAAATCGGTTAAAAAAGTTCAGTGATTTCTTGATTCTTGGAAAATAGGTTCCTGACAAAATTGTGGCCAACACCGAGAATCTTTTTTATGCAACATTCGCTACTAGGTGATTCTAATGTCTAGAGTTAGCCTCAAATCAAAACTCACGCTTTTCGATGTGACGAATCTAGTGGTGGGGGCTATAATAGGAGCTGACATTTATGTGGCTTCAGCATTTGGAGCAGGTCTTCTCGGGCCATTTTCATTAATTGTGTGGGTCGTGGCCGGATTTATGGCCATCGTGATTGCACTGTGTTTTGCTCAATGTGCCGCGCTGCTTCCGAAAGTTGGAGGTCCATACGCATATGCCCATGCAGCATGGGGAACATTTGCGGGCTTTATTGTCGGCTGGTCTCTTTGGCTTGCTGAATGGATGTCACTGGCTGTTTTTCCAGTGGCCTTTACACAGTACTTGATGTTCTTCTTACCAGGTCTTGACTTGGTTTCTCAAGTCATCGTGAAAGTGTTGTTCGTTGTCTTTCTCATAGTCATGAACGTTGCCGGAGTCAAGGCTGCGGGAAGAATAAATGACGCGCTTACGTTGGTCAAGCTTGCTCCACTGATTTTCTTCGCTGTGATTGGTTTACTATGCATGGCTTCAAACATGACTACGGCTGTCATGAATTTTTCACCATTTTTACCATATGGTTTTAGTAATTTTGGGGCGGCTCTCGTCTTGATATTTTGGGCATATGCAGGCTTTGAAATCTCAACCATACCAGCAGAGGAAATAAGAGACCCGAGCAGAACAATCCCTAGAGCTATAATACTTGGAATTTCAATCGTGACCATTTTCTACTTAACAACGAACATTGTGCTCTTTGGGGTAAGGCGATGGGATTGGCTGCAGAATGACAATGCGCCTTTAGCGACGGCAACAAGTATAGCGTTAAGTTCAATCCCGGCACTGGCACTGCTCGGCGAAATCGTAGTCGGAGGTGGAGCTCTGGTTTCCGTCGCTGGTTCTGACGAATCAGGAATGATAGGAACGTCAAGGCTCGGATATGCACTGGCTGCTGACGGTCTGTTTCCACGAGTTTTCGCAAAGATTCATCCCAAACTTAAGACGCCTTACCTAGGAATAATCATTCAGGCAGTTACTGCCTTGGTAGCAGCGATAATGGGTGGCTTAAGCATGCTAATCGCTACATCCGTGTTCTTTATGGCAATTGCCTACGTGGCAACTAGCGCATCAATTTTTTCTCTACGTCGTAAGGGCGCAAAAGCTCAGTTCCATCTTAGAGGAGGCTGGGTGATTCCAAGCTTAGGAGTGATCTTCTCTCTTTATCTAATCACGCAATGCTCGCTCACTCAGATCGCGTTAGGTCTGATCTTGCTCTTTGTAGGGGTACCAATCTACATCAAATACTCCCCAAAGAAAGAGATTGCTGAACTTAAAGAGGCATTGATTTCCAGCGAATCTGTCATAAGAAGAGCGTACAATCAGGAGGAGAGGTTTTTGGCTCATGCCATGATGCACATAAAGAGGTTATATAGAAGAATTACTGGCAAGAAGCAGACGTGGAATGAAACCAAGTAGGCCTAACCTCCTGTTTTCGGAGACGCTCCTTCTGCAGGTACTACAGGTCACTGCTTTGTGATGGTCAAAACTGAATTGTAGAATTTAGACGTAAGTCTGAACTTATACGGCCCCACCGACTAATTTTCCTGTTTTAGGAAAAAGTCTTGCTTATTTTGGGCAGATAACTTGCCTGATCTGGTATTCACTTTTTGCATCTATCTATATGTCAGATCTGGTCTAAACAGCAAGAGCTTCGCAATTTCCCGCCAAACGATAGTGAGAAGAGCGAAGGCAAAGATCAGGCCAAGCTGACTGGCCGTGAGTGCCGAAAGCCTGAGCTGCAACCCTACTGAAGGTACGCTGACTGCAACGAGCAGGAAAGAGAAAGCAAGAAGTGCCCACACGTTCATCACCCTATTTGACAAAGGACCCAAAATGTAAAGCGGTTCCTTTTCTGAACGTGAAACAAAGGCAAGGATTACATGGCCCATTATCCAAGCAGAAAAGGCGAAAGTCTGCGTTTCAATGTTAGAAAGGTTTTGCCAACGTGCGTAGAAGTACGAGAGCATGACGGCTGCAAAAAGACTTGCCGCGGAGACTGCAATGTCGACTATCATTCCTGAATCAGGGAACTTTGCTTTCGAATCCCTTGGCTTCCGGCTGTAAATCGTTCTTTCAGCGGGCTCTGTGACAAATCCGGCAGAGGCAGCGAGATCCATGAAAAGTTCGAGGACGATTATCTGTATTGGGGCAAACGGTAAGGGTACGCCTAGAACCAGAGGCAAAAGGAAGATTGAGATCAGCGCAGCCTTAACAGACAGATAATAGCTCAAGCCTTTTCTGAGGTTGTCAAAGAATTTGCGGCCCTCAAAGATCGCCTGCCCAATAGTCACAAAATTATCATCGGTCAATACAACATCTGCCGCTTCTTTAGCCGCGTCAGTACCTTTTATGCCCATCGCAATGCCAACATCTGCCCCTTTAAGGGCCAGAGTATCGTTGACACCGTCACCAGTGACCGCAACAACTTCGTTGTTTGCATGTAACGCTTTTACCAGCCGATACTTATGCTCGGGCGTCGTTCTCGCAAAAACGGAGACTTCCTTCACAACCTTCTGCAGTTCCTCATCAGAAAGCCTGTCCAGCTCCTCACCAGTTAGCACTCTCTCTGAAGGGATGCTCACACTCTTCGCAATGTAGGCGGCGGTCTGCGGATGATCACCAGTGACCATGATCGTCCTGATTCCCGCTCTATGCGCGGTCTCTATGGTTTCTTTGACGCCTTGACGGGGAGGATCCTCGATGGAAACCAGCCCCACAAAATCCCAATTTGACTCCAATTCTGAAAACGGCAAATCCGCTTCTTTAGCGGAGACCTTTTTTTCTGCAACAGCAATTACTCTCCTTCCTTTCGCTGTTTCATTTCTGAGCTCCTCTTCAACAGCGCCATTGCTGTCTGACGAGGTTAGAATTTCCTCCGGCGCTCCAACAGCCGAAAGCCAGAAACCATCATTTCTCACACGCAAAACAGCTCTGGTCCGTTTGTTGCTCTCAAAACCGCGTTCGCGGAGAATCCTTCCGAAATCCGCTTTGACTCCGAGTTCGCTGGCCTTTTCGAGAACTGCCTTGTCAGTGGGAGACAATGACATCTCAGTTAATGCAGCTGTTGCTGCACTAAGCGTTCTAGCCTCTTCGTTCCGTGGAAAAACGTGGGCAACTTCCATCTTGTTCTCAGTGATTGTTCCTGTCTTGTCAGTAACGATGACAGTTGCGTCACCTAGAACTTCGGTAGCTTTGAGCTTCTTAACCAGGAAACCCTTTTGCGAAAGCCTGTAGGAGCCTATCCCCAAGATCATTGTAATTATGATTGGCAATTCTTCAGGGATAGCAGCAAAAGCAAGTGCAAGCCCTGTCAGAATCAGCTGGACAAGATTCTGTGATCCGAAGCGCAGGAAGCCTATAGACGGTATGATTACGCTGAAGAAGAGAGCAACCCAAGCAAGGGTTTTCGAGAGCGACTTCATCGCCAATTGCAGTGGGGTCCTCGGAGGTTTGATCCTTTCAGCGAGAGCGGAAATCTTGCCGAAACTGGTGTTTCTGCCAGTGGCGTAAGCTTCTCCTCTTCCTTCGCCCGAGACGATTAAGGTTCCAGCAGAAACGTCATCTCTAACCCTTTTCTCTTTGGGAAGAGATTCGCCTGTCAAAATCGACTCATTAACTTGAATATCGTAAGCTACGTCAAGTTTGCAGTCAGCAGCAATTCGTGTGCCCTGAGTGAAAACCAAAACGTCGCCGGGAACCACTTTCTCAGTTTCAACCTCAACTATGATGCCGTCCCGCATGACTCTAGTTTTTGGAGCGGCCAGCTCAGAAAGCGCAGATATGGCTTTCTTGGCGCGATATTCGTTCCAGATTTCGACAAAAACCAGCACAAAGATAATGCTGAAGATTGTCAAGGCATCTTCCGGGCTTCCGAAAACCGTGTAGGCTACACCAACGACAAGCAACAGCAAAATCATAGGTTCAGTTACTTCTTCCTTCGCGATACCGAGGAAACTTGTCTTCTGAGGTCTGACAAACTGGTTTCGCCCGACCTGTTCAAGTCTTCTTTCAGCTTCGACATAAGAAAGTCCCTTTGACTTCTTGTCCAAGCCTTCCATACTTCGACTTAAACCAGCTCCAGATTTTAAGAGTTTGCGCCTCAAAAATACATAAAAATCAAGGTATGGTCACGCTTGACTGAGTAAAGGCAAGAAGCAGGAAACAAAAAAGAAGGTTTATATCGTCATTCTAGCGCTCGAATTTAATTCACAAGATTGGGGGTTCGCGTGATGAGTGTAGCCGAGCCGATTCTTGAATGCATTAAGACAATCAAAACACAGGCCCAGCTTCTGCGTTCAACAAGCGCATTCAGAGACTTCTTAAGTGCGCGCTAATGGTTTGAGTAAAATCAACGTTTCAGAGGCCTACAGTCATGCTTCAGTACCTGTTTCTTCTCTGAATTGCAGTCTGTAGAATGAGCTGTACAATCCTTTCTTGCGCATAAGCTGTTCATGCGTGCCTCTTTCCACTATTGACCCTTGGTCGATGGTCAAGATTTCATCGCAAAGCCTGATGGTTGAAAGCCTGTGGGCAATTATTATCGTCATTCTGTTGCGCATCAGTTTCTTCAGGGCTCTCTGTATCACCAGTTCGGTGTAGGCGTCAACTGAGGATGTTGCCTCGTCCAGCACCAAGATTTCCGGATTCGCGACTAGCGTTCTAGCAAAGCTTATGAGTTGTCTTTGGCCTATGGATATGTTTGAAGACCCTTCCTGTATCATGTAGTCGTAATCGTTGGGAAGCTTCATTATGAAATCGTGGGCACCGACGGATTTTGCTGCATCTACGACTTCTTGGTCTGATGCTTCAAGTTTCCCGAACCTTATGTTTTCCTTTATGGAAACTGAAAAGAGAAACGAGTCCTGTAGCACTATGCTCATGTGGCCTCTCAAAGAGGCAAGCGGGATGTCTCTTATGTCATGCCCGTTGATGAGGATTCTGCCTTCGTTTGGATCGTAGAATCTGGCGAGAAGGTTGATTATTGTGCTTTTTCCTGCGCCTGTCTGGCCGACAATCGCGAGTTTCATGTTGCGTTTCATGGTGAAGCTGATGTTCTTTAAAACTTGGACGTCTGGGTCGTACGCGAAATTGACGTCTTCAAATTTGACTTCTTCTATCATTGTAATGCGATGCTCCTTTCAGGCGATGCGTCCAAGACTTCGACTTTTGTGTCTATCACGTCGAACATTCTTTCAATTGCAGACATGGCCGACTGGTACTGGTCATACATGGATACAAGGTCGACGAGCGGCATGAAATATGAGAACTGGTACTCGGTGAAGGCTACCAGAATTCCTAGCGTGATTGTTCCGGTCAACACAGCATTAACGCCATAGAACAGAATTATCATGGTTCCAATCAGTCTCAATCCTATTACGAACGGCGTATATGACGAACCTATGAGGATGGCTCTGATTGTTGCCTTGACGTTTTCGTCTTGGCTTTTCAGGAACTTCTTTTCTGTTTCCTGCTCCTGCGCGTAGGCCTGAGTAACTTTTATGCCTGCAAGGTCTTCCTGCATCCTTGCAGTCAACCCTGAAGTCGTGATTAACGTTCTCCTGTAAGCAGCTCTTGAGTATTTTCCAAGATACCACACCAGCACCAAGGCCACAGGTAGAACCGACATGGCAAGAAGTGACAGTCGAAGGTCAAGATAGAACATTATGGCGAAGGAACCCAGTATCGAGGAGACGTCTACAAGAATGCTCGTAAGTCCCACTCTCAGGAATATTCTGACGGTGTTGGCGTCGTTCGTCGGGCGGGATATAATTCTTCCAGCTTCACCTTCCGAAAAATATCTGAGGGAGATGACTTGCAGTTTTTCCATCATGTCGTCTCTCATTTTTGCAACTACGTTTTCTCCGACTACTCGCATCTGATAGGTTTGGATGTACTGAAACACGTAGTTGCCTAGAATGATAGCGGCGAACAAGGGGATCCACCAGAGGAACCCCATAAGGTTCTTGGGATCTGTCACGCTGGGTGTTATTATTCGGTCGATGGCTATCGCGTGCATGTAGGGTGAAGCCAAACCGGTAAAGGCTCCGATTATCGTGGCGGTAATGCCGATTCTCAGGTTTCGTTTGTTAGCTTGAGCGTACTCGTAGACTCTTCTAATTAGCACCCGGTCAGGAACGGTTCTTTTTCTTTTCTCTTCCTGTTTTGTGGAAAACGTTCCATATGAACCTGACACTAGGCACCACCCGTTTCCTCTAAGATAGGTGAAGCTTTTTGGACAAACTGTGTTTCATAGACCTTTTTGTAGACGCCGTTCTTTGCTATGAGCAAGTCGTGCGTGCCGAATTCAGCTACTGAACCGTTTTCAAGGACCAGTATTTTCTCAGCGGTCTTTATCGTTGAGAATCTCTGCGCGATTATGAGAGTGGTCCTTGTCTTCGTTGCTTCTTCGATTGCAGATTGAATTTCTTGCTCAGTCTTCGCGTCCACGAAAGACAACGAATCGTCCATTATCAGCATCTTCGGATTGCTTACAAGCGCTCTGGCTATGGTTATTCTCTGCTTTTGACCTCCCAACAGCGTGACCCCTCTTTCTCCCACGGGCGTGTCGTAGCCACTTGGAAGGGATTCAATGAAATCGTGTATTCTGGCCGCCTTGGCAGCTTGCACTATTTCGTCCATTGAAGCGTCAGGCTTGCCGAAAGCAATATTCTCCCTGATCGTTCCAGAAAATAGGAAAACATCCTGCAACACCACGCCTATCTGCCGCCTGAGGGAAGCAAGCTTGAATTGGCGTATGTCTGTGCCATCTATCTTTATGCTGCCCGCTTGAATGTCATAAAACCTTGGAATTAGGTAAATCAAAGAGCTCTTTCCGGATCCTGTTGCGCCGAGTATCGCTATTTTTTCGCCGGGCTGCACCGTAAAAGTAACGTTTTTTAACACAGGTCTATCTTTTGCGTACCCAAAGGTCACGTTTTCCAGTTCAAGTTTTCCTTTTTCTATCTTTATGTCTTTGGCGTCAGGCAGATCTTCAACGTTTCTCGGCGCGTCTGTCATTTCAAGGACTCTTTCCAGTCCAGCATAAGCGGCGATCCATGTTCCCAAAGTCGTGCTCAAATCTCTTAGTGGGAAAGTCAGTCTCATCATGTATCTGGCAAAGAGAATTATGTCACCGACCATCAAGACGGAGCCCGGAATGCTTATCGAATACCCTGCGTACACGTAGACCAAGGCTATTCCGAGCGTGAGTATCGCTGGACCAAGTGGCATGTAGATTGATTGTATCTTGCCCGCGGTGATCGCTGTGTTCACGTATATGTTTTCTACCTCTTTAAATCCATCAACAACCTCTTTTTCTCGACGGAATATCCTGACTGTTTTCATTCCAACGATGTTTTGTTGTATGTAGGAGCTCAATCTTCCTATGATTAGCTGCATGTTTCTGAAGAGGGGCATCGTCTCTACCCAGAGGCGTGTCGTGAAATAGAAGATCAGCGGCATCGTGGCCATGGAAATCAGGGTCATGATTGGACTTATGGGGTAGATTATCACAATGATGATAATTGTGAAGAAGACAGCGTTGAGAACAGTGCCAAGCCATGTTCTCAGAAACATGTCAACCAATTGAAGGTCCACTGTGGCTCTTGACGTGAGATCACCCACAGCCACAGAATCGTAAAAACTGAAAGACTTACCCTGCAGTGAACGGTAATATTCGGTTCTTATGTCTCGCACGATGTACTGAGACATTACCCCGTGCACGAGGGTCAAAGCGAAGTTTGAAATGGCATAGCCTATTCCGGCCAGTACGATGATCGATAAATAGCCCCATAGAAGACTGGTGTTGGACGGGGGTCCGATAACGTTGATTATGATGAAGGTGGTGTATAATGGTTCCAGTGAGAACAGAATGGATCTTACCAATGCGAGAATGACTATTGCCACGATGAACCAGCAGTATCTCCTGTGATACTTCATCAGTCTCTTGAAAGCCGAAAAGGACTGAGTGAAACCCTTTTGCGGTTTAAGCGACTTAGCATAATCTAGAAGAGGCTTTGCTATACTCATTATGGTCTTCTTAGCATAGTCGAAACGCCTCAACTCAATATAAAGATTTCCAGAACTCTAATCTATTGAATGTCAATAAATGGAAGTCTTGCTGCCTGAAGGTTTGGACTGGCTTTTGTACCTGAACATTTGCAGATCTATAGTCAGCTGGCTAATTCGATGACTTTTTTCTGACCTAGTCATAAAACTTCTCGGCCTGCTCTTGCTCTAGAAAGTAGGGGTCTTCAATGTCCCACACGACTGTCCTGTTCTCACAGTCTGGCATCTGTACAGTATTACATCTTTGTGTCTTTGCTCCATCGCGAGGCGGGCGGAGCCCCGTGTAGTTTTTGTGTTACCGGACTTGCTCGTGCTTAAGATGCAGCTTCTATGGCATAAAACACATCGTTGCTTGGGCAACGGGCGATCTGAATGGGGCAGCTTCAAGCATCGACCCGTACACTGAACTAGTTGTACAAAATGCCCTGAAGAAGCTCTTTGAGAACAGACTGGCGATCATAATAGCACACAGGTTGTCAACCATACGGCTCTGCGATGAAATCATGGTAATCGACGAGGGCAAAGCTGTGGAGCAAGGAACCCATTTATAACTTATGAAAATGGACGGGCTTTACGGCGCATTTTACAGGACGCAGTTTAGGGAAGAAGGTTTTGAGACGGTACCAACTGATTCGTAACAAGAAATGTAGCACGCCACTTGCAAGACTTAAACGGAAGTCAAGACCTGCACGACGCTGCCAAAAATCTCGTTCAGCAGACTGCGCTACTTACTGGTGAGCTGGCTTTCAGGCTGCTTTCTCTTGTGTTGAAATATTCAAGATTGAAAAATAAAGCTTTTTGAAGATGCCCTATACCGCCACTGCTGGTTCTTAAGGTTTTTAGAATCTCAGTTTGCGGCTTTTCACTCGAACGTTCTGCTCAAACTCTTTGGCTAGCTCTTCAAGCAGCGCTCTCTGGTGGGCTGTTAGCTTGTCAGGAACTGCTATGTTAACTCGAACCAGCAGGTCGCCTCTGCCGTATCCCCTGAACCTTGGCATTCCTTTGCCTTTGAGCTTGACAATTTCCCTAGGCTGAGTTCCAGGGTGAATTTTCACGTTGTTATTTCCCTCCAAAGTAGGCACCGGAACATCTGTTCCAAGAGCCGCTTGAGGAAACCCCAGAATCAGATCAAACATGAGGTCGTCTCCGTCCCTCATGAAATATTCGTGGGGGGCCACATGAATTACGACGTACAGGTCTCCGGGAGAACCTCCGCCTGGAGGCGTTTCTCCTTCTCCATGGAGCCTAAGCTGATACCCGTCGTCAATGCCCGGTGGAATCCTCACACTGATCTGCCGTTCCTTTTTCGTGAGACCAGTGCCCTTGCATCTGGGACATGGCATATCTATGATTCTGCCTTTTCCCCCACATGCGGAACACGGTGTGACCCGCACGAACATTCCGAAGCCGCTTCTGCTCACATTCTGAATCTTGCCCGTGCCTTTACACTTGGGGCACGTTCTCGGTGAAGTGTTTGGTGCAGCACCAGTGCCGTTGCAAAGGTCGCACTTTTCGATTCTTGGGATTTCTATTTCCTTTTCTGCGCCTCTTGCGGCTTCCTCTAAACTGATGTGGAGCTCGTAGACAATGTCGCGGCCTACGCTGGCTCTTTCTTCGAAGTCGCGTTCGCCGAAAAAGAAGTCAAACAGGCCGCCGGGGCCAAAGCCCAGGTCTCTGAGTATGGACTCGAAATCTGCGCCTCTGAAGATGTCTTCAGTTGTGTAGCGTTGGTCAAATCCTGCATGGCCGAGTATGTCGTACTGTCTTCGCTTTTCTTCGTCTGACAGAACAGCGTAGGCTTCTGATATCTCCTTGAACCTTTCCTCAGCGTCAGGCGCCTTGTTCCTGTCCGGGTGATACTGCAATGCAAGTTTTCTGTACGCATCTTTAATTTCCTCTGGAGAAGCGCTTCTGGAAACGCCAAGGACTTCGTAGTAGTCTCGTCTACTTGCCATTCTCTTTACCATCAAGCTCGTAAGGCTGTTACTAGGTCAGAGCTTTTCACTTCACCTTGTAGTCGTCTGAATCAACTACTTTTTCATCGCTGCCAGTTGGGGCTTGTCCGCCTGCTTGACCTTTCTGTCTTGCATAGTCAGCGGCGGCCTGCTGATAGATGACCGTTCCGACTTCTTGAAGCACCTTCTGGAGTTCTTCAGACTTTGCCTTCATCTTCTCCAAGTCGGTGCCTGCGAAAGCGTCTTTCAATGCAGAGACAGCCGTGTCTATCTTGTTCTTCTGGTCCTGCGTGAGTTTTTCTCCGAGGTCTTTCTTGGTTTTTTCTGCTGTGTATATCAGGTTGTCAGCGTTGTTTCTTATTTCTGCCTCTTCACGATTCTTCTTGTCTTGCTCGGCGAATTGCTCTGCTTCCTTCATCAGTCTCTCTTTTTCTTCTTTTGAGAGCTTTGTTGAGGCTGTTATCGTTATCTTTGCTTCCTTGCCGGTGCCTAGATCTTTGGCTGCTACGTTCAGTATACCGTTGGCGTCAATGTCAAATGTTACCTCAATCTGTGGCACGCCTCTCGGTGCGGGAGGAATCCCTTCAAGATTGAACATGCCGAGTGACACGTTGTCGCTTGCCATTGCCCGTTCTCCTTGAAGCACATGAATCGTTACGGCGGTCTGGAAGTCTGCCGCTGTCGTGAAAATCTGGCTTCTTCTCGTGGGGATGGTGGTGTTCTTCTCCAGAATCCTAGTGAACACGTGGCCGAGTGTTTCTACCCCGAGAGACAGCGGTGTAACGTCAAGCAACAGAAGGTCCTTCACTTCTCCCGTGATCACAGCAGCCTGTATTGCAGCGCCGATTGCGACGCACTCCATCGGGTCTACTCCTCTCTCCGCAGGTTTTCCCATGATCTGCTCTACGAATCTTTGCACGTAAGGCATTCTAGTCATTCCGCCGATGAGAATTATCTTGTCTATGTCTTTGGGGGTCAGCTTTGCGTCTTCCAGAGCTTTTACGAGAGTCTTCTCTGTTTTTTGGACTAACGGCTGAGCTAGGGCCTCAAGTTTGGTTCTGGTTAGCGTGAAGTGTAGGTGCTTAGGCCCGGAGGAATCCGAGTATATGAATGGCAAATCAATATCTGTGCTCATCAGCGTCGACAACTCGATCTTTGCCTTTTCAGCGGCTTCCTTCAACCTTGCCAATGCCATTTTGTCACTGCGGAGGTCGATGCCCGATTGTCTCTTGAACTCTTCTAAGAGGTAATCCATTACAGCATTGTCCAAGTCGGTTCCTCCGATCTGAGTGTCTCCGCTGGTTGACAGCACTTGGAAGACTCCTTTGCCGAAATCCATCACAGTCACGTCGTGTGTGCCTCCGCCGAAACTGAAAACCAGTATTTTCATCTCTTTCTCCAGCTTGTCAACGCCGTAGGCGAGGCAGGCTGCAGTGGGTTCGTTTATTATTCTCATGACTTCGAATCCCGCTATCTCTCCAGCGTCTTTCGTGGCTTGGCGTTGATTGTCGTTGAAGTGGGCGGGAACCGTTATGACGGCCTTTCTTATGGGAACTGCCAGAAAGTTTTCGGCGTCCTTCTTTATCTTCTGCATGATGAAGGCGGAAATTTGCTGCGGCGTGTACTCCTTTCCTAAGATGCTGACTTTGTAGTCGGTTCCCATTTTTCTCTTTATCTCGTAGATTGTCCCTTCAGGGTTGGCGGTTGCCTGTCTTTTTGCAGGTTCTCCTATCAACAGTTGTCCGCCTTTAGTGAAGGCGACGACGGATGGAAACATCTTTCCTGCCATTGTGGGTCCTTCAGCGCTTGGTATCACGATTGCCCGTCCATTTTCGAAAATGGCGGCTGCGGAGTTTGTCGTTCCAAGGTCTATGCCTATTACTTTCTCGCCGGATTTGACATTACTCATTCTGATTCATCTCCTCTTGGGTTTTTGATGAAGGTTTTACCACGATCTTAACGATGCTCGGTCTAATCACTCTTTCCCTCATAGTATAACCCTTCCTTACCTCCTCAATCACAGTGCAATCTTCAACGCCGGCTTTCTCTATTTTGGCGACGGCGTTGTGTTTTGAAGGATCAAAAGGTTTGCCCAAGCACTCTATTGGTGAGACTCCCTCTTTTTCAAGTACCTTTCTCAACTTCTTAAGAGTCATTTCGACTCCTTGAATGACAACGTCGGTGGACTTGGAAGAGCGTCCAGACTTGATCGCCATCTCTAGTTCGTCAACGACCTCCAACAGCTCGACGATTAGGCGTTCGTTGCAGTATTTCTTGACTTCCTCTAGCTGTCGATCCGACCTTTTCTTCAGGTTTTCGAAGTCTGCCTGTGCGTACTTCAGGCGGGTGAGGTACTCTTCTGAACGCTTTTTCTCCTCATCCAAGGTATGCGCTAGTGTCTCAATTTTCGCTTTTTCTTCTTCAGGTTGTTGTTTTTGCTCTTCGCCCATTTGAAGAGTCTCCAAAGAATGCTACAGATTTCTACCTTGTACAAACGGAAATATATACCTCACTCTCTGCGAAAACGCTAAGGCTACTGGCTGCCCGAGAGGTGTGCCTTTCAGCGTGACAGTTGTATAAGTTGCTTACTGAGCTTTTGCCACTATGTTTAGGCTTGTCAGCGGGCTCATCGGCTGCAATGTAGAGATTTCCGTAAGACGCGATGGTTTCCCACCGTGCCTTTCTCAAAAGAGAGGAGAGCTCACTGAGGCTGTAGATGTGGTTCTCAAAATCCACCCTGTCAAGGAACCTCAGGTTTTGCCCGCGCTTGTTGTAGAAGATCCAGGAGGTGCTTAGGTTTGATGTTGTGGGATCGTATTTTCTGTCCTCCAACATCAGGATATTGTCTAACTCTGTGTAGGAAGTGGGTGTGAACTTGACAGAGAGATACTCCGCATGCATGGTTTCAGCGATGAACAGGATTGCACCCTGCCTTGAAAGCTCCCTAGCTTGTTCAAAAATGTTGAGGTCGTCATCTTTTGAGGTGTATCCGATGGATGTCCAGACGTTGACAACCACATCAAAGGGCTCTGAAACATTCCGCACTACCTTCTTCAGTTTTCTAACGTCGCCTTGCAGAAAAGTAGTTCGATCTGAAACTCCGTGCTGTTCAGCTTTTGTTCTCGCGTTTTCCAGAAAGGGTTTCGAAATGTCAACCCCAACGGTCTTGAAGCCCTTCATGGCCATGTGGATTGAAAGCTGCCCGTTTCCGCAACAAAGATCAAGCAGACTGCCGCTTGAAATTCCGTAGTTTCCGAGAATCTTGGGCATTCCATTAACGAGTTCCTCGGTGCGAGGCCATCTCAGGTCTAGAGACTTTAGGAAGAGGTCGGAGCGTCCGATGAACAGCTTCTTAACCCAATCGCTCATATTCCTGACATTAGGCTCGGCTTTTCCAATATGCGTTTTCAAACCTGAGTCCATTATGCGCAGAGGCGCGCTTGCTTGTGGCTGAGATCATCTACAGCTATATATTCTCGTGGCTTAGAATGTTAGTGAGGTTTCGAGTTTGCCACTTCCGCTAGTCGAACGATCGGAGCAGGAAATTGCAGAGATTATCAAGAGAAAAGTCGAGGCAATAAAGGCTGTCAGGGGCATACGTCAACTGAACGTGCGAGCGAGTGGAAAAAGGTGCGATGTGGACATGCTTGTCCTGCTCGACAGCGACCTCAGCTGGGAGGATGCTCACAGAATAGCCTTAGACGTTGAAAGGGAAACAATGCGTGAGTTTCCAAATGCACGGGTTGCTGTCCACACCGAACCCTTCGGAGACAGTTGGCAGAGCATTTGGAAGCTTGTAAAGGACATAACCGAAGGGACACCTGGCTCCAGAGGGGTTCACAACATTCACATTCAAAAGATCGGCGAAAAACCGTGCGTTGACCTTCACCTAGAGGTAAGCGCAAACATGACGGTGAAGCAGGCACATGATGTTGCTGACCAAGTTGAAAGAAGCATAAGGAAAGCCAACCCGGACATTTCAGAAGTCACCGTTCACATTGAATCCGCATCAGACCGCGTATCTCGGGAATTAGCCGGCGTCGAAACAGAGCTAGAATCGTACATTCAGCATATCGCTGAACGTTTCCCAGAAATCAAAGATGTCTGCGACATCAAGATTCGCAGGTTCGGCAACACCACACATCTGGTTCTGCAATGTCATTTTGATCCGAACCTCAGCATTGAAAGGGCGCACGAAATCTCCAGCAAGCTTGAGAAGGAGATCAGAACTGCTTATCCAAACATTACTAGAATAGACATACACGAAGAACCCGCCTAACCAACCACAGAACCTCATCCAACCCCACGCTAGAGAATCATGACAAAACACCTAAATATCTCTTGACGATACTAGGAGCAATAAAATCTGTTGTAAACACTAAGAGGACCATGCTTGAGGCGGATTCAAAAATACGGCAAGGCGAAAGAATGGCAATGGACGCAGAGACTATTGGTCTATTCAGCCCACGGATGTCTATAAAACCCTTGAAACCAGTGAACGAGGCTTATCCGAACAAGAAGCTCAACAACGCCTCAGAACCTATGGACCAAACGAGTTGCCTACGCATGCCTTCAGCATGGCTCAAGTGCTTTTTAGGCAATTCAAGAACCCAATATTTGCTATTCTGATTGCATGTGCTTTTGTAGCAGGTTTTTTCTCCGGACTCAATCAGGCAATAGTAATCCTGTCTATGATCGCCTTGAGCGTTGTCTTGGGATTCTATAATGAGTACAAGGCTGAAAAGATTGTTGAAAACCTGCGCCAAAACGTGTCAATCAAGGCCGTAGTGACGAGGAATGGCAAGTCTCTGCAAATTGACTCGAAACTGCTTGTTCCAGGAGACTTGGTTTCAGTCTATGTTGGAGACATCGCTCCAGCCGACATGAGAATAGTGAAAAGCAAGGATCTTCAGACAGATGAGGCGACATTCACAGGAGAATCGTTCCCAGTTGAAAAAGTCTCCGACAAGATCGACGTTGAGCAACCAATGCCTCAGCAGTTGACGAATTACCTGTTTATGGGCACGGTCGTGGTTCACGGGGGCGGTCAAGGCGTCGTCATCTCAACTGGAAGACAGACCGAGCTTGGCTCCATATCCAGAAGTCTAGCACGGCCTCACCCTGAGACAGAATTCCAGAAAGGGATCAGAAAATATGGGACTATGCTTATCACGTTGACTCTTGCTCTCAGTATCGGAATCTTCTCGTTGAACGCCGCAATCGGTCACCCGTTGATCGATTCTCTGCTGTTCTCTCTCGCCGTTGCCGTTGGGCTTGTGCCAGAACTGATGCCGGCCATAGTCACAGTCAGCTTGGCTCAAGGGGCAAGCAGGATGGCAAAGGTGAAGGTCGTAGTGAAACGCTTGGTTTCGATCGAAGACTTCGGCAACATGGATGTACTGTGCACTGACAAGACTGGAACGCTTACGGAAGGAAAAATCGTTCTTAAGGACTACTTCTCGGTTGACGAAGAAAAGGAACCGAGAATCATGCCCTATTCGCTGCTGTGCAACAACGCCGTTGTAGAAGAGAAGATTGTGGGCAACCCCATGGACATCGCGGTGTGGGACTATGCCCGTGAGAATGGTGCACAGGCAAGCGTGAAAGCCTATGCAAAAGTCGACGAGATTCCCTTTGACTACCAGCGGCGAATGATGTCAGTAGTAGTAAAGAAGGACGAAGAGTTCATTCTCATCAGCAAGGGTGCCCCAGAATCGATTTTTGCCAAGTGCAAGTACGCCGAAACTGAGGGACGAAAAGAACCATTAAGTGCTGTTCTGGAATCGATTAATGCAAAGTTCTCCGACCTTTCACAACTGGGCTATCGCATCCTTGCAGTGGCCTACAAAGGTGTGAAAGCCGAAAAATCCTATACTGCCGAGGACGAGAAGGATCTAACGCTTCTCGGCTTTCTAATCTTCACTGACCCTCCCAAGAAAGACGCGCATCAAGCCGTTAACAGGTTGAAGGAAATGGGGGTTGAGGTCAAGATACTTACGGGCGATAACGAGCTTGTGGCAAAGAAAATCTGTGCCGACCTCAAGGTCCCCGTTAAGAGGGTCGTTTGCGGTTCAGATCTCATGCAAATGAGCTGGACTGACATTAAGGCAGCAGTGGAAGAGACCACAATCTTCGCTCGGATCACACCTGAACAGAAACTTGACATCATCAAGGCTCTGAAGGCAAATGGGCATGTGGTTGGTTTCGGCGGAGACGGGGTGAATGATGCTCCCGCTCTGTACGAGGCGGATGTGGGGATATCCGTTGACACGGCGGTGGATGTTTCGAAGGAAGCAGCAGACATTGTCCTTCTCGAGAAAGACCTGCTTGTGCTGGCTGACGGAATAAATGAGGGACGAAAAATCTTCGGCAACACGATTAAGTACATCCTGATGGGAACAAGCTCCAACTTCGGAAACATGTTCAGCGCGGCTGCCGCATCAATCTTTCTTCCATTCCTTCCAATGCTGCCTATGCAGATACTTTTCATGAACCTGCTCTACGATGTGTCAAACATGACGTTGCCAACCGACAATGTCGACGAGGAATACATCAAGTGGCCAAAGCGCTGGGACATAGGTTTCGTGAGGAAATACACGCTGTTCTTCGGACCTTTCAGCTCACTCTACGACTTCCTCACCTATGGCATAATGCTCTTCATATTCGGTGCCGCTGCCAATCCTGCATTGTTTCAGACCGGTTGGTTCGTGGAGTCATTCTGGACCGAGGTCCTCGTCATATTTGTCATCAGGACCAGGCGGATTCCTTTCTTGACAAGCCGCCCGGGAAAATGGCTCATCCTGCTCACACTTTCCTGCGTAGCATTCGGCACCATACTTCCGTTCACTGCGCTAGGCGGTTTTCTCGGGTTCACGGCGCTTCCTCCTGAATACTGGGCTTTGCTGGTGCTCATGGTTGCTACGTACCTGTTCTTGGTTGACGCCGGAAAGGTGTTCTTTTACAAGATATGCAAGTTCTGATGGGGGTGAATAATTGTGCCAGATCTTGACCTGTTTGGTTGGTGGGCCGTAAGCATCAGCGGCGGCAGCATCTTCCTCACACTGGTCAGCATCTATCTTTATGCAGGCAGCCGCAAAAAATGCAACAAAGGTGAACAAGAAGCAGTCAGCATAGGCACCATTGTGAAAAACTTCATGTTTGTTTGGGTTCTTTTGAGCCTGTTAGTCTTTTACATAGTTTCGATTCAGATAGGTTCAGCTGCCATATTTGCAGCAGGAAACATAGTCGTAGAAGTCATCTTGGTCATCTACCTAATAAGAAACAGAACAAAGTCCGAATGAGCGCATGCTTGCTGGCATTCTCAGGCGGGGTTGCTTGGGACTTGTCAACTCGTTTGCAGGTGACGCACTGCGCAAACTGTAATAGCCAGTTCGGCTCATAATTCTAACAAGGGAGAATATTGCGCAGGAAGACCAGATTTCTCGTCGGGCTCGCACTCCTAGCTTCCCCATTTGCTCTTCCCATAATCATTGCAGTAACTGTCAATGCAATCTGGATTTTGGCTCTTCTCGTCGCCGGCTTCTTTGTCACCGTCTATCAGCTCTATCGCATGACTATCAGAAACATTAAACCAAAGTATCCTCTGGTGAATCCGGAAGGACATCCAGACATTTATTCAGGCCGCATGCCCAGACCAATACACGAAGACATGGAAAGGTACCCGTGGTTCTTCAAGACAAGACGAAAGAAAACGGCGGACAACACAAAAAGAGTCAGGAAGAAACACTGACTGATGGAGCTTCACCCATCAAAAATGCCAAGTCAAAATGTGACCTTTGTTGCCCGCATAAAGGTGCAAGAATACCCTTGAGGGAGGCTCTATGGATTGCGGGCTATTAGAAGTAATCTTAAATCCGTCTGCACTTATTATCTTGAGTTAATCGAAATATGCGTCTTGGCAATCTGGGAGCGGATGCGAAGAACTTGAAAGACAAGGACTGCTCAAACCCTACAGCGGGGGCCTCAGGAAAAGCCGTTCTATATCAGGAAGCTGACGGAGCGAAATATGAAGTTGATCTACCACTGACCTCACTCGTAGATATCCAGAAGATGATGAGTGATCTTGGGCTCCCTTCGTACGTTGACCTGGAGTATTTCCCTATGCGAAGTGCCATTGCCGCTATATGGGCGTCCCAAAGGGCGAACGAAATGCACAGGTTGCATCCTAAAACTTACGAAAAGGAAGTCAGCAACAGGCCTATTCCCGCGCTTTTGTTTGGCGGCGCAGCCATGAAAGTTCACTGTGAACATTCTAATGGAAAGGGAGCGCTGTCGCGAAGCATAAAGGACACGGACTTCATAGTTCCTAAGAGTCAAGGGTCAAACTTCTGCAAGCTTCTTCTAAGCATGGCTGAGGCTTTTGGAACACAATTCAAGTTTTTCAGGACCAAGAGCGATGTCCTCTTCAACGGCATGCGTCAAGGTCAAAGGTACAGGATCAGAACGGTAAACTGGATTACGCCGGAAGGGCTTCCGACCGTCACAGTGCTGGACATCTTCTGTGACTACATAGACCTGCGGCACAAGATCGAGGTGAAAGACTCCTTCGAGCGCAGCAAAGATTGTCTGTACACGATCGGTCTAGAGCATCTCATTCTCTCCAAGTCTCAGTTCATCATGGACCTTCCGAAAGCGGACGTGCACCTGCTTACGGAACACGGCCTGGAGTTCAGAATCTTGCCTTACCAGTGGTACTCGCCTGACAAGGTCGTTCTCGGCATGGAAGAAAAGGACGCGAAAGACGTTTCAGCAATATTCTTGGATCATCCAGTAGGTACGGGAAATGAAGAGATCAAATCGGAAAAGATGCGGAAAATCTTGGACAAGGACAAGAAATTGGCTTTGACGGTGATGTTGAACCTTCAAAACTTGGTGCAGAGGACTGAGCTTTTGGAGAGGTGGCTGAAGAAGGGCGAGATCAGTACGGTTGTGGAGAGAATGCAAACATTGCTGAGCGTCTTGCCTCAGGTTGACAAGAAGTGGAACAAGCCTTGGTGGAATACTGCAGTCGAGACGCCCTTAATTCAGTAGCATCCTAACTTCTCCTTATCAAGTGGCTAATTGCATTGTAGACATCTTTTCTCGATATGCCTGTCCTTGACAAAGGAAGGTCGAAAGTCTCTTTTCTTGAATGTAGCCTGATGCATGTTTCATGCGATGGTGTAATGAATATTGTCACATCAGTGTAGTCTGACCATTTTCCTTCTTTTACTGCGTGTCCTTCCTTGAACTGAAATCCCTTGGCGTTCAGTGTTAAAGTTGTGTGGTATCGTGACTTGTAGACTCGATGAGCTACAACTAGGGAGAAAAGAGCCATGAGCAAGAGGGTCCAAAGTTGGATTGCAGTTCGCAATCCTGACAGCGAAAGGATGACCAGAAGCAGCGTCCCCAGAGAGAACACTATGGTGAAGCTCTTCAAGTAGTTAGGCCAATCGAAAGCCTCAAATTTTGCGTCGGTCAGTTTCAGCTGTTTTGTGAGCCCCTTTCCAAGAACATTGCTAGATGAGACCGTTTCCTTTGACGCTAGGCTGCAAGCTGCTATACCTATGTTCTTGTCAGCTATACTTTCAACGGCCTCTTTCAGGTTTTTTCCAAGCGGGTCGCTTTGGACTGAACCTATGAAAATCCAGTCGTCAGGTCCAAACTTGCTTTTGCAGGACAGAATCATCTTTCTCAGGAGTTTTGGATCGACTTCTGAAGTTGTGTAGAGGAAAAAGTGAACTTTGTATCTCGGCGTCACGAAGGCTGAAAATATTCGTGAGAGAAAGAAGCCTTTCTCTTGTAGACCTCCTGAAGCGTATATCGGGAATACGACATCGCCGATCGAGTAGTTTTTGCGGATTTCGTTGAAGCTGGCTAGCCATCGCAGGTTGCCTTTGACAAGCTGCTCCTCAACCATGTCAGTGACAAAATCTAGTTCGTACACGTTTTGACACCTATAATTCTTATTGTTGAAAAATAAAAAGGGGGAGAATATTTAAGACTATTCTGGCGGAATGCTCAGATAGAGCGTGTGCATGTCGACGCCTCTGGTTGTGTTGCGATACATGTGGTAGATGTACAGCA
>Ga0315280_10002589_pt1 | contig 29142 bp, 28 predicted proteins | sample YL17G06_40_MG_FD_203697 | JGI IMG/M metagenome (GOLD analysis project Ga0315280, IMG submission 203697) | Sediment microbial communities from Yellowstone Lake, YNP, Wyoming, USA - YL17G06_40 | ecosystem: Environmental > Aquatic > Freshwater > Lake > Sediment | place: USA: Wyoming | collected... | reverse complement strand
AGTTCAAAGGCCGGTCACGTCTGAGCGAAGAACAGGTGCGCGGCATCGCCACGCTGGTGGCGCGTTCTGTCGAAGGCCTGGAGCCGGAAAACGTCACCATCCTGGATTCCAATGGCAATTTGCTCTCTGGTCTGAAGATGGCAGATGCTGCCGTCGGCCTCTCAGCCACGCAATTGGAGCTGCAACATAAAGTCGAATCCTATCTCGCCGCTAAGGCTCAGAGCATGCTCGATGGCGTGCTCAGTCCGGGGCGCTCCATCGTGCGCGTTAACGCCGAATTGGACTTCCAGAAGCTCGAGCGCACCAGTGAGATCTACGATCCGGAGAGCGCCGTGGTGCGCTCCGAAGAGCGCATGGAATCGGTCAGCAACGAAGTGGATGCTCCGCCCACCAAGGAGGAGAATTCGCTGACCAATTACGAAATCAATAAGACGGTGGAGCATCTGGTTAGCAACGGCGGCTCGGTCAAGCGGCTTTCCGCCGCCGTGATCGTGGATGGAACCTACCAGACGGGCGCCGACGGCAAAGTGCAATATACGGCCCGCAGCGCCAAAGAGATGGCGGCTCTTTCCAATATGGTGCGCGGAGCTTTGGGCCTGGATGAGCCGCGCGGCGACGTCCTGGAAATCACCAATATCGCCTTCGACAAAGAGAGCTTCACGGAGCAGGCCGAATCCTGGGCGGCGGCAGAGAAGAAGGATATGATTATCGCTCTCCTGCCGAAGGCGTTGCTCGGTATCGTTCTGGTAGCTCTGCTGCTGATGATCCGCGGCTTCCTGAAGCATAATCTAAAGCTCACCAGGAGCGTCCTGGAGATGGAGCCGGCGGTGCTTACGTCCGGCGCGTCGCCTGCTCAGTTGATGCCGGCCTATACCGGTCTGCAGAAGCTGCCGGGTAAGGTCGGCATGAAGCCTGTCGAGGAAGAGATCACCGCCGAGGCGCGCGAAGCGGCGATGCGCAAAGAGCAGATCAGGGCATTCGCCAAGGCGCAGCCCGAAGCCGCCGCCATGTTGCTCAAGAGCTGGCTGCTGGAGAAATAGGCATGTACCGAGATCTTGCTGGAATTAGTGAAAGAAAGTCATGATTGCAAACAGTACGACCGGATTGAGTATTGATAACCTGGAAGGCAAGCAAAAGGCCGCTCTCTTCGTCCTGGCGATCGGTTCGGAAGCTTCCGCCAATCTCTACAAATATTTGAGCGAGAATGACATCGAGCTGCTGACCGCGCAGATTGCCAACATGCAGAACGTCAGTTCGAGTCTCCTGCAGGACGTCTTGAGCGAATTCCATACCATGCTGAAGGCGCAGGAGTACATCACCAGCGGGGGAATTGATTTCGCCAAGCAGATTCTGGAAAAGGCGGTGGGCGAAGGCAAGGCGATGGAAATCGTCAAGAAGGTGCAGATGTCGCTGCAGGTGAGCGGCTTCAATATTCTGCAGGAGGTGGATCCCAACCACCTGATAACTTTCTTGCAGAAGGAGCATCCGCAGACCATTGCTCTGGTGATGACGCAGTTGAACCCGATTCAGGCGGCCACCGTGCTGGCCGATCTGGCCCCGCCCTTGCAGGTGGACGTCATGCACCGCCTGGCGCAAATGGAGCGAGTCTCGCCGGACACCATTAAGGCGGTGGAGAAGGTGCTGGAATCGCGCATTGATTTCACCCAGGGCGGCCACAAGCTGGGCGGCGTCAAGGCGACCGCCGAAATCTTGAATCTGGTCGGCCAGCGCTTCGAGAAGCACATCCTGAACGGCATCGCCAAAGAAAATCCCGAGCTGGCCACGGAAATTAAGAACCTGATGTTTGTCTTTGAAGATGTTGCCAATCTTGACGACCGCTCCATCCAGAAGATTCTGAAGGAAGTGGATCACAAGGAGCTGGCTCTGGCGCTGAAGACCGCTTCGGAAGAGTTGCGCAGCCGCATCATCTCCAATATGTCCAAGCGAGCCGCCGACCTGGTTCTCGAGGAATTGAAATATATGGGCCCCGTTCGCCTGCGCGAGGTCGAAGAGGTTCAGCAAAAGATTATTGACATTATTAGACGCCTCGAGGACGAGGGCCAGATTGTCGTCGCCACGTCTGAAGACCAGATGGTGTAGCCTTTGAAGTGGGCCAAGAAATCGCCGGAAAAAATGCGTGTGATCCCGCGCGCGCAGACCTTGCCGAAGGGTTCCTATCGTCTGGTGGAGGGGCCGCAGGGGGCGGTGACGATCAAGGCTGCCGATTCCCAAGTAAAAAAGGCCGCTGAATGGAACGAAGCGGATTGGATGTTGATGCTCAACGAGGCTGTGGGCGAGCAAGCTGAATTTGCCTATTATGAAGGTCTGGACGAAGGATTCAACGTTGGTTTAGAACGGGGGCGCAGCGAAGCAGAGGCGGCGGCGGTGAACTTTCGCCGCGCCCTGGAGGCGCTGGAGATGAGCTTGCTGGAATTCTACAATGGCGTGGAACGCTGGACAGTCAAATTGGCCATGAACGTCGCAGAAAAAGTGATAGGCCAGGCTGCCGATCAGCACCAGGAACTGGTGAAGCAGACGGTGCGCCGCGCCATTACCGAAATCGCAGACAAGAGCCGCGTGTTGGTGAAAGTTCATCCTTCTGATTTCGAAGCTCTCAAAGGCATACGCAGCGAAATCAGCGCCCTTTCCGAGGGCATAGAGCACTTTAACATCGAGGCTGATAACAGTGTGACTCCGGGAAGCTGCCGCGTTGAAACTCCTTCGGGACTGCTGGACGCCGACTTCACCACTCAACTAACGGAGCTGCGGCGCGCGCTGATTCTGCATGAGGAGGCGACGCGATGAATGCCGCTCTGCGGGGCAACGAACGCCAGATGGCCTTGAGATATCGGCGCCATTTCGAGCGTCTGGAAGACTGCCGACCTATGGTTCACCTGGGACGCATTGAAGAGATCATCGGTCTGGTCATTAGCTCGATCGGGCCACGAGTCGCTGTCGGGGAAATCTGCAGGATTATGTCGCCGGAAGGCACGCTCATCCCTGCTGAGGTAGTGGGATTTCGCGGCAATCGAGTGCTGTTGATGCCTTTGGGCGAGCTGCAGGGCATCGCCCCCGGATTTCTGGTGAAAGCCGAGCGCGAACCGTTTCGAGTTCCCGTGGGATTCGGTTTGCTGGGCCGCGTGCTGGATGGTCTGGGCCGTCCGCTGGATGAGCGCGGTCCTCTGCAGGCGCAGGGTACGCGCCCCGCGACAGCATCGCCGCCGAAACCCCTGGAGAGACAGCGCATCAGTGAGCCGCTTTACACCGGCATCCGCGCCATTGATGCGCTCTTGACTTGCGGCAAAGGTCAGCGGGTTGGCATTTTCTCAGGCTCTGGCGTAGGCAAGTCGGTGCTGCTGGGCATGGTCGCTCGAAACACTTCCGCGCAAGTCAATGTTATCGCCCTGGTCGGAGAGCGCGGGCGCGAAGTGCGCGAATTCATCGAGAAGGATCTGGGGGAAGCAGGCCTGGCGCGCTCGGTGGTCGTGGCCGTAACCTCCGATCAGCCCGCGCTGATCCGCATCAAGGGCGCATTGATTGCCACCGCCATCGCCGAAGATTTCCGCGATCGCGGTTGCGACGTCATGCTGATGATGGATTCGGTCACGCGCCTGGCCATGGCACAGCGCGAAATCGGCCTGGCCATCGGCGAGCCGCCCACGACGCGCGGCTACACGCCCTCGGTCTTTGCCATGCTGCCTAAACTGCTGGAGAGATCGGGCTCGGCCGCTCGCGGCAGCATTACGGGAATGTACACGGTGCTCGTCGAAGGCGACGACATGAATGAACCGATCGCTGACGCGGTGCGCTCCATTCTGGACGGCCACATCGTGCTGTCCCGCAAGCTGGCCGAGCGCAACCAATATCCGGCCGTGGACGCGCTGCAATCCGTCAGTCGTCTCATGATCCATGTGGTTGATCCGGAGCATCGTCGGGCGGCGGCCAAATTGCTGGAACACCTGGCAGTCTATCGCGATGCCGAAGATCTCATCAATATCGGCGCCTATGTGCAAGGATCCAACCCCAGGATAGATCTGGCCTTGAAAAAGATCGAACCGATCCTGACTTTCCTGCGGCAGGATATCGAAGATAAAGGGGATCCCAAGCAGACTTATCAACGCCTTCTGGAGCTGGCCGCGTGAAGAGATTCGATTTCCGCCTGCAGCGCGTCATCGAGGTGCGCGAGATGAAAAAGAAGGAGTGCCAGCGCGAACTGGCCAAGTCGCAGCAGGAGCTGAATCGCCAGGAAACGTTGCTGGAAGCGGCGACCACCGAATACCAGACCAGTCACGAAGGCCTGCGGCGAGCTTTAAAGAAGCGTTCGAGCGCGGGATCGTTGGCCACTCTGGAAAAATGGCGTGGCCGCCGCGAAGAGGAAGTGCGAAATCAATCTCACTGCACCGCGCAACAGCGCCGCGCGGTGGACGGCAAGCGCGCAGCATTAATTATGGCAGCCAAAGATAAGAAAATTCTGGAGCGCTTAAAAGAGCATGCTCTGGAAGAGCACCGCACTGAATGCCAGCGCGAGGAACAGTCCTTCCTGGATGAATTAGGCTGCCGGATTGGCAAAATCTGGAAGTATCCGCGAGAAGATAAGCATACGGAGTAGTCGTGGCTGAAGAGCAGAATGCCCCGGCGCCGGAAGAGGTCGCGGCGCCCAAGCCCAAGAAAAAGTTGTCTAAGTGGGTGATTATGTTCCTGGCGGGTTACCTTATCACCGCGGTGGGCAATTTCCTCTATTTGAAGTCCACCTATGTGCCTCCGTCCCCGCCCGTGGTGGAAGAGAAAAAACCCGTGATGAGCATTGACCTCGGTACAGAAGAGGGCGAAGCATCTGAAGACACGCTGACTCCGGCGCAAGTTCCAGCTCAAGCTCTGCCTCCTGCAGTAGCCGTGGTTGATACAGTCCCACCCGTGGATACCGGCAGGGTCATAGCGCCAGAGCCCCAGGTGGCTGCCGTTCAGGCCACCGTGCCAGCGACAGAACCGACGGAATTGGCTGAAGAGAAGCCAGTCCCTCAAACTCAGCCGGCGAAGTTGGATTCAACCGCGCTGAGGCGCTCTATCAAGCTGGCCAAGATCGTGGAGAATATGCCGCCGGAGGACGCGGCGAAGATGCTTGAGCCCTTAACCGATGACATGGTGATTGACATTCTGCTGCGCTTGAAGCAGCGCCAAGCGGCCAAGATCATGGCCGAAATCCCCTCGGAGCGCGCGGCGCAAATCAGCCGGGTGATCATGGAGCCTATTGTGCAGAGGGAGCAAGTACGGCAAGTGCCATAAAGAGACGGCGGTGAATTCGTTTGACCTAAAAGGTATTCCTGAGCAAGCCCAAGGCGGGCCCCTGGAGCAGAAAAGCCAGAGATCAGACAAGGCCGCTGTTAGGGCGCATGCCGCCTTTGCCGAAGTGCTGAATCCGGCCATGTTGACCATGCCGCAGGGCCAAGCTGTGTTTTCGTTGTCTGCGCCGGCGAGCCAATTTCACGCCCAGAGCAGCATGGCAGCAGAAGCGAACGCGACGCCGCCGTTCATGGCGTTTCAAATCCTGTCAACCCATGATTTCAGCCTCCGCCATGAGGCGGTGTCTTCCTGGCAGACTGTGCCACTGCACGAATCTGGCAAAAAGTCTTCTGCGTCTGATTCCAGATTTGATGCACGGCAAGCGCCTGAGCTGACTCAGAAGTCCTTCGCTGCAAAAGCGATGTCCGGCGCTAGCCAGAGCCATAGTGCTGCAGCCTGTAATCCTTTGACTGCTGTTGACTCGACGACATCATCTCAGGGGACCTCGGAACCGCTGCCCTTCGCGGCAGCAAAGGTAGCCCAGAATACTATCGAGGGCGATAATACTATGGGAATAGCCAGCAGGTCGCCGGGAATCGGCGGCTCTGCTGGATCGGCCAGCCTGGAAAGCGAACCATTTCCGGAAATCAGAGAAGCGCTTGCCGAAGCCGAACCGGAAGACGCTTCCCTGGATACAGATCTACAGAGCGAACTGCAGAATGGATTGGCTGCAGGTGGTGGTCCGGGTGGCCGCTCAGGCGCAGGCGCGGCTGGCGCAGCAGGCTCGGGCTCAGGAGCGGGAGCATCCCGCCCCCCGGCATTCTTCATCTTGAGCAAAGCTGCCGTCGGGCGTTCTCAGAAGACGCAAAAAGGCGCTGCTCAAGCCCGCGCGAAGACTGCAGCGCCCATTGCCACGCGCCCTGAGAATCTCACAACCACTGCGCTGGATGGTGAAGCAAGCGTTACCTCAACAGAAAAACTTCAGCCCGGGTCGGTGCGCGGGACAGCAGAGAAGCAGGAGGCGCTGCCAAGGCCGGCCACAGCGTCACACTTGAAGTTGCAGTACATTCAGAGTATCAAGGACCTGGCTGACAAGATCCAGGCGCGCGCGAAACTGTTCAAGCAGGGTGGCGAAACTCTCATGGAAGTGCACCTGAGCCCACCGCGGCTGGGTGGCCTGCGCGTGCAGATTGACGTGCAGGGTGATGAGATGCGCCTGCACTTCACGGCTCAGCGCGAAGCCGCCATCCCTTTGCTTCAAGAGGTGCGTGCAGAGCTGTCTAACATCGCGGCGGATCAAGGTTACAGCCTGACCCGGTGCGATGTCGAGTACCAAGCTTTCCCGGACCGCTGGCATGATGCCCAGCAGACCTATTCGGCGAACAAACAGAATCATCCACAACAAGCAACAGGTGAGCAATCTGCGTCCGATGAAGACTCTATGGATAGGCAAACGGACAATCAATTTCACGCCCTCGATCTGGGATATAATACACTGGATTTGGTAGCTTAGCGCCTGATGCGCATTTTTGATATTTGAATTTAATGCCCACAAAGGGTTAGGCTAAAGGGCAAATCAACAACGGCTCGAAAGGAGGTGAGACAAAGATGAGCACATCGCTAAACGGGATCACGGGCATCGGCATGGGCGCTCCCCAGACGGCTTCCGGATCCAACAGCGTCATGGGGCAGATGGATTTCCTGCAATTGCTGATGATCCAGCTTTCCTATCAGGATCCGATGAGCCCGATGGATAGCCAGCAGTTCGCAGCGCAACTGGCGCAGTTCAGCCAGCTTGAGCAGTTGACGCAGATGAACCAGAATTTAGATCTGTCCATGCAGACGAATCTGATCCTGGCGCAGTCGGTCAACAACACCATGGCGGCTACCATGATCGGTAAGGAGGTGCTGGCTTACGGCGATCAAGTGGAGCTGGTTGAGGAGCAGGATACCACGCTGCACTACGACCTGGATGGCGCGGCGCAGAACGTGACCATCACCATCAAGGATTCTTCCGGGGCTACTGTGCGCACGATGCAAGTCGGCCCGCAGTCTTCCGGCGATCAAGAGGCGACCTGGGATGGCTTGGATGACGAGGGCGACGCTCTGTCGCCGGGGATTTACACCTTCAGCGTCAGCGCTTCGACCGCCGCGGGAACCAGCGTGCCGGCGACCACCTACGTCAGCGGCGCCATCACGGGCGTATCCTATGTCGAAGGCATGGCTGAATTCATGGTCGGCGGCATTCAGATCGCCCTGGGAGATATTTACCAGATCATAGGGTAATCAAAGAAGGTCATGGCGAGCGATCCTGTGATTGCTTCGCTTCGCTCGCCACGCAAGTGGCCCCTTCGGGGCAATGACATGCAGAAGAGAAAGGAGGTGAGAGTGTGATTGACCTGCGACGCATACAGCCCGTTCTGGATGGCCTTCCCGTCCAGCCGGGTGCAGAGAAAATCAAAAGCAGGCAGCGGGCCGGTGAGTTCGCCCGCGAGCTGGAGAAGGCGCGCACCAGGCCCGAAGAGCTCCGTTTCTCGGCTCATGCTCTGGAGCGCATGGCGCAGCGCGGCATCGAACTTTCCCAGGCGGAACTGGAGCGAATTCAAGGCGCTGTGGGAACGGCTGCCAGCAAGGGCTCGCGCTCCAGCCTGGTGCTGCTAAATGAAAGAGCCTTCGTGATTTCGGTCGCCAACCGCACCGTGATCACGGCTTTAGAAGGAGATGCACTGAAAGACCAGATCGTCACGCAGATTGATTCTGCGGTGATCCTGTGATGTCATTGCGATCCCGACTTCCGTCGGGAGGAGCAATCTCTAAGATTGCTTCGCTGCGCACGCAAGGACCTATTGATGTAGTCAAAGAGATGAAACGAAACAACCACTGGACGGATCGGCACAAACCAGTTGAGGCTGGCCCTCACCATGAGGAGGCCTTTGGCGCTGCAGAACGACCGAAGCGGCGCCGGATCGGCATTATGCCCCGATCCGTCCCCAAAACAAGGGGGACCCAATCATGATGCGTTCACTGTTCGCCGGGGTATCCGGCATTCGCAACCACCAGACCTGGCTGGACATCATCGGCAACAACATCGCTAACGTCAACACCATCGGTTACAAGTCCAGCCGGGCGACCTTCGCCGAAGCGTTAGCTCAGACGCTGCGCTTTGCCACCGGACCTCACGGCACCTTCGGCGGCACCAACCCCATGCAGGTGGGGCTGGGACTGAGACTCATGTCGGTGGACACGCAATTCCAGCAAGGAGCCTTCGAAACGACGGGCAATTACACCGACCTGGCCATCCAGGGCAGCGGCTTATTCGTCGTTTCGGACGGCACGCAGAAATACTTCACTCGCTCAGGAGCCTTCACCATTGACGCCGACGGCTATCTGACCGCGCAAGGCGGAACCCTGCGCGTGCAGGGCTACATGGCCAATCAGTTAGGCTCTATCGCCAACAACATGGCGCCGACTGACATTCAGATTCCCTTCGGCATGAAGGCGCCGGCTCAGGCCACCGAGAACATCAGTTTCTTCTGCAACCTGGACGCCGAATCCACGGAGTCCACCGCGTCGTTGACCAGCGCTGGAACGACCGGCGTGACCGCCGTGTCCGGCGAGGCGGTCAATGGCGCTGGCGGCACGCACACCATCACCATCACCGGAGCCAACGCCACCCAGGGCTCGGGCATGGGAGGCAACTCCACTGGCGGCGCCATGACAGCCGATATGGAGCTGGGCGCTGATCTGGGAGTCACCGATGTCTCGAACTTCCAGATCACCGTGGATGGCGGCGCAGCCGTCACGATTGCAGGGTTGACGCTTACCGGCACGAATCCCAGCACGGTTCAAGACCTAATCAACGCCATCAATGCCCAGGTCACGGGCGTGACGGCGTCGCTGGACGCTTCTGGCGAAATCAAGCTGACCCGCGATTGGTATGGCTCTGGCACCTCCGTCTCGCTGTCCGGGGACATTGCCGACCAGGTATTTAACTTCGGCGGAGCCTGGAGCTACACCGATGGATTGGCTTCCACGCTGCAAGCGGCGGACGTCTTCACACCTTCGACTGGCGGTTCGTCCGTCACCACCAACCTGCAGATTGAGGCTGACGAAAACACCGGCCTGATGACCAATATCACCGGCCTGGGCAGCGGCGGCGTAACTATTTACGCTCCACCCAGCACCTCGAGTCCTCCGGGTGGACTGGCCGCGGGCACGCTGGTGGTCGAGACTGAGGACACCAATCACGCCACCTCGATCGTCACCTACGATTCGCTGGGGGCGGAACATGTGATCACTTTCACTTTTACCAAGACGGCCGAGCTGAATGTCTGGACCTGGGAAGCTAGCGTGGACGAGCCAGCCCAGGTGATCGGCGGCAACACCGGAACGATCACCTTCAACGAAGACGGTTCGCTGCAGGCATTTAACTATGACAACGGAGCGCTGGCGTTCAGCTTCAATCCGAACAATGGCGCTGAGTCGGCAGTCAACGTCCGGTTGGACGCGGGCACGGTGGGCGGCGTGGATGGCATCACCCAGTTCGCCAGCCCCACCACGACCATCGCGCAGACGCAGGACGGTTACGCCATGGGCGATCTGGTTAACATCTACATTGACCAGAACGGCACCATCGTCGGAGCGTTCAGCAACGATCAGAACATCACTCTGGCGCAGATCGTCCTGGCTGATTTCCACAATCCGCAAGGGCTGCTGAAAGAGGGCGGTAACCTCTATCGCATCAGCGCCAATTCCGGCGATCCCGTCTACGGCCAGGCGCAGACAGACTTCAATTCCACCGTCAATTCTGGCTACGTCGAGATGTCCAATGTGGAGCTGGCCAAGGAGTTCGCCGATATGATCATCGCACAGCGCGGCTTCCAGGCTTCGGCGCGCGTGATTACTACGGCCGATCAACTTCTGGCTGAAGTGGTGGGCTTGAAGAGGTAACCTAAACAAGGGGGTGGTAGGGGCGAGGCGCGCCTCGCCCCTACCACGGATCCGACAATGATCGAACTGACCAAATTGAATGGCGCCAGGTTGGTGATCAACAGCGACCTGATCGAATTCGTCGAGGCCTCGCCGGATTCTCTGATCACCCTGACGACCGGCAAGAAGATTATGGTGCAGGAGAAGATCCCGGAGATCATCGCGGCTGTGGTGCATTTCCGACGCCTGATCAATCAGAAGCTGGAGGCGCCGCCGGGACACAATGCGTTAGTGGAGCGGGAAGCAACGGATTAGTTCTTTGCCACACTATTCGATTAGCGGAGACCATTAACCCATGGATGAGAACGCACAAGCGGCCGGTGCGGAGACGGAGGCGGTCGGAACTGAAGAGACAACGCCGAAAAAGCGCAAATTGCCCAAGCTGGCGATGTCCGCCGGCATCATCGCAGCGGTCTTCGCCTTTCAGGCGTTCACTTCACACCTTTTGGTGAAGCAGGTCTGCTTTGCGCCTCCGAAGCCCGCCCAGGTGACGGCAAAAAGCGCTGCAGAGGTCGGCGAATTCTACATGATTCAGGATCTGATCATCAACCCCGCGGCCACGGGCGGCAGGCGCCACTTGCTGGTGTCGCTGGGTCTGGAATATCACGATCCCAAAATGAAAGAGGAGTTGACCCGGCGTGATCCGCAGATCCGGGACAACCTCATCACGCTTCTGGCCGGCCAAGAGGTGGACGTTCTGACAGACATCCGCTACCGAGAAAACATCCGCAATTCCATGTTGAAGGCGGTTAACTACTACCTGAGCGACGGCGAAGTGGACCGTCTGTACTTCGTTAAATATGTCTTTCAATAGTAATCATCGGCGATTAGCAAACAGAGAATGAGTTGCACGCTGAAAGCCAAGAACTGAGAACGGGAAATGGATAAGATCCTATCGCAAGACGAGATTGAAGCGCTGCTTTCCAACGTCTCCAAACCGGATGGGTCGGAGGCTTTCCTGCAGAGCGGTTCGACCGTCTACCATGTGTACGATTTCAAGCATCCGGACCGCATCTCCAAAGAGCAGATCCGCTCGCTGCGCACCATTCACGAAAACTTCGCGCGTCTTTCGGCTACCTATCTCTCCACCTACCTGCGCAGCATGGTAGACGTTAACCTGCTCACCATTGATCAAGTCACTTATTCGGAATACACGCTGTCCCTCTCGGCTCCCTCCAGCATCTATGTGCTGCAGAGCGAAGGCCTGACCGGCAAGATTATCCTGGAGATTTCGCCTACCCTGCTGCTTTTTATGGTGGATCGCCTGCTGGGCGGAACCGGCGAAACGCAATTGGAGCCGCGGGAAATCACCGTCATCGAGCAACACGTCGTGCGTCCCGTCGTCAATAAGATGATGGAGATGCTGAATGAGGTCTGGGGGCAGAATATCAATCTGCGCTGCTCGCTTCACTCGTTTGAAAGTGATCCGCAATTTGTGCAGATCGCGCGTTCGTCTGAAACTCTGGTCATCATCTTCCTCGAGGTGAAGATCAAGGGATCCGTGTACGCCATGAATATCGGCATCCCCTATTTCATTCTGGAGCCCATTCTGCCAAAGCTCACCAGCCAGGCGGTCATCAGCACATCGAAGAAGAAGGTGGAAGAGGATCGAGTCATGCTGCACCAGACGGTGCAGGCCACGCGCGTTCCGCTGGTGGCGCAGTTCGCCAAGGCGCGCATCACCATTCGTGAATTCCTGAATTTCCAGCGCAACGACGTCATTAAACTCGCCAAAAAAGTGGATGAGGAACTGCCCGTCTTGATTGGCGGAAAAGTCAAATTCACGGGCGTGGTGGGCAGGAGGGGCAAACACCGAGCCCTGCGCCTTAATCAGGTTATCTCCCCGCTGGAGCGGGTGTTCCATCAATAAATCCAGGCTGAGCGGGCGAGGCGGCGCAGCCTCACCGCGGAGTTGCTTTTAAGGGAGGCAATGTGAACGGCGATCGTTTCCTTCGCGACCTACGCAGACTCTTCCAGGTGGTTGTCAAGCCGCTGGGGGAGATCTTGAGTAGCGCGTTGCATCGCAAAACCCAGGTGCTCCTGAGTGAAATTCGACCGGTGGACCAGGAGGAATTGCAGGCGGATTTTCCCGGCCAGTCTGTCCTTACCAGGGCCACTCTGGAGACGAAAGAAGTCAGCGAATTCTATTATCTGCTGCATACCCGCCGGGCGGCGGCCTGGGCTAACCTGGTGGCGAAAGCCGAGGGCGAAGCCGAGTTCTCCGCAGAGGAACACCTGCCCGCGATGAGCACGCTCCTGAATCAGCTTTCCAGTGCGCTTGGCGATGCTTTCAGTTCGCTGGCCGGATTTTCCACGCAGGCCACGTCTCAAGCCTGCGAGCTGCATGACATCACAGAAAAGGCGCAGACACTGGAGTCCTACTTTCGCGTTGATTTGACCGTCAAATCGGAAGAGCAGAAGCCTGCTCTGCTGACTCTGCTCTTTTCGCCGGAAGCCTTTCAGACTCTGAGCAAGATCCCTATCTTAGAGAAGCGGGCCTCTGTAGATCGCCCGCCGCCGGCCATCCTGGGAAACGATATGGATAGGAACGAAGAACCAGAAGTGCGACCGGCCCGCTTTGAGGATTTTGGCTCGTCCGCGGAGGGCGCGTCCGGCACGCCGCAGAACATTGACATGCTCATGGATCTGGAGCTGCCCGTGATCATTGAGCTGGGGCGCACCTCCATGTTCATCCGCGACATCCTGGATTTAGGTCCAGGATCCATCGTGGAGCTTAACAAGCTTTCCGGCGAACCGGTGGATCTCTATGTCAACGACAAGAAGTTCGCCCTGGGCGAAGTCGTCGTCATTGACGAGAACTTCGGCATCCGCATCACGGACCTCGTGAAGGTCGAAGACCGCATCCGGAGCCTGAAATGAGAGTCCCGCTGCGCCTCGGCTCGAGCGTACTGATCTTCGGCTTGATTTGGCGAGTCCAATGTGCTTTAGCAGCCGAAGATTCCGGCAGGGGGGTGCCGGATTTAGGTCTGTCATCCTTTAAGGCCCTGGGCGCTCTGCTGCTGGTATTGGCTCTAATCTTTTTAATCGCCTGGCTGGCACGGCGTTATCTGCACCTGCTTCCGCAGAATTTGGCGAGGGGAAATCAGATTCAAGTTCTTTCGGCCAGGCCCTTGGGTCCTAAGCGCTCAGTCCATCTTCTTCAGGTGGAAGGCCATCGCCTGCTGGTGGGCTCTTCGGATTCAGGCGTGAGCCTCCTGAAGGACTTCGAAGGTTCTACCCGGGACCAGCAGAATTGAATGGCATAGCCGTAGGCGGGCTTTAGAATGCCGGGCAAGAGTGTGGAAATCGAAATCATCCCCTCGCGGATGAAAGCTTTCGTGACCGTGAGGCCTGACGCTGGTTCTCTGCCTCCGGGTAAGTCGTCCTGGCAGGAGGCCATTGTGGCTGAACTGCAGGTGCACGGCGTGGTTTTTGGGATTGACTACTGGGCCATAGATTCGCTGGTGGAGCACAAACGATGGGGAGAAAAGGTCTTGGTCGCCAAGGGCATCGAACCGGTGCCCGGTGAGGATGGTCAGGTCGAATTCTTCTTCGATCCCAGCAAGCGCCCCCGGCCGCGGCAGCTCGAAAATGACAAGGTTGACTACCGCGAGATCGGGCTGATTCAAATCGTCAATGAGCATGATCTGCTGGCCAGGCTCATCCCCGCCAAGCCCGGGGTTTCGGGAACTACGGTCACCGGCGAAGGCGCTCCCGCGCGCCAGGGTTTGGAAGCCTGCATTCTCGCTGGTGTGAACACCTATTTCAGCGATTCCCGCAAGCAAGAGCTGCGCGCCCAGGTGGCCGGCTCGGTTTCCCTGGTGCACGGCATCATCCAGGTTGAACGGACCCTGACGGTCCCCGGCGACGTGAGCTTCGCCAGCGGCAATCTGAATTACCCCGGTGATATCGTCGTCCGCGGAGATGTCAAGTCGGGCTTCAACGTTAAAGCCAGCGGTCAGATCGAAATCCGCGGCATCGTGGAAGACGCTTTTATTGAAGCTGGCGGCGATATCCTCATCAAGGGCGGCTTCGGAGGTTCAGGACGCGGCATGATTCGTTCGGGCGGAACGGTTCATCTGAAATATATCGAAAACCAATCGGTGCACGCTGCCGGTTCCGTCTATGTCGGTGAGACGGCTTTGCATGCTCAAATTGTCTCCTATGGGTCCATTTTCTTGACGACCGGCAAGGGCACAGTCATCGGTGGTCATTTGAAAGCCACGGGCGGCATTACCGCCAAGATTCTGGGCAATCCCAAACATACGCAAACGATTGCTGAGATCTTTCAGCAGGAAATCCCCGCGCAGGAATTGGCTCAAAAGGAGCGCGCGCTGAGTGACCAGCAGATTGAAATTTCTGAGATCTATAAGACGTTGAAAATCCTGCAGAGCAAGAAGCGCCTTGACAAGCCGCAAGATGAGGAGACGGAATCGCAGCTCAGCAAGCTGTTTGGAAGGCTGCACACTCTTAAAGAAGGACTGGCCGTGAGCCTCCAGGAGCGGCAGGCTGTTGAAGGCAGGATAGAGCAGACCAAGAGCTTCGGAAGAGTGACCGTGTTGCGCACGGCCTATCCCGGCACCGAGATTATCATCGGGGATGTGAGTTATACCCTGCATGAAATCTGCAATAGGACAGTCTTTAAAAGATCCGAGGACGAAATTGTCATGGATGAAGAAGTCTATGTATAGAAAATTAATCTCTCTCATCTTTTTTTTGTGGGCGCTGCCCGTCCAGGCCCAGACCGTGCTGCCCAAGATCACCATCGGAGTAGATAAGGCCACCACCCCGCAGGATCTGGCGGTCACGCTGCAGATCTTGTTATTCATGACCGTGCTGGCGCTGGCGCCTTCCATTCTGGTCATGATGACTTCTTTTACCCGCATTATTCTGGTCCTGCATTTTCTGCGTCAGGCTCTGGGCACTCAGCAGATGCCGCCCAATCAGGTGATCATCGGTCTCGCGCTCTTCCTCACCTTCTTCGTCATGAGCCCCACGATTGATCGCATCTACCAGAACGCCTGGAAGCCGCTGCAGGAGGAACAGATTACCACCCAGCAGGCTCTGGACAGCGCCGCGGTCTCGCTTAAGGAGTTCATGTTGGCCCAGACCCGGCAGAAGGATCTGGCGTTGTTTGTGGGCCTGGCTCATTTGGAAAAGCCGCAAGGCCCTCGAGATCTGCCGCTGCGAGTGGTGATCCCGGGATTCATCATCAGCGAGCTGCGCATCGGTTTTCAGATCGGCTTCTTGATCTATCTGCCCTTTTTGATTATTGACATGGTGGTGGCGTCCGTGCTCATGTCCATGGGGATGCTGATGCTGCCGCCCATCATGATCTCTCTGCCCTTCAAGCTGCTGCTCTTCGTCCTGGTGGACGGCTGGTACTTGATGGTGCAGTCTCTGATCCAGGGATTCGCGGGGGTGCCATGACGGAGCAGATGGCCATTGAAATCTGCAAGAACGCCATCTGGACGGCGCTGCTGGTGGCGGCGCCCATGCTGGTCGCCGGCCTGGTCGTCGGCATCGTGGTGTCGCTCTTCCAGTCGGTAACGCAGATACACGAAATGACGCTCACCTTCATCCCCAAGATCCTCGTCGTGGTGGTGATCCTGATCCTGACGTTGCCCTGGATGATGAATGTCCTGCTTGCCTATACCGGCGAGCTGTTCACCCTGATGAGTACAATCCATTGAGGGTCCAAAGAGGCGTCTGCTGCCATGCTTGACCTGATCTCCGCTGCGCAAGCTTCCTGTGAAAGCCCGTTGGTTGCGGGCGAGTTCAAGAAGCGCATTCTGATCGTGGACGATGAACCCATCATTGTCCAGGTCATCGAGCAGGCCTTGAGTTTCAAGGGGTTTGCGACGCGATCCGCTTCGGAGGGCGCAGAGGCGCTGAGAATATTTCAGGAAGAGGGCGAATTCGACGTGGTTATTACCGACCTCGTATTGCCCGGAATTTCCGGTCTCGATTTGCTGGAGAAGTTCAAAACCCTGGATCCCACCTGCGAGGTCTTGGTCCTCACCGGTTTCGGCTCCAGCGATAGGGCGGTGGAAGCCCTGCGCAAAGGCGCCTACGATTACTTGAAGAAGCCCACCAATATTGATGAGCTTTTTATCGCAGTGGACAAGGCGATTGAGAAGAAGCGGCTCACGCTGGAGAACATCAATTACCAGATGCACCTGGAGCGGCTGGTCGAAGAACGTTCCTCGGAGTTGTTGAAAACCCAGAAGTTCCTCCATTCGGTGTTGGAGGCTTCCACGGAATACTTCATCATCGCCAGCGACGGGCGCGGTCAGATTGTGCTGTTCAACAGCGGCGCCGAGCGCCTTTTCGGTTATCAGCGCGGTGAGGTCCAGGGCAAAAAAGCCGTCCTCTTTTTTTCGGGTGATACCGCGGCCGAGCGCTCAGACAGCGGACAGAATTTCTTCCCGCAGGGCATCATTGACCAGGCGCATAGCATTGTCACTCACGATGGCAAGGAAATCACCGTCTCCTTGACGGTGATGCCGATCTCGAACGAAGCTGGCGAAACCATCGGCAATATCTGGATCGGAAAGGACATCACCGACCAGTTGGCGATGCAGGCCAAACTCAAGGAGTATGCCCTGAACCTGGAAAAGCTGGTCGAAGAGCGGACCGGCGAAATCCAGGAGCGCAACCGCAAGCTGGAAGAGACCCTGGGTCAATTGAACAGCACGCAGATGCAATTGCTGCAATCCGACAAGATGGCCACCATAGGCCAACTGGCGGCTGGAGTCGCGCATGAAATCAACAATCCCATCGGATTCATCAATTCCAATCTGAGCACGCTTAAGAAATACGTCTTAAACCTGCGGGATTATTGCCGCCTCACCGACCGCGTGCTATTGGGGGGTGACGCTGAATCCCATGAAGAGTTGCGTCAATTAAAAAAATACAAGAAGATTGATTTCATTTTAGAGGACGTGTCCTCAGTGATTGAAGAGTCTATTGAGGGCACCGAGCGGGTCAAGACCATTGTTCAGGACCTGAAGGATTTCTCGCATCAGGATCGGGGCAAACTGACCGAGTATGACCTCAACAAAGGCATTAGATCCACGCTCAACATCGTCTGGAACGAACTGAAATACAAAGCGGAGATCATTCAGGAATTGAGTGATCTGCCGCTGATTCCCTGTTATCCGCAGCAGTTGAATCAGGTCTTCATGAACTTGCTGGTCAATGCCGCACACGCCATCGTGGATAAGGGCAAGATCACCGTGCGCAGCTACGTGGAGGAAGACGGCGTCGTCGTCGAGGTCAGCGATACCGGGGTGGGAATTCCCCCCGAAAATCTGCAAAGGATCTTCGAGCCTTTCTTCACCACCAAAGAAACCGGCAAAGGAACGGGTCTGGGGCTTTCGCTGAGCTACGGCATTGTGGCGCGGCACGGAGGCCACATTGAGGTTGAGAGCCAGGTGGGAGTCGGGTCAACCTTCAGGGTGCACCTTCCTCTCTGTGGAGTGGCCGGCAATCATCACCCGGAGCATGCAGAAATGGCGCTGGAGACAGCATGAATTCCCATCACATTCTTCTGGTGGACGACGAGCCCAATATCATCAAGGCGTTGCAGCGGCTCCTCTTCGATGATGATTATGAAGTGACCAGCGCCGCTTCTGGAGAGGATGCCCTGGAAATCCTGAACTCCCATGCGATTGATCTGATTATCGCCGACTACCGCATGAGCGGCATGAATGGGATCGAATTTTTCCGGCAGGCGCGCCAGATCCAGCCCGACGCCGTGCGCATTATTCTCTCAGGATACGCCGAAATCCACGCCCTGACCGATGCCATCAATAAAGGCAACATTTACCGCTTTATCTTCAAACCCTGGAATGACGACGAACTGAAGAACACCATCCAGCTTGCCCTGGAGCAGAAAAAGCTCGTGCTGGAAAACCGCAGCCTGGCTCGGGAGCTGCAGCGCAAGAATGACGAGCTGAAGGATTTCAATCGGCGCCTGGAGATTCAGGTTGCCCAGCGCACCCGCGAATTGCTCTGCCAGAATCAGGTCCTGTCGGTCTCTCAAGAGGTTTTGGAGCTGGTTCCCGTCGGCGTGGTAGGGTTCAGCGACGAAGGCATTGTCGTCCTAATGAATCGCTTCGCCCGCGGGCATTTAAAGCAAGGCGTTGGACAGAAAATCGAACAGGTTGTGCCGGAAACGCTGGCTAGGGATTGTAGCCGAATGCTGAAGCATGGTGGTGAGCCGGTGGACTTTGAAGCCGAGATCAATGACCGGACGTTTCAAATGCAACTCTGGCGTCTCAGCGGTCAGGATGCAGCCAGCGGCGCGGTGTTGATCTTCGCCAGCAAAGAAAAGCCTGCTCGCCAGCACGAGGACGTGAATGGCAAGTCTGTTCTGCTGGCAGAGGAACCGAGCTTAAACTGATGAAGTGCAGTCGGGGATACAGGGGTGCTGTTCATGGTGGGATTCCCGTATGAATCTGGGGCTACTGCTGGATCAGGCCCTGCTGCTAATGCTGGTCTTCCTGCGCGTGGCTACCGCTCTGGCCATGATGCCGGTGTTCGGCTACCGCGGCGTGGCTTTGCCGGTAAAGGTGGGGCTCTCTGCTTTCCTGGCTCTACTTCTCATGCCGGGCATCCAGCGGGCTGCCGGCGTTAATCTGGAGAACGCAGGCTTGCTGACATTTATCGCTCTGGCTGTGCCCGAGATCATGGCCGGCCTGGCCCTGGGAATGGTCTGCGGCTTCATCTTCTACGGCGTGGAACTGGCGGGCCAGGTCGTCGGCATCCAGATGGGCTTCGGCATCGTCAGCGTCATTGATCCCAATACCGAAGAGCAGATATCCATCATTTCCCAGTTGCAGTATCTTTTCGCTATGCTGATCTTTTTGACCTTCAATGGACATCACTTTTTGCTGGAAGGCTTGGCACAGAGCTTCCGGGTAATTCCGCTTAGCGGCGCTCATTTGCCGGCGGGCCTGGTGGAGACTTTCGTCAGGCTTTCAGCGGATATGTTTGTTGCCGCCGTGAAGATCGCCGCGCCCGTCATGGCGGCCTTGTTTCTATCCGAAGTGGCTCTGGGCATCATCGCCCGCACCGTGCCGCAGATGAACATTTTCATCGTCGGTTTCCCCTTGAAGATCGGTGTGGGTCTGCTGGCTCTGGCCTTGTCCTGGCCCCTGTTCACCTACGTCTTGCAATTGCTGTGGAAGAATTTCCAGGGCGATTGGGGGAGGTTCATCGCACTTATGGGGCGGTAGCGCATGGCGGAATCGAAGGAATCCTTCCAGGAAAAAACCGAGCAACCAACTTCCCGGCGGCGCAAGGAAGCGCGCAAGAAGGGTCAGGTGGCCAAGTCCATGGAGGTGAATTCTGCCCTCGTTCTACTGGTCGGGCTGACGTCTTTGACCATCTTCGGCGGCTATATGCTCACCCGGATGATGGATGCCAACCGTTTCATCTTCAGCCAGCTTTCACAGATCCAACTGACGCGAGAGGCGATGCAGGGCCATTTTCTCGCCGGCGCACTGCTGTTGGCCAGCATTCTTGCGCCGGTGTTCATACCCATCCTCATCGTCGGGGTGGTCGCCAACCTCCTGCAGTCCGGCTGGTTGCTGTCGTTGGAAGCGATCAGACCGAAGTTCACCAACTTGAATCCGCTAACCGGCCTGAAGCGGCTGGTGTCCAAACGATCGCTGGTGGAGCTCCTCAAAGGGATCTTGAAAATTGTCATCGTGGGCTGGGTGGGTTACCTCACTCTGGCGGGCTTGAGCAAAGAGATGATTCCCCTGATGGATCGTCCGGTAGGCGAGATTTTTCGCTGGGTTTGCGGCGGCGTTGTCAAAATTGGCTATCGAACCATTTTCGTCCTGATGATCCTGGCCGTCTTGGATTTCATCTACCAGCGCTGGGAGCACATCCAGTCGCTGAAGATGACCAAGCAGGAAGTCAAAGACGAGCACCGCCAGGCGGATGGCGATCCGCAAGTCAAATCCAAGATCCGCTCCATCCAGTTGCGCGCCGCCCTGCGCCGCATGATGAAGGACGTGCACAAGGCCGACGTGGTCATCACCAACCCGACGGAGATCGCTGTGGCCTTATCTTATGTGCCTGAAAAGATGTCGGCTCCGGTAGTGTTAGCTAAAGGCAAGCGCCTGATCGCCGAGCGCATCCGCACGATTGCGTTGGAATACAACATTCCCTTGGTTGAAAACAAGCCGCTGGCTCAAGCACTCTACAAGGCTGTGGATGTCGGTCAGGAGATTCCGGGCAATTTCTACCAGGCCGTAGCGGAAATTCTGGCCTACGTTTATCGCTTGAAAGCCCATCCTGAAGGGATTTACAACTGATTTTCGGGGCATGTTCCTTGCAGTTAATCGTTTTCAATCAATCCGCCGCGGCGGACTTGAGGCCGGTAATGGAATGTAGGGGCGCACCTAGGTGTGCGCCCGAAATCGTGGCAAAGGCGGACACGCAGGTCCGCCCCTACGGCGGGGGCGGCTGACGCAGCAATCAAAGGTATGAAAGCAAGCACGACCACAAATTCTCCCTTAAGCCGGTTTGGCCAGCTTTCGGACATCGCCCTGGCGGTCGGAGTGGTGGGCATCATCGTCCTCATGGTGATCCCCATCCCCACGCTGCTGTTGGATCTCCTGCTGGCCCTGGATTTTACTCTGGCCGTGGTCATCATCATGGTGGCCATGTATATTGACGAGCCGCTGTCCTTCTCCGTCTTCCCGGGCCTGCTTCTGGTTGTAACCCTCTTCAGGCTGTCTCTGAATGTCGCCTCAACCCGCTTGATCCTGGGTCAGGCTTACGCCGGGACGATTATTCAAGCTTTCGGTAGTTTTGTGGTGTCGGGGAACTACGTCGTCGGTCTGGTGATCTTTCTGATCCTGAACGTGATCAATTTCGTGGTGATCACCAAGGGTTCCGGGCGTATCGCCGAGGTGGCGGCTCGTTTCACCTTGGACGCGATGCCCGGTAAGCAGATGGCCATTGACGCGGATTTGAATAATGGCTTGATCGAGGAAGAAGAAGCTAGGAGACGCCGCGAGAAGATCGCTCGCGAGGCCGATTTCTACGGCGCCATGGACGGCGCCTCTAAATTCGTGCGCGGCGATGCCATCGCCGGACTGCTGATCACCGGCATCAACATTGTGGGCGGCTTAATCATCGGCATTCTGCAGATGGGGTTGAAGCCCGAGAATGCGCTCTCGACCTACACCCTCCTGACTGTGGGCGATGGCCTGGTGGCTCAGATTCCAGCGTTGATCATTTCCACTTCAGCCGGTATTATTGTCTCCCGAGCGGCTTCCCAGACCAACTTGGGCGCGGAGATCAGCAAGCAGCTCTTGCAGCAGCCGAGGCCGCTCTTCCTGGCCGCCGGGGTGCTGGGTTTCTTCGCCCTGGTGCCGGGATTGCCTATGCTGCCGTTCCTGATCTTGGCCGCCTTGAGCGCCTATCTGGGGACGCAAGTAAACGCCTCCGAAAAAGTCTCCAAGCAGCAGGCTATAGAACAGCAACGTAAAGTCAGGGGCAAGAAAGAGCAGGAACGTATCGAAGACTATTTGACCGTAGATGCGCTTGAGCTGGAAATCGGCTATGGCCTGATCCCCTTGGTGGACAGCGAACATGACGGCGATCTGCTGAAGCGGATCACGCTGATCCGCAAGCAGCAGGCGATTTCTCTGGGCATCATTATCCCGCCGATTCGCATCCGCGACAACATCCAGTTGAAGCCGCAGCAATACCGCATCAAAATCCGCGGCAACGAAGTGGCTTGCGGCGAACTGCATATGGGGCACTGCCTGGCGCTGGATCCGGGTACGGCGCGGGGGAAGGTGAAGGGGATAAGCACACGTGAGCCGACGTACGGGCTGCCGGCGGTGTGGGTCAGGGCGGATGACAGGAATGAGGCGGAAGAGCTGGGCTACACGGTGGTGGAACCCGCCGCGGTTCTGGCCACGCACCTGGTGGAAGTGCTGAAGCAGAACGCTCATAAGATTCTCTCGCGGGAAGATACCAAGGCGCTGATTGAGAACTTCAAGAAGCAGAACGCCACGGTGGTGGACGAGCTGATCTCGGCCACAGGCGGAATGAGCTACGGCGGCGTCCACAAGGTGTTGCAGAAGCTGCTGAAGGAAGGCGTTCCGGTTCGCGATTTGGGCACCATCCTGGAGACCCTGGCGGACTATTGCAGTCTGACGAAGGATGGGGACATGCTGACGGAATACGTGCGCTACAGCTTATCGCCCACGATCACGCACAAATACCAGGATGCTGATGGCCGAATCTACGCGTTGACGGTGGATCCCGCTCTGGAAAAGCTCATCGCCGACGGATGTAGGGGCGAGGGCGGACACGCAGGTCCGCCCCTACAGGGGGAGCAAGGGCGGACACGCGGGTCCACCCCTACTTTGGCGCCCCAGGTGCTGCACAGGATGTATCAGCAGTTGCAGCAGCACGTGCAGGGGATGCACTCCCAGGGCCGCACGCCGATTGTGGTTTGTTCGCCCAGCATCCGCGCTACGCTGCGCCGCCTGTGCGAGCCGGTGTTGCCGCAATTAGCGGTCATCTCTTACGGCGAATTATTGGTGAACGCGGAAGTGGAATCGGTGGGGATGCTTTCGATAGAAGACAGGAGACAGGAGACAGGAGACGGTAGGAGGGAGGCTTCGGCCGCATAAATGTAGCCTAGTCCCTTTGGGAGTGCACCAAAGCAAGTAGGGGCGCGGGCGGACATGCAAGTCCGCCCCTACAGGAAGGAGGCCGATTGCGGACAAGCGGAAATGACAGGGCCTATGAAGATCAAGAAATTCGTCGCCCCAAGCATGGGGGAATGCCTGCTGAAGGTGAAGAGGGAATTAGGTGAAGATGCCGTCATTCTGGATTCGCGTAAGGTGGCGCGGGGCGGTCCTTTCAGTTTTCTGCTGACGGATATGGTGGAAGTCGTCGCCTCAACCGACGGGGCGGACATGCAGGTCCGCCCCTACGGGAAGGAGAAGAGCTGGGGGAAGTTAGCCCGGGAGACAGTTGACAGTGGACAGGAGACAGGAGACAGGAGACAGGAGACGGCGGAAACAGGCCGGCCGTACATGGCTTTGGCGGGAATGACGGAAGAGATCAAGGCCTTGAAGGAAAGCGTGCAGCGCATTACGGACCACCTGAAATTTCAGCAACTGCCCAGTCTGCCGACGGAACTGGAGATTCTGCACTGCAAGCTGCTGGAAAACGGGGTGGACGATAAGGTTGCGGCCATCATCACGCAAGAAATCACCCTGCGGCTGGCCGGCAGCGAATTCGAAGATCGCGAGCTGCTGCAGCGGGCGCTTTATGAGGGTATCGGCAAGAGGGTGAAAACCGATTCCGGACAAGAAGGGGCGAGGCGCGCCTCGCCCCTACGGTGGGGCAAGGGGGGACACGCAGGTCTGGCCCTGGAGACAGTAGGCAGTAGGGGGGCGGGGGCAAGGGCGGACACGCAGGTCCGCCCCTACGGCGGGGCAAGAATCATTGCTCTGGTGGGGCCGACGGGGGTGGGGAAAACGACGACGCTGGCGAAGATGGCGACGCATCCGGCGATTTTCGGGCGCAAACGGGTGGCGCTGGTTTCGGCCGATACTTATCGCATGGCTGCGGTGGAGCAGTTGAAGACTTTCGCGACTATTGCCAATATCCCCATGGAAGCAGTTTACCGACCGGTGGACATGCGCCGCGCGATTGGCCGTTTTCTGGATTCCAGCTTTCGCTGGAATGAGCAAAGGGGTCCCTGCGATGTGATCTTAATAGATACGGCGGGTCGTAGCCAGAACGACCGCTCGCAATTGAATGATCTGGTGGCTTTCCTAGAACACGCTGGAGCCGATGAAGTGCACTTAGTTCTGTCCATCAGCACTCGCCTCGACGACCAGTTGGACGTCATCTCCAAATTCCAGGCGGTCAATCCCAAGCGCCTGATCTTCACCAAGCTGGACGAGACCACCAGCTACGGCATGATCCTGAATGTCTGCTTCTACTTGTCGGGGTCGGGGACGACCCCGACTATGGAGTTGGGGGGATCGCGGGCGGTTTCCATGCTGACCTGCGGGCAGAACGTACCGGATGACATTATCTGCCCGTCACAAGCTCAGATGGTCAGGCTGGTGAGCGAGCGGTCCTACTTCCGCGAGGAGTTTCTGCAGCGTCAGGGGAAAATTTGAAGTTATAAGTTTAAATTTAGAATTAGGTCTCCGGACAAGCCGGAATGACAACGAAGCGAGGCTAATAAATTGAGCATGATTAAGGATCAAGCTTCCAGGTTGCGAGATCTATCTAAACTAAAGCGCCTCACGCAGGAGCAGTTGCACCCGGTGCGCCGCCTGGCAGTGACGTCGGGCAAAGGGGGCGTGGGCAAGTCCAACATCAGCTTGAATCTGGCGCTCTGTTTTCAGCGGCTGGGTCGGCGCGTCCTGCTGGTGGACGCTGATACCAATCTGGCCAACATTGACATCCTGCTGGGCATTAGTCCCAAATTCACGCTGGCTGATGTGATCCTTAAAGGTCAATTCATCCATGATATTCTGGTGGACGGGCCGGAAGGCCTGCACATTCTGCCCGCGGGATCGGGCGTGGTGGAAATGCTGGGTTTGGACGACGTCATGGCTGATCGCATCGAGCGCGGTCTGGCGGATCTGGAACGTGCTCAGGATTTGATTATCCTGGATACCGGCGCCGGCATCTCCGAAGGTGTGGTGGAATTCGCCAGCGCCTCCGACGAAGTCATCGTGGTCACCACGCCAGAGCCGACGGCCATCACCGACGCCTATGCCGCGCTTAAAGTGATCTCTTCCCGCAACCTGGCGCTGAAGCTTTACCTGCTGGTCAATTTCGCCCGGAATCAGGAAGAGGCCGAAGAGGTGGCGCGCAAGATCAAATTGGTGGTGGAAAACTATCTGAATCTGAGCATCGAATCGCTGGGTTTTCTGCCCGTGGACGCTCATGTTCCTCAGGCCGTCAGCCGGCAGAAACCCTTCCTGGTGATCTCGCCGCGCTGCCCGGCTGCGCTGAACCTGATGATGATCGCCCGCCGGCTGCTGCGGCTGCCGGCAAAGCAGAGCGGCGGTTCCCTGTTTGGGCAACTTTTCGGGCGCACCAGTGCTGGCGGCTTCGCGGTGGGCGATCCCCAGTAGGGGCGGACCTGCGTGTCCGCCCTTGCCCCGCCGTAGGGGCGAGGCGCGCCTCGCCCCTACATTGGCGCGCAATCCGTGGAACCCGTTTAATCCGCGGTTCAAACATTCTGGCTGGAGAATGAAATGACGGAAAAACAGCGCAAGGGCCCTTCGCTGGCCGCCTTGGCCGCCTTGGCCACCCTGGCCATCACCCTGTGGTTTGACGTGGAGCTGAGCATGGCGCTCTTCCGGGCTGTGCTGGTCTATCTGGGCATGTCCCTGCTGGCGCTGGTTTATCGCATCATCCTGGGGCATTATTTGACGGCCTCGCAAGAGCGCGCCCAGCAGGCATTGCTGGAGAGGGTGCAGCGCGAAGCCGAGCAGGAAGCGGCTAAGGCCGACCGCGAAGCGGCCACCTCTGGAAAGAAGGAGGTCGCCGCTGCCAATAAGGAGCGTAAGCCCCCTTACGGGCAGGCGGCCAAAGAAGCCAAAGGTGCGAAGATCGCAGAAGAAGTATAGGAGCGCCATGAAGTGGTCCCCTCGGGATAAGCCGTAGGGGCGAGGCGCGCCTCGCCCCTACATTGACGCGTAATTCGTGGAATCCGTTTAATCCGCCCTGTAGGGGCGGACCCGCGTGTCCGCCCTTGCCCCGCAATTCAGACGTTTTCTAGTCCCTTACGGGCAGATGGAAGACAACCAAAGACTCTGGCAGGATTTCTGCAAGACGCGCGATCCCCGCAGACGCGGGGACCTGCGGGAAAAATTGGTACTGATCTACCTGCCGCTGGTGAAATTCATGGCAGGCAGACTGAAGCAGACTCTGCCCCAGGCCATCCAGGTCGAGGATCTGGAAGGCGCCGGCGTGCGCGGTCTGATTCAGTCGGTGGAGGCCTTCGACCCGCAGCGCGGCGTCCGCTTTGAGAGCTACGCCGCAACGCGCATCCGCGGAGCCATGCTGGACGGCCTGCGGGAATTCGACTGGCTGCCCCGCTCGCTGCGCGGCAAGGTCAAGTCGCTGGAAAAGGCGCTGGGTTCCTGCGAGGCTCGCCTGGGCGGCCTGCCGGAAGAGATGGACGTTGCTGAGGAGATGGGTCTGTCATTATCCGAATATCAACATCTCCTGGAAGAAGTCGGCTCCATTCAACTCGTATCTCTGGATACAGAACCGTCAGCCGCGGAAGGCGAAGGCAGCTTTCATGACGTGATTCCGGATACCGATATTGAGGACCCCCTGGCCAAAATCGAGCGTGAGGAGCAGCGCCGCCAGGTGCTGAATTGGCTGCAGGAGCTGCCGGAACAGATGCGCCGAGTGATGGCGTTATACTATTACGAGGAATTGACTCTGAAAGAGATCGGACAGGTGCTGAATCTGTCCGAATCGCGCGTCTGCCAGATCCATTCCGCCGCCATCCATTCGCTGCGCGCTCGCCTGCAGCAGGAGTTAGTGGCATGAAGACGCTCGCGCTGCAGGACAATCTCTCCAAAACCAAGGCGGTCGAGGATATTTACCAGCAGGCGCTGCGCTATCCCGACGAAGTGCAGCAATCTCTGGCCGGGCAACTGCAGCGCATCTACCGCCGTCGCAAGCGCAGCGTGGTCAAATCGAAAAGTAGCGAGGATAGCAAGCTCCGGCCGGATAGGAAGAGCGATCGCACCCAGGAGCCCGTCAGCCGGGGGCAAATAGAAAATCCGCCCGAGCCCGAAGAAGACTCCGAGCAGCATTCGTGCATAGACTTGCAAGCCTGACATGGAATTCCCAGAAAGAGCAGAAAGCCAGCCTGGAGGAGGAACTCCCGAAGCGACCTCGCGTCGGGAAGGACGCCCAGGCGCCACACGCCGCGACCTTGCGCCCGCCGACCTGCTTACAGAACCCATGCGGCGTTTGGCCGAGCGGGTTGAAAGCCTGCCGGTGCTGCCGCGAATCACGGCACAGTTGCTCGAGGCGCTCGATGAACCGGATACCTCCGCGGCAGATCTGGCTAATCTGATTTCTTCCGATCAGGCGCTGGCGACCCGGCTCCTGAAGTTGGCTAACTCCGCCTATTACGGTTTCCCCCGCCGCATTGGCACGGTCAACCTGGCCGTCGTCGTGCTGGGATTCGAAACCGTCCGCGACATGTGCCTTTCGGTATTGATAACTGACAGTTTTTTTCACGACATCGGCAAGTTGCCGCAGGACATGGAAGCCGCCTGGGAGCACTCGCTGTCTGCGGCCGTGGCCTGCCGCTTGCTCCTGCGCTCGACCGCAGCAGCCAACCCCGGCGAAGGCTTCGTTGCGGGGCTGGTGCACGATATCGGCAAGCTCTTTCTGGCGCGCTATTTCCCGGAGGAATATCTGCGCCTGCTGAGGAAGGCGACCGAGAGCGGTTTGCCGCTCCTCGAAGCGGAGACGGAGGTATTCCGAGTAACCCATCCGCTGGCCGGAGCCTGGCTGCTGGACGCCTGGAACCTGCCTCTATGGCTGGTCTATTCCACCCGCGATCACCACGGTGTGCAGAACGGCAGCGAGCCGGATGGTCTGACCCAAGCTGTGAGCTTCGCTGACCTGCTGGTGCGTCGCGCCGGCTTTGAGGCCGGCCCGGGCGTCGCGACCGAAGTCACGCCGGAAATGATTCGGGTCTTGCGGCTGAAAACGGACGTCATCGGGTCGCCGGACTACAATTACTACTTCGAAAAACTGCAGCAGGAACTGCAACGGGCAGACGAACTATTGAAAATTATGAGGCAGCCGCCGCAGCGCGATGAACAGGCATCTATCAGGGCGCCAAAGTGAAAAGCCGCCCGACAAACGCTGAGCTGAGGCTATGAGCTCTTTGGAAGAGCGCATCAATCAGCTCCAGGCGCGCATCACTGAACTGGAAGCTCGCGTCAACGAGCTGCGCGTTTCGCGGGACCGGGTGAACGGCACGCTCAATGAGTTTCTGAACCTTCAGAGCTTGAGTGAGATGGTCCGTTCCACGCGGAATCCTCGCAGCGTGGTCAGCGCCCTGGGCGACTTGGTGCGCAAGTTCATCGAATTCGAGGACATGGGCGTCTTTATCTTCGGCGAAGCCGCCGCAGGCCCCCAGCCGCTAAGCCCGGTCGCGCCGGAATTGCTGCGCGCCGCTCAAAGCCAGCACGCTGAAGGCATATTGGATTGGGTGGTTTCGGAAAGGCGCCCCGTGGTGGTCCCCTGGACGGAAAGCTTCGGGCAAGAGGCGAAAAAGCTTGAGAAGAACCTGGTGATGGTGCCCCTGGTCGTGGCCGATCGCCCCCTGGGGATTGCCCTGTTCAGCACGCGCCGCCGCCCTGACGATTTCACGCCGTTGCAACTGCGCATCCTCCATTTCGCGGCGTCCCATGCCGCAGTCGCCATTCAGAACGCCTGGCGCCTGCGCGACATCACCAGCCTGAAAGATTTCCTCTTCAGCCTGCTGGAAAACGCCGGGGACGTTATCTTTTCGCTGAACAAACAGGGCAGGTTTACGTACCTCAATCCGTGCATTGAGGATTTGGGTTTCAGAAAGGAGGAACTGGAAGGCCAGCCGTTTCAAACGCTTTTTAAGCAAGTAGATATCGGCAAGCGCATCCAGAGTACGCTGGCGCAGGGCAGCCGTCAGATCTTCGAGCTGGAACTGCGCACGCGCCTCTCGCGTCCCCAGCAGTTCACCGTCAACCTGGTCCCGCTGAAAGACGAAAAGGGCGAAAAGATCGGTGCTCTGGGCATCATGCGCAACGTTACCGAGATCAACCATCTGCAGAGAAA
>Ga0315280_10002588_pt1 | contig 29160 bp, 19 predicted proteins | sample YL17G06_40_MG_FD_203697 | JGI IMG/M metagenome (GOLD analysis project Ga0315280, IMG submission 203697) | Sediment microbial communities from Yellowstone Lake, YNP, Wyoming, USA - YL17G06_40 | ecosystem: Environmental > Aquatic > Freshwater > Lake > Sediment | place: USA: Wyoming | collected... | reverse complement strand
TTTCTGCTGCCCCCCTTCGGTTCTTTGCGGGAAATAGGTAACGGTCCCCAATGCTCCGGGGTGACATCACCCGTTGGGTGAGCGTGTCACGCTCGATATGCGTAATCTCGGTTAGACTGTCGTCGTCGCCTGCCAGCGACATCTGCCATAAGTCTGCGATTCCATACCGAACAAGGATAGCAACGCCATAATCATCCCGCAACGCCCGCGCCGGCGCAAGGGTTGCGCCTCATCCCATGTAAGCTTGGGCGCAGATCACGCGGGAGTATCCATCCCCGCGCGCCATGCCCGCAACCGGCGAGACCGAGCGGGAAGGCGGATCGTGCGCCGCGTCGAAGCAATCCTTGCGAGCAGCCGCGCGGGTCGCCTCGGCGGGGCGCTCCTGATCGGACAAGGCACCGATGGCCTCGGCGCGGCGAGTGGCAACGCAGTGAAGATCCTTCCCAATGTATGGGGCGGCGGCCAGTTGTTCGCGTTCTCCGGGCTGGAGGGCGACACCGGCTGGCCGGCGGCGCTGGTGGCGGTCACGCTCGATAGTCGCATCGGCCTCGACTTCTACAGCGGGCGGCGACCACGACTCTGGTTAGCGCTCGAGACAAAGGGCCGGCGGTTCGACGGCGCGCCGGCGGCGCCGTTCGCCGCCATCCGACCGACGATCGTCGCCGGCGATGTCATCGTCGTGAACATCGAGGCGGAGCGCGGCGCGGGTTGCCGCTTGCGCCTGGCCTGCGTCGACCGCGCCGGCATTCGCGGCGAGATCTCAGGCCTGGCCCAAGGCGTCCGCGCGTACATCGTGCTTGACGTCTCCGCGCCGCCGCAGGACACCGATCAGGGCAGCGCAGGCGAGGTGGTGATCGCGGTCGAGGGCGAGCCTGCCGCTCGGCGCTGGCTCGAGCGCGGTCAGCGCGCCTTCGAGCTGCGTGCATCGCCGGCGCGATTTGCGGCGGCGATGGAGACGCCGGGCGGCATCCGCACACAGGAATCGCTGTCCGCCGTCCTGAGCCGCGACATGGATGAACTGGTCGCGGCGCGGATGGCGTTTTTCGAGCGCGTACCCGAGCTGCCCGGCGCCAGCGATGACCGCCAGCGCGCCCTGGCCAAAGCGTTCTCGGTGCTCAAGGTGAACCTGGAATCGGCTCGGGGCGAGATCCCGCTTCGCTACTCCGTGCCCGACCGGGCTCCGCACCGGCGGATGTGGCTGTGGGATACGGCGTTTCATGCGTTCGGCTATGCGCACCTCGACCTATCGCTGGCGCGAGAGACGGTGCTCGCCGCGTTGAGCAAAGTGCGCGCGGACGGCTTCCTGCCGCACCGCATGGCGCCTGAGCGCTCGGGCGACTCCGACATTACCCAGCCGCCGATCCTCGGCTGGGCGACGTGGTCGCTGCACCAGATGCAGGCCGACTGCGACTTCCTTGGGCGCGCCTATCCTGCGCTCGGCCGCTACCTCAAGTGGGACCTCAACAACCGCGACCGCGACGGCGATGGATTGCTCGAGTGGGCGCGGCCTGACGAATCGGGCATGGACAACAGCCCGCGCTTCGACCGCGGCGCGGCGTTTGCCGCGGTAGATCTCAACGCCTTCGCCGCCGCCGAGGCCGGCTTTCTGGCGAGCATCGCCCAGGCGCTCGACCGGCCACGCGAAGCCCGCGCCTGGCAGGCCGAGCGCGACCGTATCACCGCCGCCATCGAGTCCACCCTCTGGTGCGAACCCGATGGCCTCTACTACGATCACGCGCCGGGTGAGGATTTCGTTCGCGTCAAGACCTGCGCGAGCTTCATGCCCATGTTCGCCGGCGTCGCGGCGGCGGATCGCGTGGCGCGCCTGGTGGAGCGGCTGACCGACGCGGCGCAATTCTGGCCGGCCTTTCCAGTGCCGAGCGTGGCGCTCGACGAGGCGTGCTTCAGCGACGACATGTGGCGCGGGCCGACGTGGCTGAACTACAACTTCATGATCATCGCCGGCCTGCGGCGCTATGGCTACGCCGACCGCGCCTCCGAGCTCGCTGAGCGCTGCCTGGATCAAGTGACATCGTGGTACCGGCGCGAGGGGACCGTTTTCGAGTTTTACGACCCGGGCGGCCGCGTCAGCCCGCGCCGCCTGCATCGCAAGGGACGCGTGCCCACGCACCGCTCCGGGGGCATACCGGTCATCACCGACTACAACTGGTCGGCGGCGGTCTTCATCGCGCTGGCCATGGAGCGGTATGGCCGTTGACAGACCCCGAGGCCGTCAGCGCCGCAGGGGAGAATCTGTGAATCCATCGCGAGGTCGAGCAGGTGTGGGGCCTCTCGGCGAGCAATGATGAGTTCCGCGCCGCGTTGCGCGCGGCGCTCGCAGCGCGCTCGTGACTACCGCGGTTCGTGTATCAGGGAATACGCTAATGACGCTCGCGTAATAGATTCACGTCTCAAACCGTTACTGGCGAGCGTCAAGTCCCCTCGCCCGCCGTGAACCAGATATGCGAGCTTGAATAATGGTCTTCGCTGCCCCGCGAACGAACCTCGTCCGGAGGAGTTTCGTGTATCAGCCGAGGACACGGCTGATACACGAAACTCCACAGGTGAGGCAGACCATGTTCGATCCCGAGAAATACCGCGACCGCATGGAGGAAAGCCGCCGCCGCATCGAGCTCACCTCGCGCTTCGAGGAGCCCGACCGCGTGCCGATCAGGATCAGCCAGGGCGGCAGCTATTATTGCTGGCTGTTCGGCTACGACATCGCGCAGTACTACCAGGGGGTCGAGCTGCAAATCGAGGTGCAGCTCAACGGCCTGGAGTGGGCTTACGAGGAGCTGCGCGACGACCGCACCGGCTGCGGCCTGCACGCCGACCTGGGGCCGCTGGGCGAGGCGCTGCTGTGGGACTGCGAGATCCAACGGCCCGCCGGCACCTCCCCCTGGATCGTGCCCTTCGTCCACAGCCCCGACGACATCGAGCGCCTGCCAGTGCCCGACCCCGCCTCCGCCCGCGGCATCAACTGGGCGATGCAGCAGCATGAGCGCATGAAGGAGCTTGCCCGCGCCAAGGGCATCAACCTCGGCGTTGGCGGCGGCGTCGGCATTCATCCTCCCCTATCCGCCGCCTGCGCGCTAGCCCCGCCCCACCTGGTGTACGAATGGATGTACACCGAGCCTGAGCGCATTCGCCTGTTCTTCGATAAGATGTTGCAGGCGTACTTTCGCCTGGTCGAGTTCAACGACCGCTACTTCGGGGTCAAGGAGCGCCGCAGCATTGGCCTGGCGGATGACAATTCGGCCTTCGTCTCGGATGAGATGTACCGCGAGCTGGTGCTGCCGTATAACAAGGCGATCTATGATCGTTACGGCCAGGACGGCCGCCACCTCCATGCCGACGGGCCCAACGATCACCATTTCCAGACCTATGCCGACGTGCTCAAGCTGACGGACATGGACATCGGCGGCTGGAGCGACATCGCCGCCGCGAAGCGCGCCCTGGCCGGCAAGGTGGTCATGTCGGGCGGGCTTAACTGCAAGGACCTTTACGGCGACTTCGAGGCCGCACGGCCGGTCATCGAGCGCGCGATCAGGATCGGGGCGCCGGGCGGTGGCTATATCCTGGCCGTCGGCGGGGAGACCTATGCCGGGGTCAACCCCGATACCCTGATTCGCGCCGTGGAATATGCCAAGGAGATCGGACCCTACCCAATCGCGATCTGATCCGGCGAAAGTGAGCGAACCATGTGCGAGTCAACCGTCTTCGTCGAGACCGACGATCGGCGCGACTTGATTCTGGCCGACGTGGCCTCGGTAGTGCGCCAGGGCGACGAGTGGATTCTGACCAGCATCTTCGGCGAGAAGAAGACGCTGCGCGGCGTCGCGCTGGCCGAGATGCGCCTGCTCGACCATGAGATCATCTTCCGCCGCGAATAGGGCGCCGCGGTCCAAACCACCAAAACCTTCGGGCGCGTGTAACTTTCCTTAACCAAGCGCGCTACTTTCACTGGCAGTCTGCGCCGCAACGCCATTGACGCGCTGCTGCCGGCGGAATAAGATTGCGGCGCGCTAGATAGTATCGGGCGGCTCGTGCGGGCCGCCAGGGTCATGAGAGCCCCTCACCGCAGGTCGGTGCAGGGGCTATTTTGTTGGTTCCTTATCAGTTGGATTCTCAACCGCCTGCACAGAAGAATGAACCACACGAGGACACGAGAACTCGATGGACGCGGGAAGGACCGACCCACCCCTCCTTCTTCTATCTTCCTCGGTACCTTAGTCCCGGATTATGCGTAAGGCAAGGAAAATGTCATTCCGAGCCCTTCGGCTTCGCTCAGGGTAGACTCCGCGAGGAATCCGCCTTCGCGGGCGACGATTCAGCCTTCGTAGCCGAAGCTGCTTCGGCGAAGTGGGCAGTTTCGCTTCCGCCTTCGCGGACGACGAAGTTCCGCTCCGGCGGACGAGGGCGTCGGCGGACGAAGGCGTCCCCTACCGCCGTTCAGCAACCCCGGTAGGGGACCGGCCGCTGGGGACAGTTACCTATTTCCCCAAGGGTTTCTGCTGCCCCCCTTCGGTTCTTTGCGGGAAATAGGTAACCGTCCCCAATGCTCCGGGGTGACATCACCCGTTGGGTGAGCATGTTACGCTCGATATGCATAATCTCGGTTAGTGCCTTTGGGGATCCCATCAGTTCCGAGCCGCTTTGAGGAACCTTGGTTCCGGCTTGCGCCGGGTTAGGCAATGTTGTTAAGTCCATGGCCGAGCTGCGAAAGAACCCTCTCACCCGCGAATGGGTGATCATAAGTCCGACCTCGCCGACAATGGCTGAGGCGCCGGACGTGTGCCCCTATTGCCCCGGCAACGAGAGCCGCTGTGGTCCGGAGTCGCTCGCCTACCGCGACCCGCGCACCGCCGCCGATACCCCGGGCTGGCGCGTGCGGGTGGTGCCCAATCGCGGGTCATACCTCGGGCCCGGCGGTGAGTTGAGCCCGCCGGCGCTCGGCGCCGCTCCGGAACGCGGCTTCGCCGCGTCAGGCGGCGACGGCGGCATCTACGTCAGCATGGCGGCGGCCGGCGCCGACGAGATCATCATTGAGACCCCGAGCCACGACGAACCCGCGCTTGCCTCCGATGCGCTCCAGGCGGAAGATGCCCTGTGGGCGTGCCGCGAGCGCTACGCCTACTGGTGCGCCTTGCCATTCGTCAGATGCGTCGTCATCGCGCGGGAGCATCCCGCGCCGTACCCGGGCCATCCGCACTGGCGGCTGCTCGCGCTGCCGGTGGTGCCGCAGCCGCTGTGGGAGCTGGCGAAGGGCATGGCTCAATACTATGACTACCGCGGCCGCTGCGGCGTATGTCACCTTCTCTCCGAGGAGACGAAAGACGCCAGCCGCGTGGTGGCGGAAAACCGCGCTTTCGTGGCCATCGCGCCTTACTTTTCCGCTCACCCGTACGAGATCTGGGTCGTGCCGCGGCGCCACCACGCGAGCCTGCTGGACGACCAGCCACAGGAGATGCAGGGCCTGGCGCGGGTCATCGCCGAGGCCACGCGCGCCCTGGAGGCCGCGCTGCCGGACCCGCGCTGCGTTCTCACTTTCATGAGCGCGCCGTGCAACATCGAGGGCATGGAACGCTTTCATTGGTTCCTGCGCATAGCGCCGGGAGTTGGCGTGACCGTCGCCACCGCGCTCGCCTGCGGCATTGCCAGCAACCCGGTCGCGCCGGAGACCGCGGCGCAGCGACTGCGGCGGGCGCTGCCGACCGCGCTTGTTGCGCGCAGGCTATGAACCTATGACCCCTGAAGCTCGCCACAGCCCGACGCAATCCTCGTCTGCTCACCGACAGGCGGGCGTGAGCGACATCGGCCGCGCGCCGCAGCCGCAGGAGGACTCGAGGCGAGCGAGCGGCTCCGCGCCGTTGGATCAGGGAGCGACGGGTGCAGCGAAGTGCGTCGGCGGCTCCGGCGCAGATGCCACCGAGCAACGGCGAGCGCAGCAGGCGCTGGAGGAGAGCGAGCAGCGCTACCGCTTGCTTGCAGAGAATGTCGCCGACGTCATCTGGACCGCGCAGACGGACTTGCGGTTGACATACGTCAGCCCGTCGGTGCAGCGCCAGCGCGGCTTCAAGCCGGACGAGCTCGTCGGCAAGACGCTGGACGAGGTGCTGACGCCACGGTCCGCGCGACTGGTCAACCGCCTGGTCGCGGGGGCGTTGGCGGAAGACGAGCGAACGCGGACGAGCCGCCACCGATCGCTGCGGGTCGAGGACGAGCCATTGCGCCGCGACGGGTCGTCTTTGATGGCCGAGGTGGAGATCACCTTGCTGCGCGACGGCGACGGCCGCCCCGTCGGTTTGCTCGGCGTCGCGCGCGACATCACCGAGCGCAAGCGCGCCGAAGAAGCAGTGCGGCGCCTGAACAAGGAGTTGCAGCAGCGGGTGCGCGAGCGCACGGCGCAATTGGAGGCGGCCAACAAGGATCTCGAGTCCTTCGCATACTCCGTCGCTCACGACCTGCGTGCGCCGCTGCGCAACATTGACGGCTTCAGCCAGGCTCTGCTCGAGGATTGCCCCGACCGGCTGGACGACCAGGGCAAGGCGTATCTGCGGCGCGTGCGCGACGCGACCCAGAAGATGGGCCGCCTGATTGACGATCTGCTGACCCTGGCCCGCATCACCCGCAAGCCCATCCGCCGCGAGCGCGTGGACCTAACCGCGCTCGCCGACGAGATCGCCTGCGAGCTGCGTGACGCCCAGCCCGCGCGCGAGGTGACATGCATCATCGTACCGGGGCTGGCCGCGACCGCCGACCCCCAACTGCTGCGACTCGCGCTGTATAACCTCATGGACAACGCCTGGAAGTTCACCGGCCCCAAGTCCGACCCCGCGATCGAGTTTGGCGCGACGGAGCGCGCTGGCGAGACCGCTTACTTCGTTCGCGACAACGGCGTGGGCTTTGAGATGGCCTATGCCCACAAGCTCTTCGGCGTCTTTCAGCGGTTGCATTCGGCGGAATTCGCGGGCACCGGCATTGGCCTGGCGACGGTGCAGCGCATCATCGCGCGCCACGGCGGCCGGGTGTGGGCCGAAGGCGCGCTCGACGAAGGCGCCACTTTCTACTTCACATTGCCGCCGGACTATGGAGACAACGATGAATACGCACAAGAAGATCCTGCTGGTCGAAGACAACCCGGGTGACGCCGAGCTGATCGTGCGTGTGTTGCGCCGGCACGGCGTGACCAACCACGTGGACCTGGTGACCGACGGCGCGCAGGCGCTTGATTACCTGTTCCGACGCGGGGCGTACGCCGAGCAGCGGGAGGATCCGGTGGTAGTTGTGCTCGACCTCAAGCTGCCGAAAGTGGACGGTTTCGAGATCCTGAGCCAGATTCGGGCCGCCGACCGCACCCGCCTGCTGCCGGTGGTGATCCTGACCTCCTCCGACCATGAGGATGACGTCGTGCGCGGCTACAGCATGGGCGCCAACAGCTATGTGCGCAAGCCGGTGGATTTCGGGGAGTTCGCCAGGACGATCGAGCAGCTCGGCCTGTATTGGCTGCTGCTCAACGAGAACCCATTCGCGTGCAGAGGTCAAGCGGCATGAGCGAACGCCTGCGGGTGCTGTTGATCGAGGACAAGGAAGCCGACGCCGAGCTCATGCTGCGCCACCTGCGCGCCGGGGGGTATGACCCGGACGCCATGCGCGTGGATCGCCGTGAAGCCGTCGAGACGGCGCTCGCCGAGCAGAGCTGGGAGCTGCTGCTGGTTGACCACAGCCTGCCGGGCTTTGACTCGCTGGTGGTGCTGGAGATGGTCAAGCAGCGCGGGCTCGACGTGCCTTTCATCATCGTATCCGGCGTCATCGGCGAGGAGGCGGCGGTTGACGCGATGCGCACCGGCGCGCATGACTATATCGCGAAAGATAACCTCGCTCGCCTGCTGCCTGCGGTGCGCCGCGAGCTGGGCGACGCGCGCGAGCGCCAGCGCCGCCGCGACGCCGAGGCTGCGCTGCGCCAGCAAGAGATGGTCTTCCGCTCGCTGATCGAGAACGGCATGGACCTGATCGGGATCCTCAGCGGCGACGGCCGGATAAGGTACATCAGTCCCTCCATCGTGAAGATGATGGGCTATATGCCGGCGGAGGTCGTGAGTCGCAAGGCGTCGGAGTTTGCTCATCCCCACGACGCGCCAGCGCTCGCCGCCTGCGTCGCCGCCGCGGCCAGGCGCTCCCGCATCGGCAGGTACCGAGAGATCAGGCTGCGTCACCAGAATGGGTCGTGGCGCACCCTGGCGGTGGTCGCCAACAACCTGCTGTCCGATGACATCGTCAAAGGAATCGTCATCAACGGGCGCGACATCACGCCGCGCAAGCGCACCGAGGAGCGGCTGCGACGTTCGCAGGAGCGCGCGCGACGAGCTCTGGAAGCGACGATCGTGGCTCTGTCTCTGGCGCTGGAGGCGCGAGACCCATACACCGCGGGCCATCAGCACCGGGTGGCCGACCTCGCCTCCGGCATCGCGCGGGATATCGGCCTCACCGAACAGCAGATCGAGACCGTCCGCACCGCGGGGTTCCTGCACGACGTGGGCAAGATCTGCGTGCCGGCGGAAATCCTCAGCAAGCCCGGCCCCTTGACCGACCGCGAGATGGCGCTGGTACAGAGCCATCCTCAGGTCGGCCATTCGATCATCGCCCCGCTGCCATTCGCGGGGCCGGTCGCCGAGGTCATCTTGCAGCACCACGAGCGCCTCGACGGCTCCGGCTACCCCGCAGGGCTGTCGGGTGACAGCATCCTGGTCGAATCAAGGGTGCTCGGCGTCGCCGACGTCGTCGAGGCGATGGCCGCGCACCGACCCTACCGACCCGCGCTGGGCTGCGATCAGACCATCGCCGAGCTCATGCGCGGGCGAGGCGTCCTCTATGACGGGCGGATTGTGGACGCCTGCGTGAACCAGCTGCGCCAAAGCCGCCGCGGCATCGGGTTCGCCTGAAGACGGAATCTCCGCGTCGTCAACGAAGGTGGAATCCCGCTGACGTCCCCGCGCCGGTCAGCGGCGCCTCCGGTCGAGCTTGGCTGAGGCGTAGGCATCCAGGTCGAGCGCGGCGACCTCGCCGCGCTGGTAGCGGAAGTACCCGGCGCTGGCGACCATCGCCCCGTTGTCGGTGCACAACTGCGGCCGGGGGAAGCGGGCCTCAATCCCCGCCTCTGCCGAGCGCTGCGCCATGAGCGCGCGCAGGCGCGAGTTGTTCGCCACCCCGCCCGCGACGAGCAGCCGCTGAAAGCCGAGGCTCAGCGCCGCGGCCAGGCTTTTCTCGACCAACGGCTCGACCACCGCCTCCTGGTAAGAAGCGGCGAGATCTTCGACGGACAGCCGATCAAGACGCTGGGCCGCCGCCGTCTCGCGCATGTAGCGCGCGAGTGCGGTCTTCACCCCGCTGAAGCTGAAGTCCCAGCGCGCATGGAGCACAGGCGCTCCCGCCTGTGTCTCTTGGCCGCTCGCCCCTGAGATGGCAGCGCGCGGAAACGACACCGCGTTGGGGTTGCCGCCTCGCGCCGCCTCGTCGATCGCCGGCCCGCCGGGATAGCCGAGCCCGAGCAGACGCGCGCCCTTATCGAACGCTTCCCCTGCCGCATCGTCGCGGGTGCGTCCCAACACCTGGTAGTCGCCGTGCGCGCGTACCGCGACTAGGTCGCTGTGCCCCCCCGAAACCACCAGCGCCAGAAAGGGGAACGGCGCAGGCGCCACGTCATGTGGCACCGTCGCCCCCGGGGATGTCCCTTGGGCGCGCGGTTCGGGCGCCCGCGAAGCGGGCCCGCGCGAATGTGGCACAGCCGCCCTCGGCTGTGCTTCCGCTGCCAAGAAGTGAGCGTAGATGTGCGCCTCGATGTGATGCACCGCCACCAGGGGCAGCCGGCGCGCAAATGCGATCGCCTTGGCGAAGCAGACGCCGACCACCAGCGACCCGACCAGGCCGGGCGCATAGGTCACCGCCACTGCCGCGAGGTCAGGGAAATCCACCCCCGCCTCGACCAGCGCCTGGCGCGCGACGGCGCCGATGACCTCGACCTGCTTGCGCGAGGCGATCTCGGGCACGATGCCGCCGAAGCGCCGATGGAACTCTTCCGACGAGGCGACGACGTTTGACCGAATCTGCGTCCCGTCGGCTACGATCGCCACGCCGGTCTCGTCGCAGCTTGTCTCGACGCCCAAGACGAGGGTATCACCCGCCACGCCGACCGTCACCGCCTCTCTTTGCGCAGGTGGCAGGACCGACCGCCGGGGCAGCCTCGGCGGTCCGCGCAAGCTGGGTGAGCGTCAGGAGAGTTCCCCGCGCCTCCCCTGCCCGCCTCACGACGAGAGCCAGCGCCGGAGCCACGGCAGCGCCTTCTCGCCGTGCCAGCGGTGCTCGCCGGCAAATATGTCGTGCGCCACATGACCCTCGGCGCCGAGCACCGCATAGGCACCGCGGGTGATGGTGACTTGCTCGGTCACGTTGGCCAGGCCGCGCTTGCCGTTGAGCGGGTCATGATCGCCGGTCTCGATGAGCAGCGGGCGCGGCGCGATCAAGGCCCCCAGGTCGCCCATGTCCGCCAGCAGCCACAGACCCGGCACATAGTTGCAGGCGCAGTTCTCCGACATTTCCAACAGCGAGTCCTTGGCGCCGTAGAAGTAGCCGCTCACCACGGCGCACTTGACGCGCTCGTCCAGCGCCGCCAGGTACAGCGTTTGCAGTCCTCCGCCCGATAGCCCGGCGCAGCCCACTCGCTGCCCATCGCACTCCGGGCGCTGCTGGACGTAATCGATCAGGCGCATCAGGTCCCACACCCACATGCCAGTCACGGTCTGCCCCAGCGGCAGCGCCATGTGCGCAAGCTGCTGGCAGGAGCTGGAGATGAACTTCGCCTCGTCATCGCCCTGCGAGCCGCTCTCGCGGCGCTCGCCGAAGCCGCGCGCGTCGGGGCAGAAGACCACGAACCCCTGCCGCGCCAACTGCACCCCATAGTCGTAGTTGTACACCGATATGGCGTCATCCACCGCGTAGATGTCGCGGCGGCCGGCCGGGGAGAGCTTGCCTGCGCTGCCGTGCCCGTGGGGCGCGAGCACCGTTGGGCGGCGCTCGCCCGGGCGCAGGTCGGCCGGGATCAGCACGTACACCGGCATGACCACGCCCGGCTCGGTGTCGAGCAGAACGCGCTCCCGCACATAACCGTCCATGGGGACGCGCTCGGTCACCCGGGGGTCCAGGTCACACGGCAGCATGGTGGGCAATCCGAGCAGGGCTGCCACGCGCGAGCGCAGCTCGCGCTGCCAGGCGCGGCATTCGTCCGCCGTCTGGGCGCGAAAGCCCATCTGACGCGCCAGGCGGTCGAAGCGCGTTTTCAGATACTCCATGGCGGTGTAATAGTGCTCGATGTGGATCGTGCGGTCGGTCATCGGTTTAGCCCGCATTATTCATACCGGTAGCGCAGGCGTCTCGCCTGCGTCCCTCCGGCGCACGGTATGAATAGGCCGGTTTAGCCTGGATTATTCACCACCAGCGTGTGGCGGGTGCACACTGTCATTCCGAGCGCAGCGAGGAATCCCCTATCGTTGGCGCTTCCTGGTAGGGGATTCCTCACTCCGCCTTGCTCCGTTCGGAATGACATGAATAATGCGAGTTAGCTGCTCCGCGGCTGGCCTGGCCTGCCGGGCCAGCGAGTGAAGGTTGGCCGGCGCCGTCTGCCGCTGCCTGGAATGCGCCCGAAGCGGCAAACAGAAGCGCGCAGGCGGCCGTGATCGCCCAAGAGCGCGCCCGAGTGCGAGCTGCCGGAGCTGCGGCCCTAGCGATCACCGGTGCCTCCTCGGTTATTGCCTGCAAGGTCGTTGGGGCGCGAGGTGCAGGTCTTGTCTCGATGAGAACACAGGCGACATGCCCGCATCGCCGCCAGAAAATACAGTTGCAAAGATTGACAAAGCTGGGGATTGGGAATATACTTAAAGTTCCGGTGGGAGGCTTCAGGCATCACAAGCGGCCACTTCGCGCCGCAAAACCTTGAACGGGCGCCGGCAGCCGTCCGTTCAGCTTCAGCACGCCCCAATCACGCGAGAGAGGTGCCACAGCTATGCTTTTGCAGCCCGTCGAGGCGCGACAGCGCTATGTCGAGATCGTAGACCCCCCGAACCTGATCGCCGTGCAGCTCGACTCCTATGAGTGGCTGCTCAGCGAGGGGCTGCGCGAGCTGTTCGACAATTTCTCGCCCATCACCGACTTCACCGGCAACCTGTCGCTTTCCTTCCACGATTACTACCTGGGCGAACCCAAGTACAGCATCACCGAATGCCGCACCCGCGACGCCACCTACGAGGCGCCGCTCAAGGTCGTCGTGCGTCTGCTCAACCGCAGCACCGGCGAGATGAAGGAGTCCGAGGTCTTCCTCGGCGAGCTGCCGCTGATGACCGAGAATGGCACCTTCATTGTCAACGGCGCCGAGCGCGCGGTCGTGAGCCAGCTCGCGCGCTCACCGGGCGCGTATTTCAAGGATGCGATCGACTTCTCGGGTCGCATCCTCTACGCGGCGCAGGTTATTCCCAGCGAGGGCTCCTGGCTCGACTTCGACACCGATGCCAACGAGGTGGTGTGGGTGCGCGTGGGGCAAGCCCACAAGTTCCCGGCGACGACGCTGCTGCGCGCCCTCAACGGCATCAGCATGACCCGCCGCAGCCACGAGCTGAAGGTCTCGACCGAGGTCGAGCTGATGACCGTGTTCGGCGAGCCGGAGATCCTGCACGAGCCGACCGCCGAGCAGCTCACCAGCCGCCGCCCCTGGGATGACCTGATCGATGCCCGCACCGGCGAGGTCGTCGCCGAGGCCGCCATGCGGATGGACAAAGACACGGCACGCCGGGCAGCCGCGCTGCGGCGCAAGACCTACAAGGTGGCCCGGCTGCACCCCCTGGTGGACAACACCATGGAGCGCGATCCGACCCATGACGAGGATTCGGCGCTGCTCGACATCTACCGGCGCGAGCGCCCCGGCGACCCGGCGACGCCGGAGATCGCGCGCGCGCGATTGCAGTCGCTGTTCGCCAACCCGCGGCGCTACGACCTGGCGCGCGTCGGGCGCTACAAACTGAACCGCAAGCTGGGGGTCGATCTGCCCGAGGACGTTCACACCCTGACCAAGGAGGACCTGGTCGCCATCGTGCGCTACCTGATCCGCCTGAGCGAGGGCGACGAGACCGCCTCGGTGGACGAGATCGACCACCTCGTCAACAAGCGCGTGCGCTGCGTGGGCGAGCTGCTGCGCGACCAGTTCCGGCTGGGGTTCCTGCGCATGGAGCGCATCGCCCGCGAGCGCATGACCAGCCTCGACCCGGAGCAGATCACGCCCCAGGCGGTGATCAGCACCAAGCCCATCTCCGCCGCCATCAAGAGCTTCTTCGGCTCGAGCGCGCTGTCGCAGTTCATGGACCAGACCAACCCGCTGGCCGAGCTGACGCACAAGCGGCGCCTGAGCGCCCTGGGCCCCGGCGGCCTGAGCCGCCAGAGCGCCAAGCTCGAGGTGCGCGACGTTCACTACTCGCACTACGGCCGCATCTGCCCTATCGAGACGCCTGAAGGCCCCAACATCGGCCTCATCGGCGCCCTGGCGATCTATGCGCGTCTAAACCAATATGGGTTCATCGAGACGCCCTACCGACGCGTGCGCGACGCCGTGGTGACCGACGACATCGTGTATCTCACCGCCGACGAGGAGGACCAGTACCACATCGCCCCAGCGACGGTGCCGATGAAGAACGGGCGCATCGTGGGCGAGCAGATCAGCGTGCGCTATCGCGCCTCATTCCCGCAGGTCAAGCCGCGCGAGATCGACCTGGTCGACCTATCGCCGAAGCAGATCGTCAGCGTCGCGGCGTGCCTCATCCCGTTCCTGGAGAACGACGACGCCAACCGGGCGCTGATGGGCGCGAACATGCAGCGCCAGGCGGTGCCGCTGCTGCGGTCCGAGGCGCCGCTGGTCATGACCGGGGTCGAGGAGCGGTCGGCGCGCGACTCGGGCTGGGTGGTGCTGGCGCGGCAAGCTGGGCGCGTGGCGTCCCTCACGGCGCGGGAGATCCAGGTGCAGCGCCCCGATGGCACCGTGGATCACTACCCGCTGTTCAACTTCATGCGTTCGAATGCGGCGACCTGCATTCACCAGAAGCCGGTGGCCCGCGTCGGCGACTTCGTGCGCGAGGGCGACGTGCTGGCGGACGGGCCGTGCACCGACCAGGGCTACCTGGCGCTGGGGCGCAACATCGTGGTTGCGTTCATGCCGTGGGAGGGCTACAACTACGAAGACGCCATCGTCGTCAGCGATCGGCTGGTGCGCGACGATGTCTTCACCTCGATCCACATCGAGAAATATGAGGTCGAGGCGCGCGAGACCAAGGTCGGGCCGGAGGAGATCACACGCGACATCCCCAACGTGGGCGAGGAGGTGCTGCGCGACCTCGACGAGGACGGGGTCATCCGCATCGGGGCGGAGGTGCGCGCGGAGGACATCCTGGTGGGCAAGGTCGCGCCCAAGGGTCAGGAGGAGTTGACGTCGGAGGAGAAGCTGGTGCGCGCCATCTTCGGCGAGAAGGCGGCGGAGATGCGCGACACCTCGCTGCGGGTGCCGCACGGGGAATCGGGCAAGGTGGTGGATGTCAAGCGTTTCAGCCGGCTGCGGTTCCGCTGCGCCAAGTGCGGCGCGGAGCAGCAGTTCTCCAAGGAGCAGCACCGCCACTACTGCGACCGCTGCGGCGGCGAATTGCAGCGTGAGGCCGGCGACGAGCTGATGCCCGGGGTCAACCAGATGGTGCGCGTCTATGTCGCCCAGAAGCGCAAGCTGATGGAAGGCGACAAGATGGCCGGCCGCCACGGCAACAAGGGCGTCATCGCCAAGATCATGCCCGAGGCGGACATGCCCTACCTGCCCGACGGCACCCCGGTGGACATCATCCTCAACCCGCTGGGGGTTCCTTCGCGCATGAACATCGGCCAGATCATGGAGACCCATCTTGGCTTCGTCGCGCACGAGCTCGGCGCCCATTTCGAGAACCCCGTATTTCAAGGCGCGCCGGAGGCCGAGATCCTGCGCTACCTGGGCCAAGTGGCGGACAACCTGCGCAAGCATGCCCTGCGCGAGTACTCGGCCGTTGACCTCGGCATCGCCGATGGCTGGTACCACGAGCGCCACGACAGCGATCGCCAGCTGGAGTCGCTGCGCGAGCACATCGCCTCCAGCGACCAGGTCCTGGAGCGCCTGGCGCAGCGGTTGGCGGTGAGCGATGACGAGTGGAGCGCGGCGCGAACCGCGGGCGAGAGATCGACGCTGGTGGTCAACGCCATCCGTAACCGCATCAACTCCAACCTCGGTTTCGATCCCGCTACCGGCAAGTGCTGGCTCATGGACGGCCGCAGCGGCGAGCGCTTCAACCAGCCGATCACCATCGGCCACATCTACATGATGAAGCTGGTGCACCTGGTCGAGGACAAGATCCATGCCCGCTCGACCGGGCCCTATTCGCTGGTGACGCAGCAGCCGCTCGGCGGCAAGGCGCAGTTCGGCGGCCAGCGCTTTGGCGAGATGGAGGTGTGGGCGCTGGAGGCCTACGGCGCCGCGCATACGCTCCAGGAGATCCTGACCATCAAGTCCGATGACGTCATGGGCCGGGTCAAGACTTACGAGTCCATCGTCAAAGGCGAAAGCATCATGGAGCCGGGCATCCCCGAGAGCTTCAAGATCCTGATCAAGGAGCTGCAGAGCTTGGGCTTGCAGGTCAAGGTCGAGAGCGAGGACGAGCGCGCCCTCGACCTCGAGGGCGTGGAGGAGGAAGGCGCGTAGGACGGCGCGGGGGGGGGGGACGCGCGCTGTAGGGCGCGGATTCATATCCGCGCCGACAAACCCGGCGCGCGCGCGAACGCGCGCCCTACAGATGTAGAGAGGTAAGCACCGTGGTTGACACTACCAATTTCAACCAGCTGCGGCTGGGGCTGGCATCGCCGGACGAGATCCGCAAGTGGTCGCGGGGCGAGGTCAAGAAGCCGGAGACGATCAACTATCGCACCTTCAAGCCCGAGCCCGATGGGCTTTTCTGCGAGCGCATCTTCGGCCCCACCCGCGATTGGGAATGCCACTGCGGCAAGTACCGCAAGATCAAATTCCGCGGCATCACCTGTGACCGCTGCGGGGTCGAGGTCACGCGCTCGAAGGTGCGCCGCGAGCGCATGGGCCACATCGATCTCGCCGCGCCGGTGTCGCACATCTGGTACCTCAAGGGCGTGCCCAGCCCGATGAGCCTGCTGCTCGATATCTCGCCGCGGCCGCTGGAGAAGGTGCTCTATTTCGCCTCCTACATCGTGACCCACGTCGATCACCCGCGGGTCGCCGAACGACTCGCAGTGATCAAGCAGACGGTCGAGGCGGAGCTGACGTCGGCCGACGAGACGCTGCAGCAGACCATCGAGTCGCTGCTCAAGCAGCGCGATGAGCAGCTTGCCGAGTCGAAGCGGCTGAGCGCCGCCGACCGCGCGCAGCTCGATCACGCAGTGCAAGAGCGCATCAAGGAAGAGCAGAAGATCACCGAGGAGCGCAAGCAGGAGCTGGAGGCGGCCCTGCGGCTGCTGCTGGGGCCAAACCTCGATGTCAAGCCGGGGCTGACCCGCAAGCAGCTCATCACCGAGGCCGAGTACCGCAGCCTGCGCGCGCTGGTGGAGGTGCTGGTCGCGCACCACGGCGAGGAGTTTGCGACGCTGTTCTCCGCCGGGCTGGGCGCGGAGGCGATCAAGGTGCTGCTCAAGGAGATCGACCTCGAGCAGCTCACGCGCGAGATGCGCAACGAGATTCGCGAGACCGCCGGCCCGCGGCGGGCGCGCGCGATCAAGCGCCTGGAGGTCGCCGAGGCGTTCCGCAAGTCGCGCAACCGGCCGGAGTGGATGATCATGGACGTCGTGCCCGTGATCCCGCCCGAGCTGCGCCCCATGGTGCAGCTCGACGGCGGGCGGTTCGCGACCTCCGATCTCAACGACCTCTACCGCCGCATCATCAACCGCAACAACCGCCTGAAGAAGATCAAGGAGCTGGCGGCGCCGGAGTCGATCATCAACCATGAGAAGCGCCTGCTCCAGGAGGCGGTGGACGCCCTGATCGACAACGGGCGGCGCGCGCGCCCGGTGACGGGCTCCAACAACCGCCCGCTCAAGTCGCTGTCGGATATGCTCAAGGGCAAGGAGGGGCGCTTCCGCAAGAACCTGCTCGGCAAGCGCGTCGACTATTCCGGGCGCTCGGTGATCGTGGTCGGCCCGCACCTCAAGCTGCACCAGTGCGGCCTGCCCAAGGAGATGGCGCTGGAGCTGTTCAAGCCCTTCGTCATGAAGCGGCTCGTCGACCGCGGCTATACGACCAACATCAAGACCGCCAAGAAGATGGTCGACCGCGTCCGGCCCGAGGTGTGGGACGCGCTGGAGGAGGTCATCGCCGATCACCCGATCATGCTCAACCGCGCGCCGACGCTGCACCGGCTGGGCATCCAGGCGTTCGAGCCGGTGCTGGTGGACGGCAAGGCGATCCAGATCCACCCCCTGGTGTGCCACCCCTTCAACGCCGATTTCGACGGCGACCAGATGGCGGTGCACGTGCCGCTGTCGACCACCGCCCAGGGCGAGGCGCGCATCCTCATGCTGTCGACGGAGAACCTGTTCTCGCCCGCCCACGGCAAGCCGATGGTGGTGCCGACGCGCGACATGGTGCTCGGCTCCTACTACCTGACGCAGAAGCGCGTGGGCGCCAAGGGCTCGGGCAAAGTCTTCGCCAACAGCGACGAGGTCGTCCTGGCCTATGACAACGGCGTGGTGGATCTGCATGCCGACATCCGGGTGCGGGTCGACGGCGCAATGATGGAGACGACGCCGGGCCGCCTGATCCTCAACGACCTCCTGCCGCCCAAGATCAGGTACATCGACCGCGTAGTGGACTATTGGGAGCTGGGGCGGCTGGTCGAGGCCTGCCACCGCGAGTACGGCACCACGCGCACGGTGCAACTGCTCGACGACCTCAAGGAGCTGGGGTTCAAGTACTCGACGACCGCCGGCATCACCATCTCCATGACCGACATGGACGTGCCCGAGGCGCGGCGCGAGGAGATCATCGCCCGCACCGAGGCGCGGGTGCGCAAGACCAACGAGAACTACGCCAACGGGCTCATCACCGCCGGCGAGCGCGAGGACGAGGTCTGTCGCCTGTGGAACGTCGCCACCAGCGAGATGGCCGACGCCATCCTGGAGAATATCGACCCCTTCAACCCCATCTTCATGATGGCTAACTCCGGCGCGCGCGGCAGCCTGCCGCAGTTGGCGCAGCTCGCGGGCATGCGCGGCTTGATGACCGACCCGTTCGGGCGCTTTATCGAGGACCTGCCCATCAAGTCGAACTTCCACGAGGGCCTGTCGGTGCTGGAGTACTTCGTCTCGACCCACGGCGCGCGCAAGGGCCTGGCCGACACCGCCCTGCGCACGGCCGACGCCGGCTACCTCACCCGGCGCCTGGTCGATGTCGCCCAGGACGTCATCATTCGCGGCGAGGACTGCGGCACGACTGCCGGCATTACGGTCGCCGCCATCCGCGACGGCACCGAGGAGATCGAATCGCTCGACCAGCGCATCGACGGCCGCGTCGCCGCCACCGACATCGTGCATCCCGCCACCGGCAAGGTCCTGCTGCGCGCGGGCCACGAGATCAGCGTCGACGCGGTGCCGCCATGCCCGCGCTGCGACGGCGAGCTGGCGACGGTGTACTACTGCGAGAGCTGCGGCATCGAGCTGACCCAGGCCGACCTCGAGGCGGCGCCGATGCCGGAAGAGCTGCCGGCGGCAGAGGAGGCGCCCGACCTGGCGAAGATCCTCATGGGCGAGCCCTCCCCCGAAGAGAGCGCCGAACCCGGCGCAGAGTCGCCACCTGAGGCCACACCGGAGAGCGAAGGCGCGGCCATTGCGGAAGGCGGCGAGCCGGGGGCGGCCGCGGCCGGCGCCCCGGCGCCCTTCGACCAACTGGGACAGACCCCTGACCGCAGCCGGTGGCTGGAGCAGGGCCTGTGCCCCGAGTGCCACCGCGAGTTGCAGAAAGTCTACACCTGCATGGAGTGCGGCGAGCGCTTCCCGGAGCAGAGCATCGAGCCGCCGCTGGAGACGATTCTGCGGGTAGTCGCGGAGTGCGAGGCCTTCAGCGAGGCCGCGCGCAAGCTGCGCGAGGGAGAGGCGGCGCCGCAGACTGTGGTTGATTGCCTGACCGGCGAGACCATCGTCGAGCAGGGGAAGAACGTCACCAAGAAGGCCCTGGCGCGGGCGCACCAGGCGGGGCACGACCTGCGCGAGCGCGGCGGACTGGCGCGCGGCGAGGTTATGGTGCGGTCGCCGCTGACCTGCGAGCTGACACAGGGGCTGTGCTTGCGCTGCTATGGGCGCGACCTGGCCACCGGCCGACCGGTCGAGGTGGGCGAGGCGGTAGGGATCATCGCCGCGCAGTCGATCGGCGAGCCCGGCACCCAGCTCACCATGCGCACCTTCCATACTGGCGGGGTGGCGGCGCAATATCTCACCGGCGTCGCGGAAGTCAAGAAGAAGCGCCAGGAGACTCTGCGCGAGCTGCACGAGGACATCCGGCGCGGGCTAGTGCACTTCGAGGAGCAGACCGAGGGCTACGAGCGGGAGCGGGTCAAGAAGATCCAGCAGATGCTCAAGGTGCTCGAGGAACAGGTCAAGGGCCTGCTGCGGGTGGTGGAGCTGTTCGAGGCGCGGCGCCCGAAGGGGCAGGCCATCGTGTCGGAGGTGGACGGAGCGGTGGCCGCAGTTGACACCACCGGCGTCAAGACGGTGATCATCCACTCCGACCAGCCGGCCGACGAGCGCGTTGTCGGCGAGATCGTGGCGGAGAAGGTGACGGCTGACGGGCGCACGATCGCCGAGGCGGGCAAGGAGCTGACCCCGCAGTTGGTGGCGAAGTTGCAGCAGAAGGGCGTGACTTCGGTCAAGATCCGCAAATCCTACCTGGTGCCGTACCGCGGCTACCTGCGGGTCGAGGAGGGCGACTATCTCCAACAGGGCGACTCGCTGACCGAGGGTCCGCTCGACCCGCAGAAGGTGCTGCAGATGAAGGGCGTGCACGGGGTGCAGGACTACCTGGTGCGCGAGATTCAGAGCGTTTACCGCACCCAGGGCGTGGACATCAACGACAAGCACATCGAGGTCATCGTGCGACAGATGCTCAAGAAGCGGCGCGTGCTTGACCCCGGCGACAGCGAGCTGCTGCCGGGGCAGATCTGCGATCGCTTCGAGTTCGAGGAGATCAACCGCCACCTCGAGCAGCGCAACGTGCGGCCCGCCACCGCCGAGCCGATGCTGCTGGGCATCACCGAGGCCTCGCTCAGCACCGACAGCTTCCTGTCCGCCGCCTCGTTCCAGAAAACGACGCGGGTGCTGACGGACGCCGCCATCAAGGGCAAGGTGGATCACCTGCTGGGGCTGAAGGAGAACGTGATTATCGGTCGGCTCATACCCGCCGGCACCGGCATGGAGCGCTACCGCAGCGTGCAGGTGGTTGGGCCGCCGCAGGAGGAGCCGCTGCTGGGGCTCCCCCCAGAGCCGCGCGAGGAGGACCTGCTGCTGCGCGCCATCGAGGAGGCCTCCGGCACCTTCACGCCGGAGGACGAGGACCTGTTCGGCCTCTCGCTGCCGGCCCCCACGGGCGCCGACGCCGATGAAGAAGAGGCGGCCGAGGACCAGGACGGTGCGCCGTCTGCGATCGACGACGAGGACCTCGACACCGCAGACGGCGCACCGTCCGGCGACAGGGATCTCGGCGGCGACGAGGTGGCGATCTGAGTGGAGTGCGGGAGCTTGCTCCCGCCCCCAAAGCGGCGGCCAGCCGCCCGCAGGCGGCGCACCGCCCGCACTCCAATCGGTAGCGCAGCCGTCTCGGCTGCGCTGGCAGGGAGAGGAGGAACCTGGCCCGACCCCTCTCCCTTCAAGGGAGAGGCGGGGTGAGGGTCACCGCTGGACGAGGCAGGCGGGCGGTGCGCCGCCTGCGGGTCGGAAAACCAGGCAGAGGAAGTAGGCAGTAGGAAGCAGACGAGTCCTGGCTTCCGACGTTCCACTGCCTACTGCCCATTCCCCTACGCCCAAGGAGCGCTGAGCATGAGGCTGCGATTGGGGCTGCCCGCGGGCAGCATGCAGGAGGCAACCTTTCGGCTTTTCAAGCGCGCGGGGTACAACCTCGCGCTCGCGCCGCGGTCGTACGTGCCCGCGGTCGATGACCCCGAGCTCGACTGCCTTCTGCTGCGGGCGCAGGAGGTTGCGCGCTATGTCGGCGATGGCGTGCTCGACGCCGGCATCACCGGCTATGACTGGGTGCTGGAGAGCGGCGCCCAGCTCGTCGGCCCCCACGAAAGCGCGGGCGGTGCGCCGCCTGCGAGCGGTGCGCCGCCTGCGGAGCCGGGACCCCACGAAAGCCCGCAGGCTTTCGCGGGAACCCGTCTCGTGGGCGCCCTGGTCGAGGCGGCCGATCTCGTTTACTCCAAGCAGAGCGCGGCCACGGCGCGCTGGGTGCTCGCGGTTCCCCGCGACAGCGCCATCCAGAGCGCCAAGGATCTCAACGGCAAACGCGTCGCGACCGAGCTGGTGCGCGTCACCGAGCACTACCTCGCGCGCCACGGCGTGGAGGGAGCGCGGGTCGAGTTCTCGTGGGGCGCCACCGAGGTCAAGGCGCCCGATCTGGCCGATGCCATCGTTGACATCACCGAGACCGGCAGCTCGCTGCGCGCTCACAACCTGCGCATCGTTGACACCGTGCTCGAGACCAATGCCAAGCTCGTCGCCAACCCGACCGCGTGGCAGGAGCCGTGGAAACGCCGCAAGATCGACAACCTGTGCGTGCTGCTGCGGGGCGCCCTGGAGGCCGATGCCAAGGTCGGCCTCAAGATGAACGTTGCCGCCGAGCACCTGGAGGCGGTGCTCGAGCTCCTGCCGGCGATGAAGGGCCCCACCGTCTCGCCTATCGTCAGCTTGCCCAGGCGGGGGACCCCACGAGACCGCCGCAGGTCTCGTGGGGAGCCCCGAGCCGGGGAACCGGAAGGCGAGGGCGGGTGGCACGCCGTGGAGACGGTGGCCGACGAGAAGCAGGTGCGCGACCTGATTCCGCAGCTCAAGCGCGCCGGCGCGCAGGACATAATCGAGTACCCGCTGAACAAGGTCATACCTTAGCGCCGGGTGAGCGGATAGCAGCAAGGGGAGAGTCAGCAGTTAGAAGTGAGCGGTGAGCAGCGCAGCCGAGACGGCTGGAGTGCGGCGGCTCGCCGCCGCTTTGAAAGCGGGAGCAAGCTCCCGCACTCCATAGGGCGGTGCGCCGCCTGCGGTAGGGCGGGCGTCTCGCCTGCCCTGCTATCTGCTGTCTGCTCTCTGCTTGCCCTCCCCTGCGGTTTTGGCGCTCGATGGCGACGGGTAAGAAGACAACGGGGCGGTGGAGTGCGGGCGGTGCGCCGCCTGCGGGCGGCTCGCCGCCGCTTTGGGAGCGGGAGCAAGCTCCCGCACTCCATAGAGCGGTGCGCCGCCTGCGGGGTTGCCGAGGGGAGCGTGCGTACGCGTGCCCGAGTTTCGACGAGGCTCGGCCTCGTCTCCGGAGCGACGCCAAGCGTCGCCGGGCTGCGCCGCACTTGCGCGGGCTACGCCCGCTCCGGAAGCGCGGCCCGGTCGCGCTCGGGAGCGCGCGTGCCGCGCGCCGGGATTTGTCGGCGACTTCGCCCGCCGTAGCGCAGCCGAGACGGCTGGAGTGCGGCGGCTCGCCGCCGCTTTGGGAGCGGGAGCAAGCTCCCGCACTCCATAGGGCAGGCCTCTCGCCTGCCGTACGACGCCCGCGGAGGCGGGTGCGCGCCGGGAAGATCGAAACCCCTCACGCCGAGAGTTGCCGGGCCGCCGCAGCGCAGCCAAGACGGCTGCGCTACCGACTGGAGTGCGGGCGGTGCGCCGCCTGCGGGCGGCTCGCCGCCGCTTTGGGAGCGGGGGGCAGGCGAGACGCCTGCCCTACGATCGGGAGCGCAGCCGTCTCGGCTGCGCTCCCGCACTCCATAGGGCAGGCCTCTCGGGGAGGCGGAGCGCCATGAGATGTCCTAGCTGCCTGACCGAGAACCCTGATTCCGCCACCGTTTGCCAAGCCTGCGGCGCCGCCCTCGATTCGACCACGGCGGCGAGCGCCCCAGAGCGATCGCGCCAATGGATCGAGGAGGCGTTTCGGCTCAGCGACGAGGGCCGGCTCGCCGACGCCATCAGCGCCGCCAAGCGGGCCATCGCCGCCGATCCCAATGCCACCTCGGCCTACTCTCTGCTCGGCATCCTCTATGAGCGCGCCGGCCAGCGTGAGCAGGCGATCGACGCATATGAGAGTGTCCTGCGCCTGAGCCCGGACAGCGCCCTCGATGGCGAAACCCTGCGGCAGTTGATCGCCAACTCGGCCGCGCCGACACCTGGCGACGCTCCGCGTCGCTCCGGAGACGAGGCCAAGCCTCGTCCAGCTACACAGACGCCTTCGCCTGGGGCGAGGCGGGCCACCGAGCCGTTGAGCGCGCCGGGGGCGCCGCGCCTGGCGCGGCCCGCTGCGCCGATCGTTCCCGCGACAACTCGCCGGCGGCGCTCGCAGGTCGTGCTCTGGTCGGGCGTCGCCCTGCTGACGCTTGCGTTCATCGTGCTGCTCGTGGCGACGATTCGCGTCTGGCGCGGCGCGCCCGCCGCATCGAGCGCGGTCGGTGGATCGGCGGCTGCGACATCGGCCCCCGCGCCCACGCCCGCCGCCCCGCCGTCAGCGGTCACGCAGGTCCCGAGCCCAGCAGCTACGACCGCTCCGTCCCAGCCGCCCGAGATCGGACCTCCGGTGGCGGCGGCTGTGCCCACCGTTCCAGCGCCGGCAATGGCGCCCGGCCCGCCGGCGGTTGGCGCACGCCAGGCCCCGGCAGCGCCGCCAACCCCTGCCGCGCCGGCCGCACCACCGGCTCCCACGCGCGGTCCCGTGGTGTCGATCACGGTTCCCGCGCCCGATGCATTCATCACGCCTGAGCCTTCGCCGCCGCAGCCGCCCGCCGCGACTGCCCCTGCCACTCCTGCCCCCAACCCACCCGGCGCCGACAGCGCCCGCGAGCGTTATCTGCAGGGCGACCTGGGGGGCGCCATCCGCGCCTATGAGAGCGTCGTCGCCGAGAGATCGGGCGCGACTCCGCATAACTACCAGGAGCTAGGCTGGCTCTACTACCAGGCGGGCCGCAGCGACGAGGCCGCGGCGGCCTATCGCGAGAGCCTCAGGCGTTACCAGCAGGAGATTTCAGCCGGCCATGATGTTGACGCGGCGCGCCACGGCATTCGCACCGCCGAAGCCGCGCTGAAGGTCATAGAAACGGAGTCCGGCGCGAAGTGACCAACGCCCGGCGCCAGGTATCAGGCCGCAAGCTGCGGCGCGCAGGCCCTCCCCTATCGCTGATTGCGACCGCCTGTATCGCGGTGCTTGTCGGACCCGGTGGCGCTGCGTACGCCCAGCGTGACGTGCTGTGGCTGGGGGTGCAGGAGCGCGACGATATGCCCCAGAGGGCAGTGGCTGCGCTCGACACCGCGGTTCGCGTGGAGTTGGACAAGGCCGTCGCGCCGAAGTTCAATGTGCTCGCGGCGACTCGACAGAGCCCCGAGACTCGCCGCGCGCTGCAAGAGCTGGACTTCATGCGGTTGCCGCCGGGCGACGTGCTAGGCGATGCCGCGGCGCGAGCGCTTGGCGTTGCGCTCGGCGCCAAGGCGACGGTTCGCGCCTGGGCAGAGATCGCGCGCGATCAGGCGCGGCTGACGACGTTTTCGGCCGCGGTTCATCGCCGCCAGGCGATCATAGACCAGGTCGACGCCCCGTCGCCGCCGGAGGCCGCCAGCGGCCTGGGCGCGTGGGCGCGTGACATCGCGCGGCGTATCGCCGCCAGGGTCGCGCCCTCGATCGGCGATCTGACCGCCGGCGCGCCCACTGATGCCGCCGGCTACGCGGCCGCCGGCGCCTCGTTCCTCAAGACCGCGCCGGGCATTGCCGCGCTCGAGTACAGCCGCGCCATCGCCGCGGCGCCCAAAGAGCCCAGCTATTACTTGGGCGCGGCGCGCGCGTATACGGCTGCGGGCGCTCCGGAGCGCGCCAGTCGGCAGCTTGAGATCGCCCTTAGATTGGACCCCAACCTGGTCTCGGCGCGGGTGGACCTTGGCCGCGCCGACCTCGCCGCCGGTGACGCCGTCAACGCCGTTCGGCAACTTGAGACGGCGATCGAGCAAGGCGCCGGTGACGACGCCCGCATGGCGCTCGCGGCGGCCTTCCTGCGCACCGGCAACCTGATCGCGGCGCAGGAGCAGTATCGCATCGTCGCGGCCCATGACGCGAAGAATACCGAGGCCGCCAAGCGCGCGGCAGAGATTGCCGCCGGGCTTGCGTCGCCAGGCGCAGCCCGCCCCGCGGCGCCACCCGAGGCCGGCCGGAGTGGAGGCGCTGCTCCTGGAGCTGCTCCGGAGGGCAGCGCGCCCACCGGCGCGATGGCTGCCGGGGATGGCGCCGGCGTTCTGGACAAGCTCGTCGCGGCTGGCAATGCCAACGAATTGATCCGTCAACTGCCGCGCCTGGCCGAGGGATCGGCGGGTTCGGTGAAGCTCGACGCGCGGCAATATGTCCGGGTGGCGCGGGTGATGGATCGCGAGGTGGACGCGATCATGGACCAGGCGCGCGTGGATTTCGACGCCTTGAGATCGGGCGCGATGAGCAAGCAGAAGGTGATTGACGCAATGCAAGCGCTGCATGCGCGCTCCGAAGCCCTCGCCCGCGCATCCGAGGCGATCGCGCCGCCAGCGGCGCTGCAGCGCGGGCACGTGCACCGGGCGCTGGGTTACAGCCTGCTCAACCAGTCCGACTTCGGTCTGCTGCGCTACCTCGAGCGCGGCGAGAACTCCTATTATGACGAGGCGGTGGTCGCGCGGCGCGGGGCGACCGCCGAGCTGCGCCGGGCGTGGGACCTCGACGCCGCCGCAGGTTGGCCAACGCGCACTGCGGCAGAGAGCTGACCCTCGCGCTCGCGATTTAAGGTTGGCGGATACGACGATGCAGATGCTGATACATACCTGCTGCGGCCCCTGCCTGCTGCCGGCGGCGCATAAGCTGCGCGACGACGGGCACGAGCTGACAGCATACTTCTATAACCCCAATATCCATCCTCATGCCGAGCATACGCGCCGGCTGGAGGCCTATCAGACCGCCGTGGACAAGCTCGGGCTTGCGACCCTGCCTTCGCCGGCCTATGAGCCGCAGAGCTTCTTTCGGGCGGTGACCTTTCGCGAGGACGAGCGGTGTCGCCTCTGCTACCGCCTGCGCCTGTTCGAGGCGGCCCTCGCCGCGCGCGACGCCGGGTTCGAGGCGTTCACGACCACGCTGCTCATCAGCCCATACCAGAACCTCGACCTTATACGCGAGACCGGCGACGCCGCCGCCGAAGCCGCCGAGGTCAAGTTCCTTTTTCAGGATCTCCGCCCCCTGTTCTCGCGCATCAGGGCCATGGCCCAAGAGCTGGAGCTGTACCGCCAGCATTACTGTGGCTGTCTGTACAGCGAGCTCGAAGCCGAGATCAGTCGCCGGCGCAGGAAAGAGCGCGGCCATGCCCGGACTTGACCAGCTCGGTAAAGCGCTGGTAGCGATGGGCGCGTTCGTCGCGTTCGCGGGGTTGCTGATGTGGGGCCTGGGCAAGGTGATGGGCGGCGGCCGGACCCTTCCCGGAGACATCGTGATCCACCGCCCGGGTTTCACCTTCGTCTTTCCCATCGTCACGTCGCTGGTGCTGAGCGCGCTGCTGACTGCGATCCTGTGGCTCATGTTCGCGTGGCGGCGCTGACCGCTGCGCCCGGAGTGGACCGCGTGCGCCTGTCCGACTTCGACTACGACCTGCCCCCCGACCTCATCGCCCAGGAGCCGGTGCGCCCAAGGGATCACTCGCGGCTGTTGGTGCTGCACCGCGCGAGCGGCGCCATCGAGCACCGGCGATTCCTCGACCTGCCGCAGTACCTGCGCGCGCGCGATGTCGCGGTCTTCAATGACACGCGCGTTTTTGCGGCGCGTCTGCGCGGGCGGCGCGAGCCGTCGGGCGCGGCCGTGGAGGCGCTGTTGCTGCGGGAGGCGCGTCCCGGCGCCTGGGAGGCTCTGGTCAAGCCTGGGCGGCGGGTGCGAGTGGGCGACGAGCTGTGGTTCGGCGGCGGCGAGCTGCGCGCGCGCGTGGCGGAGCGCCTGGCCGATGGCACGCGCCGGCTGGTATTCTCGGCTCCGGGCGACGTCGATGCCGCCCTGGAGCGACTGGGGGAAACACCGCTGCCACCCTATATTCATCGCGCGCCGAAGCGCCCCGAGGATTACCAGACGATCTACGCGCGGCGGCGCGGCTCGAGCGCGGCGCCGACGGCGGGGCTGCACTTCACGCCGCGCATGATGCGCGCGCTGGCAGCCCAAGGTGTCAACGTCGCGTGGGTGACTCTGCATATCGGCCTGGCAACTTTCCGCCCCATCCGCGAGGAGGAGGTCGAGCGCCACCACATGCATTCCGAATGGTGCTCGGTGGCGCAGGAGACGGCGCAGGCAATAGTGAGTGCGCGGGCGGCAGGCGGCCGCTGCCTGGCAGTAGGCACGACGACCGCGAGGGCGCTCGAGACCTGCGCCCGCGATGGTCACCTGCGCACCTTCGAAGGCGAGACCGAGATCTTCATCACGCCCGGCTACCGATTCCGCGTCGTTGACGGGCTGCTGACTAATTTTCACATGCCGCGCTCGACGCTGCTGCTGTTGGTCTGCGCCTTCGCCGGCACGCCGCAGGTGCTGGCGGCGTATCGCCAGGCGGTCAAGGAGCGCTACCGCTTCTTGAGCTTCGGCGATGCGATGTTGGTCACGTAGTCCCTCGCCCGCGCTCCGAGGTCCGAGGCCGACGAGAGGGCAGCGGCTGGCGCGCGCAGTAGTAAGAAGATTGGGCAGCGTCATTCGGATCGCGGGCTGCTGACCGCACAGAACGCATACCCACTCCCATGCGGCCATCTGAACTGCGCAAGATGTTCGACCTCGAGGACACCTACTGGTGGTTTGTCGCCAGGCGAGAGCTTGTGCGCGAGCTGCTGCTGAAATACCGCGACCACTTGACGCCGTCGCCGCGCACGCTCGACGTCGGCTGCGGCGGAGGCGCGACCCTGGTGATGCTGGGCGGGATGAGCCGGGCTCTGGGCCTCGATCGCTCTGACGAGGCGCTGCGTTTGTCTCACTCGCGGGGCGACTTCCCCCTCGTCTGCGGCGCCGCCGAGCGCTTGCCCTTCGCCGATAACTCGTTCGATGCCGTTACCGCCCTCGACGTCTTGGAGCACATCCCCGATGACGCCGCGGCGGTGGCCGAGATGGCGCGCGTATGCAAGCCCCGCGGCCTGGCGATCATCACCGTGCCCGCCTACCAATCGCTGTGGAGCGAACATGACGAGGCGCTCGATCACATCCGGCGCTACCGCGCCGGCGAGGTCCGTCGCCTGATGGAGCACGCGGGCCTGCGGGTGTTAACCCTCTCGTACGCGATCACCGCTCTGCTGCCCGTGATCTACACTTTTCGCGCGGCGCAGCGGCTGCGAAGGCCCGATGGCGGCCGGCCGAAGACGGCGATTCGGCCGTTGTCTAGGCTGCCTAACCTGATGCTCGTCAGCTTGCTGCGGCTGGAGACCACGCTGCTGCTGCGCGTGCCCCTGCCGTTCGGCGTGTCGGTCGTCTGCGTGGCGCAGAAACCCTGAATCGCCGACGCCAGCGACGTGCTGGCCCATGCCCACTTATTGACGCTCGCGTAATAGGTTATACGTTAAACCGCTATTTGCGAGCGTCAAGTCCCATCGCTAGCCTCGAACGTAATATGCGAGCTTCAGTAGACCCCATCCGAAAGACCGGGCGACTGTCATCCCGAGCGGCAGCGAGGGATCACGTGCCGAACTGAGACGGGTCGGGGTGGAACCCGACCCCTACGATCTACGCTCCCGGGCGTAGGGGTCGGCCTCCTGGCCGACCCGCGATATGCAATTATGCAACAGGCTCTTAGTATTACTCCGTTACTTGGCGTCGGTGGCACGTCGGCTGAACCCCTCTCCCTCTCAGAG
>Ga0315280_10002586_pt1 | contig 29184 bp, 25 predicted proteins | sample YL17G06_40_MG_FD_203697 | JGI IMG/M metagenome (GOLD analysis project Ga0315280, IMG submission 203697) | Sediment microbial communities from Yellowstone Lake, YNP, Wyoming, USA - YL17G06_40 | ecosystem: Environmental > Aquatic > Freshwater > Lake > Sediment | place: USA: Wyoming | collected... | reverse complement strand
TCGTTCTCGGATTTTGTTAACCTGATGAGTTTTAAGCGGGGTAAGCTTGCCATTGTGCGCGTAGATTTACCCGAGGACTCCCCGGTGATTAACAAGCAGGTGCAGGATATTGAGTTGCCATCGGATTCGGTTTTGGTCTCTGTAGTAAGGGGTGAGGAGGTCATCGTTCCCAAAGGTAACACCGTGCTTAAATCGGGTGATGATATCATTGCCCTTACCCTGGTCGGCAATGAGCCGCAACTCTTAAACCTGCTGGTGGGCAAGCTTTAAGTCCGAACTTATCCCCCCTTCTTGCTTTTGCAAGAAAGCAGGGGGGATTAATTCGTCCTACGCTTCGCTTTAGGACTCGATGGACGATCCTGAACGAAGTGAAGGATCTCGCGCAAATAACTTATGTCGCACTTTGTGCTCCGTAAGTTATGCGCTCATTAATTATGAAGATAAAATCCTTCCTTAATTCCACATTGGGCATTACCGTTGAAGTTTTATACACATTATTCATCATGCTGGCGGCATTTTTAATTTGTCTCATATTATCCGTTAAATGATTATACGACCCAATATCGCTGATATCAAAATTATCGGTTATTATTTAGGCAAAATTATTTTGGGTTTAGGTTTTACCATGCTTGTGCCGATTGCCATGGGATTTGCATTAGGCGAAATAAACCCAACACTTGATTTTCTTATCAGCATAGAATTATCTTTAATACTTGGGTTATTATTAATTAAATTATGTTATACCGAGAAAGACTTAAGCTGGATGGAGGGAATGATTGTGGTTTCTCTCTCCTGGCTGGTAGCCATGGTCTTGGGAGCAATACCTTTATACCTAAGCGGCCACTGGAATTCGTACCTCGATGCCTGTTTTGATGCAATGTCGGGATTTGCCACCACGGGTCTGGCTTTAGTCCAGGATTTGGACCACATCTCTTTTGCCCATAACCTCTGGCGCCACCTGATTATGTTTATCGGCGGCCAGGGCATCGTAATTGTTGCCTTAGCTTTTTTTGTAAAAGGGATTTCTGGGGCGTTTAAGATGTATGTGGGCGAGGCCCGCGATGAAAGGGTGCTGCCCAATGTGATACATACGGCGCGGTTTATCTGGTTAGTCAGCGTTGTTTATTTAATCCTGGGCACAACTGCTTTGGGGATAGTTGGCAGTTTAAATGGGATGAAACCATTTAATGCCTTTTTCCACGGCGCTTGCATATTTATGGCAGCCTTTGATACGGGAGGGTTTGCTCCGCAGTCGCAGAATATCCTTTATTACCACAGCCTGCCCTTTGAAATTGTCACTATTACCATAATGATTTTGGGCGCCATAAATTTTAAATTACATTACTATATCTGGATGGGTAATCGTCGGGAGATATTAAAGAATATCGAAACAGTTACCTTGTTTATTACGATTATGATTACCTTTTTTATAACCGCATTTGGCTTGACGCAAATCGGCACATACCCCAAGGCAATGATGATGTTTCGCAAGGGCTTTTATCAGTTAATCTCCGGGCATACCGGCACGGGCTATATGACAATATACGCCCGGCAATTTATTAATGACTGGAACCATTTGGCTTTAGTGGGAGTAATTTGTGCCATGGCCTTGGGTGGAGCGGTTTGTTCTACGACCGGCGCTATAAAGATGTTGCGCGTAGGGATTATTTTCAAGGCCTTGCTTGAGGATATCAAGAGAATAATCCTTTCCGAACGGGCAATCGTGGTCCAGAAGTTCCACCACATAAAAGAGGTGTTCTTAGAGGACAAACAGGCGAGGTCCGCTTTAATTATTACGCTGGCGTATTTAGTATTGTACAGCCTGGGAGCGATTATGGGGATGCTATTTGGGTACCCTTTTTTAGATTCTTTGTTTGAGTCTACCTCTGCGGCAGCAAATGTGGGATTGTCTTGCGGTATTACTACTGTAACTATGCCGGCAGCATTAAAACTTACCTATATATTCCAGATGTGGGCAGGCCGCTTGGAGTTTATGTCAATATTTACTTTAATCGGATTTTTTGTGGCAGTTTTTAAAGGAAAATGAAGATAAAAAAAGTTGTCAGTTGTCAGTTGTCAGTTGTCAGTGTCTTATTTCTTCTTTCCATTGCTTATGCACAACCTATTTCCAGCACAGATTTGATAAATAATGCCAAAGAATACGACGGAAAAATCGTGGTTTATGCAGGCGAGGTTATTGGCGATATAATGGTGCGGGGCGAAAATGCCTGGATAAATGTAAATGATAATAAGAGTGCTATCGGTATCTGGGCAGCCAAGGAATTAACTAAAACTATCACCAACACCGGCAGCTATAAATCCAAAGGAGATAGGGTTGAGATTACCGGAGTTTTTCATCGCGCCTGCCTAGAACATGGCGGAGATTTAGATATGCATGCGCAAACTATTCGCAAGATTGGTTTTGGGGGGATACCTCAAGAAATAATAAGTGTTAGGAAGAGAAATCTTGTATTTTTATTATTGGGGTTATTATGTCTGGCATTGATATTGAAACAATCAAAAAGCAAATAGATTCTGAGATAGAAGGCATAAATTCTTCCCAAGGGTTAGAAGAATTTCGGGTCAGATACCTGGGCAGAAAAGGAATTATTGCCCAGTTAACCGGCTCAATCCCTACCTCGCCGGTTGAGGAGCGGGGTCGCTTCGGCCAACAGGTCAATAATTTAAAAAACAAAATAATTCTTCTCGTTGAAGAAAAACAAAAATCCCTTAATATTAAGACAGATAAAGCTACTACTCAAGTCGATATTAGCCTGCCGGGAATCGCTCAAGATTTGGGCCGCCTGCATCCGATTACTCAAATTACCGATGAGATTTGCGCTATTTTTAGCAAGATGGGGTTTTCCGTTGTCGAGGGCCCGGAAATAGAAACCGAATATAATAATTTTACCGGCCTTAATATTCCCCTGGAACATCCGTCGAGAGATGTATTTGATACGTTTTATTTAAAAAGTAAAGATAGGCTGCTTTTGCGCAGCCACACCTCGCCCGTGCAGATTCGGGTAATGAAATCGCGTAAGCCGCCCTTAGCCGTCATTGTCCCCGGCAGGGTTTATCGGCCTGATGCCGTGGACGCTTCACATTCGTTTATGTTTCATCAGATCGAGGGATTTATGGTAGATGAGGATATAAGATTTTCGGATTTAAAGGGTGTTTTGGAAGTTTTTGCCAAAGGGGTGTTCGGCCAAAATATCAAGATGCGTTTTCGGCCGCATTTCTTTCCCTTTACCGAGCCGTCGGCAGAAGTAGACATTTCTTGTATTATCTGTAAAGGCAAAGGGTGTTCTGTCTGCACTAAAAAAGGATGGCTGGAAATTTTAGGCGCTGGCATGATTCACCCCAATGTCTTTAGAAATGTCGGCTACAACCCCAAAAAATATACTGGGTTTGCCTTTGGTATGGGTGTAGAAAGAATTGCCATGCTTAAATACGCCATTGACGATATCCGATTATTTTTTGAAAACGATTTAAGATTCCTGAAACAGTTCTAAAAAATGAAATTTACCTATAATTGGTTAAAAGATTTTGTGGCTGTTAAGATTGCCGCGCGGCAGTTTGCCGATAAGCTTACTATGGCAGGCCTTGAGGTTACGTCTCTCGAAGAGAAAGAGGGCGATTTTATTTTTGAGATTGAGGTAACCTCCAACCGGCCGGATTGGTTAAGCGTTATCGGCATTGCCCGGGAAGTAGTGGCGATTACAAACTCAAAATTTAAACCCCAAAATTTAAACCTCAACATTTTAATCGGGAAAGAAAAAAGCTCTTTCGCAATAGAAATTCAGGATAAAAAAGACTGCCCCCTATACACCGCCAAAATTATCCGGGGCGTTAAAGTAAGACCATCCCCGGATTGGCTTAAAAAAAGATTAGAACTTATCGGCTGCCGTAGTGTCAACAATGTCGTGGATATTACTAATTACGTCTTATTTACCTGGGGGGAGCCTTTGCACGCCTTTGACCTGGATAAATTAAACCAGGAGAGAATAATTGTCCGTCGGGGGAGAAAAGAGGAAAAGATCACCACTATCGATGGCGAAATAAGAATGCTTGATCCGGATATTTTGGTGATTGCCGATAAAGAAAAGGCGGTTGCGGTTGCCGGAATAATGGGCGGAAAGGAAAGCGAAGTTACGGAGAGCACAAAGAATGTTCTCCTGGAGGCAGCGGTGTTTAATCCGGTAATTATCCGTCGGGCTAGGCAAAAATTGGGGGTGCAAAGCGAGTCATCGTACCGATTTGAGAGAAGTCTGGCCCCAGAAACCGCTCAGCATGCTTCCTGGCAGGCAATAAACTTCATTCAGGAGTTCTCATCGGGTAGATGCGTTTTGATAAGGAGTTGCGGCTTAACTAAAACCAAAAAGAAAAAGATTATATTGGGAGTATCTGGTGTCCAAAAGATATTAGGCCTAAACATAGGAGCTGCCCGGATAAAAAACATTTTAACTAAATTGGAATTTAAATTAAAACCAAAGGCAAAAGATAATTTTACGGTAGAAGTTCCCAGCCATCGGCTGGATATTAAATCAGAGATAGACCTCATTGAAGAGATAGCCCGCGTATACGGCTACGAAAAAATTCCTAAAACTTTACCCAAGGTCAGCCCTAAAATAGCTATGACCGGCACTGAGGGATTAGTCTGTTTAACCAAAAATATCCTGCTGGGATTGGGTTTAAATGAAGTGATTACTTACAGCCTTATTGACCGGGATTTATTGAGTGCCTTAGGGTTAGGAAAAGATTTTTCCCCAATAGAAATTATGAACCCGTTAAGCAAAGAGCAGGAAATCTTAAGGCCGACAGTTATTGCGGTCCTTTTAGGTTGTGTGGCCAATAACCTCAATCAAAAACAAGGTTTTATTAATATCTTTGAGACGAGTAAAGTTTTCTTCGGGGAAGGCGCAAGTATTAAAGAAGAACTGGTTTTAGGCATTGCCTTATGCGGAACCCGCTCTTTGCTACTTCAACAGGGGATGGTAAAAGAAGAGGCCAGTCTCTTAGATTTAAAAGGGATATTAGAGGCCCTCTTCGCCCGTTTGGGTATACAGGATTATAAGTTTAACGCCAAAGATAATCCGTCAGGAGCCCTCATTTACGTTAATAAAGAGAAGATCGGCACGATGACGAAATTACCCAGAAGCATTTTAGAAAAATTTGACATCAAGAATAAAGATGTCGTGGTTACCGAACTTAGTTTAGAAAGGCTTTTTTCTTATGCCAACCTAAGTAGGAAGTTTGCGCCCCTTCCGGTTTATCCCGGTATTTCCCGGGATATAAGCATTATCTTAAGAGAAGGTATTGTTATAGATGATATATTAAAAGCGATGAAAGAAAAAGGCAGCCCTCTGCTTCGTGAGGTCAAGGTCGTCGATTATTATAAAGGCAAACAAATCCCTTCTGGTTACCGAGGATTAACCATCTCTTGTCTTTATCGTTCGGATGAACGCACTTTAACCGAAGCCGAAGTAAACCCTATTAATTCTTTAGTATCCTTTGTTTTAGCGGATAAATTTAGCGCCCAGATTAGAAAGACTTGACTTATCTTTTGACATGTGCTATACTTGCACTGTTGAAAAAGAAGAATAAAATATCCCTGCGGTGCGCGTCGGATATTTGATAATTGGTGACCTAACATCAACTTAAAGGGAGCTCACATTCGGATCGTCTGTGGACGGTTTGAGAGGGCACCCACTTTTAAGAGACGCGGTTCCACCTATCAAATCTGACGGCACAGGCGGGGATTTTTTTTGAGCCCCCGCCGCTTTGCAACGCATAAGCGAAGCAGCGGGGACGAAAAATCCCGAACCCCACGTTGCCTAATTCAAGCGGGTGGGGGATAAGCAAAAGTTGGAATGATTACAGAATCAGCCGATTTATTTAATGAAAAAAAGGCCGAGAATAAAGACCTGCCTTTGGCAGTACGGATGCGGCCGGCCAATTTGGACGAGTTTGCCGGACAGGAGCATATTTTAGGCAAAGGAAAGCTCCTGCGCCGGGCAATCGAAGCAGACCGGATTAGTTCTTTGATCTTGTATGGCCCGCCCGGAACAGGTAAAACTTCTTTGGCCTGGTGCATTGCCAATATAACCAAATCTCATTATGTCGCCATCAATGCCACCACCTCTAATGTGGAAGAATTAAGGCGGGTTATTGCCGCGGCAAAGAACAGAAAATCCAGCGCGGGGGAGAAAACCATCCTCTTTATTGATGAAATACACCGTTTTAATAAAGCCCAACAGGATGTGCTTTTACCTGACGTGGAAGAAGGGAATCCCATTCTTATCGGCGCTACCGTCCATAATCCTTTCTTTTCCCTCGCTTCACCGCTTTTATCGCGTTCGTTGGTTTGCGAATTAAAAGTATTAAAGGAAAACGAAATTTTAAGGATATTAACTTGTGCCTTAGAGGATAAGACCAGAGGGTTGGGGAATCTTAAGATAAGAACGGATAAGAAGGCCTTGGGATTTTTATCCCGGACCTCTGAAGGCGATGCCCGTCGGGGACTTAATGCCTTGGAGGTGGGTGTACTTACCACACCTAAAGGCAAAGATGGATTCATCAATTTTAATTTAGAGGCTGCCTCAGAATCAATTCAGAAAAAGGCAGTCCTCTATGACAAAGATGAGGATGCGCACTACGATACTGCCTCGGCATTTATAAAATCAATGCGCGGCTCTGACCCGGATGCTGCGCTTTATTGGATGGCAAAGATGCTTTATGCCGGGGAAGACCCGCGGTTTATCGCCCGGCGCATTTGCATCTTGGCGGCAGAGGATGTGGGGAATGCCGACCCCTTAGCGTTGGTTCTGGCAAACGCAGCTTTACAAATTTCTGAGTTTGTGGGTATGCCCGAAGCACGAATTCCCCTCGCCCAGGCAGTAATTTATGTTTCCTGTGCGCCCAAGTCCAATGCTAGTTACTTAGCCATTGAGAAGGCATCCGCCGATATCGAAAGCCAAAAGGTTCAGGAAGTCCCCGACCATCTTAAGGATGCTTCTTATCCGGGAGCAGAGAAGCTAGGTCATGGTAAGGGCTATAAATACGCCCATGATTACGAAGGCCATTACGTAAAACAAAAATATACCCGAAAGAAAGTTAAATACTACGAACCCACCGACATCGGCTACGAGGCTAAAATTAAACAGCGTATGGAAAAACTGCGCGTAAATCATAAGTCGCAATAAAATGGCTGTATTATTAGTAATAATAATATCCTCGGTAAGTTTTGGTTTGCTCCTCTACGGTTTATTTTCTCCGGCTGAATCGGAGACAAAACAGAGAGCCGGGAAGAAAGAGGGCAAGGGTTATAAAGAGCCCGGGGAAGGGGCGGGTTTAAAACTGGAAGAAACCGTCAGTTCTTTAACCGCCGAACTAGAGAAGGCCAAGGCTGACTACATAAATATAGAAAATGAATTGGGAAGATTAAAAGAAAAAGAGGTCGGTTTTAACGAAGAATTAACCAAGCGCGAAGTTTGGGTTGCCAAAAGCGAAGAGTCCTTAAATAAAATTAAAGAGCGGAATTTAGAGTTAGAGAAAAAATTTCAGGACAAAGAAAAAGAATTGCAGGAGGAATTCACCAAGAATGTAGATTTAATCCGCGACCTAAGGGAGCTAAACGAGAAACATAAGCTGCTCGAGAAGGAAGATAAAACCAAGGCCAGCGAAATTGAGAAGATGAAACACAAAATCGATAAACTTCTTAAGGAAACCAAGGACCAGTTGGCGACGATTGCGGCATTCAAAAAACAAGAAGAGGAAAAAGAGTGGGTCCCTAAAAGTGAGTTTAATAAACTTAATGAGGAATATACTGAACTGGAGAAGGAATTAGAGGCGCAGGAAGAAAAGGTGGCAAAACTTAATGAAGAGATTGTGCGGTTAAGAATTTTATTGAGAGAACAAGAACCGCAAGAGAAGCAAGGGGCTGGGCAGCAACCGCCGGCAGAGCCAAAACAACTTGAGGAAAAATTACCAGAACAACTACCTCCGGCCCAGGAGAAAAAAGAAGGGTCGGTTCAGAAAATCCCGCAGGAGCCAATTCCGCAAGAGAAACCCGAAGCCGAAGAAGCAGTTACAAAAGAGGAAGAGCGTGCAAAAAAAAGAGGCGAAGAAAAAAATTCGGGTATTGCCTGAACTAAATTTGGATAAGACGAGAAATATCGGCATCATAGCGCACATCGATGCCGGCAAGACCACCCTTACCGAAAGAATTTTATTTTACACCGGCAAATCACACAAGATCGGCGAAGTCCACGAGGGCAAGGCCCAGATGGACTGGATGAAGCAGGAACAGGAACGTGGGATTACGATTACTGCCGCAGCCACCACCTGTTTCTGGAATAATCACCGGATTAATATCATTGATACGCCCGGCCACGTTGATTTTACCGCCGAGGTTGAACGGAGCCTGCGGGTGCTGGACGGAGCAGTGGCGGTTTTCTGCGCCGTCGGGGGTGTTGAGCCGCAGTCAGAAACCGTCTGGCACCAGTCCAATAAATACAATGTGCCCAAGATTGCTTTCGTCAATAAGATGGACCGCACAGGAGCGGATTTTTTTGCGGTTTTAAAAGGCATTGAACACGACCTCGGCGGCAACGCTATTCCTTTAGAACTCCCCCTGGGGACAGAAGATAATTTCCGCGGCATCATCGATCTTCTGGAGATGAAAGCCTACATATACGAAGAAGAGTCGCAAGGCAAAGAATTTCATGTTGAGGAGATTCCCGAAGAATATAAGGAATCCGCTGCCAAATACCGGCATATGGTTGTGGAAAAAGCAGCAGCCTTTGACGAAGCCCTGATGAAAAAATTTCTCGCATCCGTTGCATCCGTAACTACCGAGGAGTTGATACCGGTTATCCGTCGCGGCACTGTGGCTAATAAACTGGTGCCCGTGCTTTGCGGAGCGGCATTTAAAAATAAAGGCATACAAAAATTGCTGGATGCAATAACATTGTATCTTCCTTCGCCGGTTGATCTTCCTGCCGTTGAAGGATGCGAGCCGCGGGATTCGCAAAAAATTATTCCACGACGGCCGGATGCTAATGAGCGGTTTAGCGCGCTGGCGTTTAAAGTACAGGCTGATCCGCATATGGGTAAATTAGTTTATTTGAGAGTTTATTCGGGCATCCTTGATACGGGTACATATGTGCTTAACGCTGCCAAGAATAAAAAAGAAAGAATCGGCAGAATCTTACAGATGCATGCTAATCAAAGGGAGGCTAAGGAGAGTGCTTTCCCCGGAGATATTGTGGCGGTAATCGGCCTTAACCATACGATAACCGGCGATACGCTTTGCGACCTCGATAGTCCGATTTTATTGGAGGCCATAAAATTCCCTGTGCCGGTGGTATCGCTGAGTATCGTGCCAAAGAGCCGCGAGGATCAGGATAAATTAGGTAAAGGATTGGCTAAACTTACCGAAGAAGACCCCACCTTCATCGTCCAGACCGACGAAGAAACCAAAGAGACTGTTTTGACAGGTATGGGCGAGTTACATTTGGAAATTCTCGTCGATAGGCTTAAAGAAGAATTTGGGGTGGAGGTAATTATCGGCCAGCCAAAAGTGGCTTACCGTGAGACAATTTTACAGGCGGCCACCGGAGAAGGTAAATATATCAAACAGTCAGGAGGCCGTGGTCAGTACGGCCATGCAATCATGGAGATTTCACCGCGTGCTGCGGGGGAAGGATTCGAATTTGTGGATAGCATCAAAGGAGGGGCGATCCCTAAGTCATTTATGCCGGCAGTGGAGAAAGGGGTTATTGAGGCAATGCAAAAGGGTGTCTATGCCGGCTATCCGGTAGTGGATGTTAAGGTAAATGTCATTGACGGTTCTTTTCATGAAGTAGATTCTTCTGAGCTGGCATTTAGGATGGCAGCGATTTTTGGTTTCAAGGAAGCGTTTAAGCAGGCCAATCCCGCATTGCTGGAACCTTATATGTCGCTTGAGGCAACTACGCCCGAAGAATACGTAAACAGCATTGTCGGTTACATCTGTTCCCGACGGGGCAAGATACTGAAGATGGATACCAAAGGTAAACAAAAAATCATCTCGGCAGAAGTTCCCTTAGCTGAGATGTTCGGATATACCACTGCCTTGCGTTCCTTAAGCAGCGGCCGAGCAACCGCCTCCATGGAATTCGCCAAATATATGCAGGTTCCCGCGGAAATCGCGCAAAAAATCGTGGAAGAGAAAGAGCGCCAGAAAAAAGCGCAGCAATAACAAGCCCTCAAATTAATACATATCGCGGCTCCTGTCAAACCAAGCCACCCCCGACATAATACAGAAGGTTTTTATTGTGATTATTGCAAAATCGTGATAAAATTAAGTATACTTTTGGAGATAAGATGATTATCACGGAGCAGAAATCAATTCAGGAAATAATCGAGAGCTTAAAGGGATACGCTAAGATATTTCTCGTCGGATGCGGGGAGTGTGCCACTACCTGTAAAACCGGCGGGAAAGACGAATTATTGAAGATGCAGCAGGAGCTAGAGAAACACGGCAAGACGGTTTTGGGTATTTGCATCCCGGATGCGCCTTGCATTGCCAGTCAGATAAAGACGGAATTAGCCAAAAACATGAAACTGCTGCGGCAGGCAGAGGCAATTTTGGTTTTGGCTTGCGGCTTGGGGGTACAGTCAGTAAAGGATAATGATCGGTTTGGCTTAGTGGTTTCCCCCGCCTGTAACACATTATTCGGGGCAGTCATGGATGCGCAGGGCAACTTCTATGAGAAATGTTCCTTCTGCGGAGAGTGCGTTTTAGATGAAACCGGCGGGATTTGTCCGATTACGCTTTGTGCGAAGGGGTTGTTAAACGGCCCCTGCGGTGGCGTAGACCATGGTAAATGCGAAGTGGACAAAGAGCATGATTGTGCCTGGGTGTTAATCTACAAGGAACTAGAGAAAAGAAAGAAGTTAGATTCATTAAAAAAAGTCCAAGGCCCAAAAGATTTTAAAAAGGCAACCAAACCGCATAAATTAATCATGGCAAAGTAAGATGAGCGAGTTAAATTACAGCGAAAAAGTTATGGACCATTTTCTTCATCCCCGCAATGTCGGAGAAATTCCCGATGCCAGCGGTATCGGTACTGTGGGAAACGTAATATGCGGCGACGTAATGAAGATGTTTCTAAAAATAGAAAATAATATTATCGTGGATATTAAATTTAAGACCTTCGGATGTGGTGCGGCTATAGCGACGAGTTCTATGGTTACTGAGATGGTTAAAGGAAAAACGGTTGAGGAGGCTTTGAAGATTTCCAATCGAGCAGTAGCAGAGGCTTTAGGAGGGTTGCCTCCTCAAAAACTCCATTGTTCAGTATTGGCTGAGCAAGCATTAACGGCAGCCATAAAAGATTACTATAATAGAAAAAGTGGGCTTTCAAAGTAAAGTTTTTAATACCAAATATAAAATTGGAAGATTAATAAAATTAGCAAATACCCATAGATATTCCGCGCCACGTCTAGTCAAAATTTTTAATTGTGACAGAAAAAGTATTTTTAGAGCACTTCGAGCAAGGAATATCGTTCTGCCTAATTTAGGAAGATTTAGAAAAAGAATTTATTGTAATGAGAGGTTTTTTATTAATCTATCTCCGATATCTGCCTATTGGGCAGGCTTTATTGCCGCCGATGGGACATTGTTTAATAGGGACAAAAGCGTAACTATTGCTTTAAGTAAGAGAGACGTTAGACACCTGTATAAATTTATAAAGGCAATTAAGAGCAATGTACAAGTAGGTTATACAGAGAGCAATAATAGTACGCACGTTAGTATATGTTCTAACCCACTGTATGAGTCATTGATAAAATTAGGAATAACGCCAAATAAAAGTTTAAGTATTACCCACGTTAATATTCCCTTATCTTTAAAATCCCATTTTATTAGAGGTGTTTTTGATGGCGATGGTTCTATAAGTGGGGAAAAAATCACGCATGTTCAATTTTGTATTGCAGGAAATAAGCCGTTTTTGCAGGAGATTCAAAATTCCCTCGTTAGGAAATGTAACATTAATAGGGTTAAGTTATATTCACTACCTCCTTCGGGAAGGGCGTATAAATTGCAGTATACAGGTTCGCAAATATTTAAAATTTTGGATTTTTTATATAAAAAGTCATGTCATCAAACTAGATTAGACAGGAAATATCAGAAGATGTTAGAGTTAAAGAAGAAATTTAAAATTAATGGTGAAATTAGAAATTAGACAGTGTAAATCTGCGGGGTTGACAAAAGAGCAAATCCGTAGTAAAATTTTAGCTAAACTAAAAACACAGAAGGAGGATAACCGAAGCCGAAAAAGTAAAATAATAAAAGAAAAACTTTTTAGGACATTGGTTTTTAAAAAAGCAAAGATAGTAATGTTTTATTTCTCCTACGCTGGAGAGGTAGATACGCGAGAAATGATAAGGGAAGCCATAGAACAAGGTAAGGTAATCGCCGTACCGGTATGCGATAGGAAGACAAATACAATCACCCCTTGCAAAATAGGGTTAAACACCAGATTGAAGAAAGGCCTATACGGGATATTGGAACCAGCCAAGAAATGTTACGTGCCCGCCAAAAAAATAGACTTGGTAATTGTCCCGGGCGTTGCCTTTGATAAAAAAGGTAACCGTCTGGGAAGAGGCAAAGGTTACTACGACCGTTTTTTAAAGTCATTGCCTCAAGGTACCCGGCGTCTCGGTCTGGCGTTTAACTTCCAAATCTTGCCTTGCCTACCCGTTAATCCGCACGATTTCTCCGTCGAGGAAACTATCTTTGCCTAGGTTGCGTTAGTCTCTAATTACATAATAAGTGCTGCATTAATATAGGAGGTCGATTAACAGATGTTAAATATAATTTTGTTTATCGCCATTGCCCTTGTCTTTGCCTATGTGGGTTATTTCTCGCGAAGAGTCATTGCCGAGAAAAAAGTTAAAGATGCCGAGACAAAGGCAAAAGAGATTTTAGAGGAAGCGAAAAAATCCGCACAGGAAAGGCGCCGCGAAGTGGAACTGGAGATAAAAGACCAGCTTTTGCGCATGCGCCAGGATTTCGAACAGCAGACAAAGGACAGGCGTCAGGAACTCTTTGAATCGGGGAAAAGGTTGGTCCTTAAAGAGGAAAATCTTGACCGTCGCGTTGCCCTGCTGGAAAAGAAAGAAAAAGAACTGGATTCTAAAGCTGAGGATGTCAGGCGCTATGAAGACAATATCAAAGCCAAAGAAGCACAGTTGGCCAATCTGATTGCCGAAGAGAAGTTGCGGTTAGAAAAGATTTCTTCCCTCTCGCCCGAGGAGGCAAAGCAGATCTTGCTCGCCAGATTGAACGAAGAGTTAAACAACGAGAAGGCCGTGCTTATAAGACGCACAGAAGATGAACTGCGTGCTATCGCCGATAAAAAGTCAAAAGAGATCTTAAGCCTCGCCATAGAAAGATGCGCGGCTGAGCATACGGTAGAATCTACCATCAGTGTGGTTAACTTACCCAATGATGAGATGAAAGGCCGCGTTATCGGAAGGGAAGGCCGCAACATCCGTGCCTTAGAAATGGCCACGGGTGTTGATGTAATAATCGACGATACGCCGGAGGCGGTAACCTTGTCTGCCTTTGACACTGTAAGACGAGAAATTGCGCGGCTGGCTCTCGAGAGGCTCATTGCCGACGGAAGAATCCATCCCGGTAGAATTGAGGAGATAGTAGAGAAGATTAAAAAAGAGATGGATGAGAAGATTAAAGAGGAAGGCGAAAAAACGGTGTTTGAGGTGGGTATTAACAGCATCCATCCGGAATTAGTGAGACTTATCGGTCGTTTAAAATACCGGACTAGTTTTGGCCAGAACGCATTGCAGCACTCCAAGGAAGTAGCCTTTCTATTGGGGACGATGGCTTCGGAGTTGGGTTTGGATTTTCGCCTTGCCCGTCGAGTCGGGCTTTTGCATGATATCGGCAAAAGCGTTGATCATCAGGTGGAGGGCACGCATGCCAAAATCGGCGCTGACCTGGCAAAGAAATACGGAGAGTCACCCGAGGTAATACACGCTATAGAAGCGCACCATGAAGAACAGGAGCCCAGAAACCTTTATGCGATTTTGGTAGTGGCAGCCGATGCGATAAGCGCAGCCAGGCCGGGGGCAAGAAGGGAAAACCTGGAGACCTATATAAAGAGATTAGAGAAATTAGAATCTATCGCTAATCTTTTTAAGGGAGTTGAAAAATCTTATGCTATCCAGGCAGGAAGAGAGATTAGGATAATCGTGCAACCGGATAAAATTTCCGATGCCGATGCGGTAAATCTCTCCCGGGAAATCCGAAAAAAGATTGAAGAAGGGATGGAATATCCGGGTCAGGTTAAGGTAACCGTGATCCGGGAAACCAGAGCGATTGAATATGCGAAGTAAGATATGAAAATACTATTTATCGGCGATATAGTAGGCCAGCCGGGTAGAGAAGCAATAAAGCAATTATTACCGGGGTTAAAAAAAGAATTTGCCCTGGATTTCATCATCGCTAATGCGGAAAACTCCGCCGGCGGCTCAGGGGTCACCCCGAAGATAATCCAAGAGTTATTTGATTTAGGAGTAGAGGTTTTGACTTCCGGCGACCATATCTGGAAAAAACGGGAAATAATTCCGGTTATTGATAGCGAACCACGGTTGCTTAGGCCTTTGAATTTTCCTTCCGGCGCGCCGGGAAGCGGAGCAGGGGTTTTTAAGACCAAAAAAGGAATAAAGGTAGGGGTAATCAATACTATCGGCTGCGTGTTTATGGAGGCGATGGATTGTCCTTTTCGCACCACACGCTCCGAGATAGATAAATTATCCCAAGAGACCAAAATAATTATTGTAGATATACATGCCGAAGCAACTTCAGAGAAGGTTGCTCTGGGTTGGTATTTGGACGGCTTGGTGAGTGCCGTGGTGGGCACACACACGCATATCCAGACCGCAGATGAAAAGATTTTACCCAAAGGCAGCGCATATATTACGGATGTGGGGATGTGCGGTCCGGTTGATTCGGTTATCGGACGCCGGGTAGAAGATGTGTTAATGAGATTTATTACCAAGATACCCACGAGATTTGAAGTTGCCTCTGGCAATATCCAGCTTCAGGGGGTGGTTTTGGATATAGACGAAGAGACGGGCAAAGCAAGGTCGATTGTAAGAGTGCAGGAAAAATTCAAATGTTAAATATAAAAACAAAATTTCTGTCAATGGGTATTTGTGCCTTGCTATTATTTTGTCATTTTGCATATGCCCAAGAGGTAAAACAAGAACCTCAGCCGCAACCTAAAGAAGAACCCAAAGAGGTAATTCCCTCACCTAAGCCGGATATTGAATTTAGCCTCGATGTTAACTCAAAAACAATGCCCCTGCCTAAGATATTTTCTCCGAGCGTAGATTTAAGCGGCCGCGGGTTTCACAAAGATAAAGCCTGGCCGTATCACCTTGCTTCTAAACAGGCCATAGAAAAATGGCAGCAAGATATAGGATTTAATAAAGGATTATTCCGTCTGCATTGGAATTTATGGGAGGTTAAGCAGGGTAAGAAAATAGACCAGGCCCTCCAGCAGCAGATGCTCGCTAATTACGAAATGATCATTAAAAATATATCCGATGCCGGAGGTACGGTTATCTTAAGCCTTTATGGCACACCGCCGGGTTTTGGCCGGGCGTTGGACAAAAGAAGCCCTCCCTCAAATCTTAAGCAGTGGAAGTTATTGGTAAAGAATACCGTGCGTTATTTAAGTTGCGAGAAAAAATATAATATCTGGTATGAAGTATGGGATACGCCGGATAAGGACGATTTCTTTTTGGGCGAGAAAAGAGATTATCTCAATCTATACAGATTCACGGCCGAAGCAATCAAAGAATTAAAAAGGGAGAAGAGGGTTATGATACCCTTAGGTGGACCTTGCGTTACCTGGTGGTTTCAGAATTTCGACGGCAACAGTATTATCACCCCCGAAAAGAGCCTTATTTACGAACTTATAAAATTCTGTTCACAGCAGAAGCTGCCTCTGGATTTTATCAGCTGGCATGCTTATTCAAGCGATCCTTACGCAGAAAAAGAAGTTACCACCTATAATAAGGAGGTTAGCCAGTTAATCCGGGATTGGCTAACCTTTTTCCGTTTCAATAAAAATACTCCCTTAATTATTGACGAATGGAATTACGATTCCGGCGGCAATATTATTGAAGAAAGAGGGACCAAGTCTTATATCGCCGCCAGCTATATTCCCGGCCGCCTCAAAAATATGGCCGAGGCAGGCATCGATTACCAAACCTTCTTTTGTTTGGAGGATTTTCAAAACGATAAAGAAGTCATAAATAATAATCGAGGTTTATTCTCGTATGAGCCCAAATCCCCTAATTATCACGGAGAGGCCAAGTCAATCTATAATGTATTGCTCATGCTAAACCTCTTGGGGGAAGGCGTATACAAAAGTGCTACCACAAATGATGAATTCCTGAATTTATTAGCAACAAAAAAGGGCGAGGATATTATAATTCTTCTCTGGAACTACATCGATCCTTATATCGAACGCAGTTTCTTGACGCGCAATATCGCTTTGCTGGGCGAGAAGGGACGCAGCGGGTTATTAAGTATAGTTAAGCAAGGCCAATTAAGTAAAATTATGAATGCAGAGATTCCGCTTGACGGGATTTCCGGCTCGGATAAATTAAAAGGCATCCTAAAAAAATCCGCTGAGATTAAAGCAAAATCTTCAGAACTAATTAATAAACCGATAAATATAAAGATTTCCCTTTCTAATATAAAAGGCGATTATCTGTATCAAAGGTATACGGTGGATAGCTCCTGCGCCGCGGATTGTTCGTTTTCTCCGGCCGAAGAAAAAGAGTTAACCAATATAGATGGGGCATATCAGGAAATATTGCCGGTCAATCCCTATTCGGTGCACTTGATTATATTGAAAAAGAAAATCGCAAATAATAATACAGAAGTGCCCAATGCCAAATAAAGCTAGCGTTGCCTTAGAAGCCAACCAAAAGAGAAGTCAACATATCTATACCGTAAGTGAACTCACCCAGGATATAAAATTAATCCTGGAGAGTAGTTTTGAACGTGTATGGGTGGAGGGGGAGGTTTCTAATTTTAGTGCCTATCATCCCTCCGGCCACTTCTATTTTAACTTAAAAGACGATGCGGCAATAGTCTCTGCGGTAATGTTTAGCCGCGCCAATAGAAACCTTAAATTTAAAATCGAAAATGGACTGAAGGTAATCTGTTTCGGAAAGATCAGCGTCTATGAGTCGCGCGGCCAGTATCAGATTGTCGTCGAGGAATTAGAACCCAAGGGGATAGGCAGTCTCCAGTTGGCCCTTGAGCAGCTGAAGAAAAAATTAGAGAAAGAGGGCTTATTTGCTGTGCAGCATAAAAGGCCGATACCTTATTTGCCTTCCAAAGTTGGCATAGTTACTTCCGCGCAGGGTGCGGCAATCAAGGATATATTGAAAGTGCTGGAGAGGCGCTTTAAAGATGTCCAGATAATTATTAATCCGGTAAGAGTGCAGGGAGAGGGCGCGGCTGGGGAAATTGCGCAGGCGATTAAAGATTTGAATCTTTTTAATGAAGAGCTGCCACATCAGGAACGCATTGAGGTGATGATAGTGGGACGCGGAGGAGGAAGCATTGAGGATCTCTGGGCATTTAATGAAGAGCCGGTTGCCTACGCGATTTATAATTCGCGTATTCCTGTCATCTCTGCGGTCGGCCACGAGCGCGATGTTACTATTGCCGATTTGGTTGCCGATTACCGCGCCGCCACGCCTTCGGTAGCTGCCGAGTTGGTTTTGCCGAAAAAGGAAGACCTGCGTCAGGAATTAGAAGAAATACTTACGAGGTTGAATTATAATATTAAACATGATCTGGAATTAGCTGCTAACCAGCTTACAAGCGTCCATAAAAAATTAGAACTTTTAAATCCCATCTTAAAGGTTCGGCAGTTTCAGGAAAGGATAGGGGATTTGGGTAAGCAAATTGAAAACGCACTAAAAAATTTCATCAAACTAAAACTAGCTCATTTCCAGAAAGTTATTGAAAAGTTGGAGACCTTAAGCCCTTTAAATATTTTAGCCCGGGGCTATAGTATTACCTTTAAATTATCCAATGGAGAGATTGTTAAAGAAACGAAAAGCTTAGTGAAGGGGGAAGCAATCAAAACAAAGGTGCATCGGGGAGAGATTATTTCTTTGGTTCATGAAGTCAGGGAGGGTTAAAGATGGCAGAGATAAAATTCGAGGGTCGCCATTGCGACGAATAAGAAGCAATATGCTTGGCGACGCCCGCCGAGATGGTAAGGCGGGCTGAGCGACCAAGAATTTTACAGGAGGTATTTATGGCAGAGATAAAATTCGAGGGTCGCCATTGCGACGAATAAGGAGCAATATGCTTGGCGACGCCCGCCGAGATGGTGAGGCGGGCTGAGCGACCAAGAATTTTACAGGAGGTATTTATGGCAGAGATAAAATTCGAGGAGACATTAAAAAAATTGGAAAAAATCGTGCAGGATCTGGAGGAAGGGGATCTCTCGCTGGGGGATGCGTTAAAGAAATATCAAGAAGGAATACAGCTTTCTCGTCTTTGCTCGCAAAGATTAGAAGAGGCAAAAAAGAAAGTAGAACAACTGACCAAAAACAAAAAGGGCGAATTTGAAGTTAAGCCATTTGATGAAAATAAAGTAGAAGAGGAAAACTAAAGGTTAGATACCGGATTAAAGATGCTCTTAGAAAAGCTAAATTGCCCCCAGGAACTAAAAAAACTTTCTCTGGAGGAACTGACTCAATTAGCCAAGGAAATTAGAGAGAGGATTATTGAGGTTGTGTCCCACACCGGCGGCCACCTTGCTTCGAGCCTGGGGGCAGTGGAGTTGGTCATTGCCCTCCATTACTGCCTGGATACGCCCAATGATAAGATTATCTGGGATGTTGGGCATCAGTCATACGCCCATAAGATATTGACGGGCAGAAACAAAAATTTCCCGACACTCCGTCAATATCAGGGGATAAGCGGATTTCCTACCAAGGAGGAGTCGGAGTACGATACGTTTACCACAGGGCACAGTTCCACTGCCGTATCTTTAGCCCTCGGCCTTGTCTGTAGCAGGGATTTTATACCTAGCGATAAACAATTCAAAGTCGTGGCAGTGATCGGCGACGGTTCTCTTAGCGGAGGTTTATGTTTTGAGGGCCTCAATAATGCCGGTCACTTAAACAGGGATATATTAGTTATCTTAAATACCAATGAATTGAGCATTGCTCCCAATGTCGGGTCATTGAGCACTTACCTTAATAAAATTATTTCCCTGCCGTTATATAATCGCTTTCATAGTTCCTTGGAAAAGGTTATAAAGACGCGTATCCCCAAAGGTTCGCGTATATTAAAACTTGCCGATAAATTCGAGGAAGCCATTAAAGGGCTATTTGTGCCGGGCATGTTCTTTGAAGAATTAGGGTTTCGTTATTTTGGTCCCTTTGATGGGCATGACCTGGCTTCACTCATTCGCAGTTTAAAAAATATCTTAACCTTAAAAGGCCCTCGCCTCTTACACGTTATCACTAAAAAAGGTAAAGGTTATCTGCCGACGGAGCATGATCCGATAAGGTTTCACAGCTCTGTTCCTTTTGAAATTGAAACCGGAAAGCCAAAGGCCAAAGATATTCAGCAGGAGACATACACCGAGGTATTTAGCAAAAAACTGATAGAGTTAGCCAGAGAGAATAAGCGGATTGTGGCGGTTACTGCAGCCATGCCTGAAGGCACGGGATTGGATAGGTTCCGCGATTTATATCCCGATAGATTTTTTGATGTGGGTATTGCCGAACAGCACGCTATATGTTTTGCCGCCGGGCTGGCAGAGGGCGGCTTAAGGCCGGTTGTGGCTATCTACTCGACGTTCTTACAGAGGGCATACGACCAGATCATCGAAGAAATATCCATCCAGAAAGCCGCAGTAATCTTGGCTATTGACCGGGCGGGCATTGTGGGAGCGGATGGCGTAACCCATCAGGGGATCTTTGATATCAGTTATTTAAAAAATATACCGAACTTAGTTTTAATGGCGCCTTCTTCCGGTGTTGAGTTGGAGAATATGCTGGAGTTGGCCAGTAAATTAGACCGACCGGTAGCGATTCGCTATCCTAAATCTGATATACCGTTACAACGGTTATCCGTTAGTCCTTTACAATTAGGCAAGGCTGAAATATTAAAAAAAGGCAACGACTTTCTGCTTATTGGTTTAGGCAGTATGGTAGCGCCTTGCCTTGAAGCCGTAGAGATGTTGGATAAACAAGGTTTATCCGGTACTCTGATTAATGCGCGGTTTATAAAACCGCTGGATATTGATTTATTAACCAGCGAAAGTTCAGGGATAAAATTTGTTTTTACTGCGGAAGAGGGGGTTTTGGACGGAGGTTTCGGAGAAGCTGTCCAAGAAGCATTGAATCGGCCGGTATATAGGCTCGGCTTACCGACAGAATTTATTCCCCACGGAGCGAGAAATATTTTATTAGAAAAATACGGGTTAACCGCTAAAAGAATAGCCGGCCGAATTAAAGAGATATTAAAATAAATGGCTAAGATAAAAATAAACCGAGAAAAATGTAAGGGTTGCCTGTTGTGCATAAGTTTTTGCCCGAAAAGGGCAATCGTTGTGGATAACAATTTGAACCTCCAGGGAGTTAATCCGGTAAAATTTGCGCATCAGGATAAATGTCTGGGATGCGGGATGTGCGCGATTATCTGCCCGGATTGCTGTATTGAGGTATGGAAATAAGCCATGGCTAAAACCAAGGTATTGATGACGGGTAATGAAGCAATTGCCGAGGGAGCGGTCCATGCGGGTTGCCGTTTTTACGCGGGATATCCGATTACTCCCCAGAATGAATTGACTGCCTACATGGCAAAACGCATGCCGAAAGTTAACGGTATTTTTATTCAGGCAGAATCGGAAATTTCGGCGATAAATATGGTCTTTGGCGCCTCTCTGGCTGGAGCGAGGGCAATGACCAGCTCTTCCAGCCCCGGTATCAGCTTAAAACAAGAAGGCATATCTTATTTGGCTGGTTGTCAACTGCCCGCGGTAATTGTGAATATTATGCGGGGTGGCCCGGGATTGGGGAATATCGCTCCTTCCCAATCGGATTATTTTCAGGCCACTAAAGGCGGGGGCCACGGCGATTATCATTCGATAGTGTTAGCACCCTCGACAGTTCAGGAATGTTTTGATTTTATGGAGATTGCCTTTGCTCTAGCAGATAGATACAGAAATACCGTGATTATTTTAGGTGACGGAATGCTCGGCCAGATGATGGAACCCCTTCAGTTGTCAGTTGTCAGTTGTCAGTTGTCAGACAAAAATAATCTGAAAACAGAAAACAGAAAACTGAAAACTAAAAAGTGGGCGCTCACTGGTTGCAAGAATAGAAAACCCAATATTATCAGATCTTTATTTTTAAAGGAGGGCGCCTTAGAAGAGCTGAATAAGAAATTGCAGAATAAATATAATGAGATAAGAGCAAAAGAAATACGCTGTGAAACTTTTAATCTTAAAGGGGCAAAGATTATTTTGGTTGCCTACGGAACAACGGCGAGGATTGCTAAAGGTGCCTGCGTTAAGTTTAAGAAATATAAGCTCGGGTTAATCCGGCCAATAACATTGTGGCCATTTCCCGAGCAGATTATCAAAAATGCTGCTAATAAAGCAAAGGCCGCCTTGGTTGTAGAGATGAGTGCCGGCCAGATGCTGGAAGATGTTAAATTAGCGGTTGAAGGCAAAATTCCCATTGAGTTTTTCGGCAGGATGGGCGGTGGAGTACCCACGGAAGAGGAAATTATAAAAAAGGTTATTGCGTTATAATGAAAAAAATATTTGGTCATCCTAAGTCCTTACGTAATATACCAACCCATTACTGTGCGGGTTGTGGCCATGGCATCGCGCACCGGCTTGTTGCCGAGGTAATAGATGAATTAGGTATCAGAGAGCGGATTATTGCCATTGCTCCGGTAGGCTGTTCCGTGATTGCCTATGACTATTGGGACTTTGACTGCACTGAAGCAGCGCATGGCCGGGCATTGGCAGTAGCTACGGCAATAAAAAGAGTCAGGCCGGAAAATATTGTTTTTACTTATCAGGGCGATGGCGATCTGGCGGCCATCGGCACCAACGAGACGATTCACGCGGCTAATCGCGGTGAAAATATAACCGTGATATTTATTAACAATGCGGTTTACGGTATGACCGGAGGCCAGATGGCTCCCACCACACTTCTGGGCCAGAAGACCGCGACGACACCTTCCGGAAGGAATGCCAAATTCGAGGGATATCCTTTAAAAATTTCCGAAATACTGGCAGTGTTACCGGCAGTAAAATACATTGAGCGCACCTCATTATCTTCTCCGGCAGAAGTAATCAAAACCAAAAAAGCTATAACCCAGGCATTTAAAAATCAAATGGAAAATGTGGGTTTTTCTATGGTAGAGATTTTATCGCCGTGTCCAACCTACTGGGATATGTCGCCTAAGCAGGCATTGGACTGGATTAAAGATGTGATGAGTAAGGAGTTTCCTTTGGGAAGGATAAAATGAGAGAACGGATTATTATTGCGGGTGCCGGTGGCCAGGGTGTAATGCTTTTGGGCAAGATCATTGCCTTAGCGGGATTAAAAGAAGGAAGAGAAGTCAGCTGGATTCCCGCCTACGGCGCAGAGGTGCGCGGCGGGGCGGCTTACTGTATGGTGATAATTTCCGACGAAGAAATTGCCTCCCCGATTATAGAGAAAGCAGATACACTCATTTTAATGAATGAGCCCTCATTTAGGAAGTTTAAAGAAAAAATAGATGCGCAAGGGCTGATCATTATTAACGCTTCCCTGATAAAGGCGGCGGTATCTTCAATAGCAAAAAATAATTCTAAAATAAAAAAGGTCCAGGGGCCTTTTACCGATATTGCTTTTGGATTAGGAAATATAAAAGTCGCCAATATGGTGGCTTTGGGTGTTTATATCGCCAAGAAAAAAATAATTTCTTTAAACACCGTCTTTAAGGTTATAGAAGAAATTGCCCCTGCTGATAAAAGGGGCCTTATTGAAATTAACCGAAAGGCTCTCTCCTGCGGTTTAAAGATAAAATAAGGAATAAGATAATGATCAGAGTAAGATTTGCCCCTTCGCCCACGGGAAACCTGCATATCGGCGGAGCGAGAACTGCCCTGTTTAACTGGCTGTACGCCAAGGCCAAAGACGGCAAATTCATTTTAAGGATTGAGGATACGGATAAGAAACGTTCGAAAGCAAAATACTTAGAAGAAATTCTAGATAGCCTATCCTGGCTGGGGATGAATTGGGATGAGATTTATTACCAAAGCCGAAGATTCAAAATTTATCAGGAACTTGCGGAAAAGTTATTAAAACAAGGCAAGGCATACTTAGAAAAATCCAAAATCCAAAATCCAAAATCCAAAAGACAGGCAATCGTCTTAAAGGTAACGCCGCAGAAAATCAAAATTAATGATTTAATCCACGGCGAGATTGAATTTGATGCCTCGGTAATTAAAGACCAGGTCCTGATTAAATCCGACGGCACTCCCACCTATAATTTCGCCTGCGTGGTTGATGACGCGCTTACGAACATCACTCATGTCATAAGAGGGGATGATCATATTTCCAATACCCCCAAGCAGATACTTCTCTATCAGGCCTTAGGATTCAGTATGCCGCAATTCGCGCATCTTCCCTTGATAATGGGCAAAGACGGAGGCCGGCTCTCCAAGAGAATGGGGGCCACGGCGATCAGTGATTACCGTAAAAACGGATTTCTCCCCCGGGCAATTCTTAATTACCTTTTGCTTTTAGGCTGGTCGCCGGGTGGTAACCGTGAGGTTATGGATATCCAGGAGGCAGGTAAAATCTTTGACATAAAAAATGCCAATAAGACAGCGGCTACTTTTGATATGGATAAACTTAAGTGGATAAACAACCAGTATATAAAAAAAGAAGACCCCGAGAAGATTACGGATTTAGTCCTCCCCCAGTTGATAAAGAAAAGATTAATCTCCAAAGAAAATTTCGATAGAAATTACATTCTTTCTTTAGTAAAATTATTCCAGCCTCGGCTATCTACCTTAAATGATTTCCCTGAGTGGGCGGATTTCTTTTTCCTAAAGAAGATAAAATTTGATAAAGAGGCGAGAAAGAAATTCTTATCATCACAGGATTTATCCAAAGAATTCGCGTCTTTGATAGAAAGGATAGAAAACCTAGAGCCCTTTGATATAGCGACGATAGAAGCATCTTTTAGAAACTTAGCCTCTGAACTTAACTTAGAAGCGAAGGTTTTGATTCATCCGGTTCGTGTTGCCCTTACAGGAAAGACTATCGGTCCCGGCCTATTTGAGGTCATATATTATCTGGGTAAAGAGAAGGTTAGAGAAAGATTAAGCAAATGGATTAAAAGGAGGTAGAATGCGTAATAAAAAATTCTTACTACTTCTATTTTTAATTTTTTTGATATTCACTTCGGGTTGTGAAACCGCCAGAGGCTTTAAACAGGACGTAAAAAATGCCTGGGAGCATATGCAGCACGCCGACGACTGGATGCAGAAGAATTTATGGTAATATTTTGCCCTCTCGTCTAACCGGTAGGACACGAGACTCTGGATCTCGGTATTGTGGTTCGAGTCCACAGGGGGCAGCCACACTGTTCCAAAGGCAGAACTTCTCTTATGAGGCGTTCTGCCTTGGCTGTTTTTAAGGGTAGGACGTATTCAATGGCGATTTTAGGCGGGTGGACTTCAATTCGCTTGATAAAGGTACGTAGGAAGCCTTTTTGTTCAACCAGTGTGCCTTTCCTAAGAAGAGCGCAGAGGTCCTCTACAAAAAGCCTAATCTTGGCAGGTTCAAAAGGCAGGGTTTTCGGAGAATTGGCTTTCTCCAGCACTTCCAGCTTCTTTATCTCTAAGATATCCATCTGATTCTTAAGCTCTTTTATGCGCGGCGCAAGGTCGCCTATATTAATCTTGCCGGTTTCTATGGCAGCATAGAGCCTTCCCAGTTTTTCCCGTAGCGTTTCCAACTGGGTATCCAGCACCTCGAGCTCTTCTTTAACGGTTTCTCTGTTCTGGTTAAGCTCATCCAGGACAAGGTCAATAAGCCCCATGATATTTTCTTCGGTCAGGACATTGTTTTTGAGTGTATCTATAATTGCCCGCTCAATAACCTCTTTATTAATCAATCTCAATCTACAAACATCTTTGCCTCGTTTTATATGATTTTGACAGGCATAATAGAAGAATTTGCCTGACTTGGCAGAGCTTCCTACCAATTTAAGTCCGCATTTACCGCAATATATGAGTCCGCTCAAGAGATAGTCGCTTGCCACTCGCCTGGGATGCAGCACTTTCGGGCATCTTTCGTTAATAAGCTTCTGGACAGTTTTAAAAGTCTGCTTGTCTATAAGAGCTGGATGGTTATTTTCAACCCTGACTATGTCATGAGGTAGATTCTTGCGGTATTTGCTTATTTTATTCCAGAGCAGCGTTCCTGTATACGCTTCGTTCTTCAGAATATAGGCAATAGTAGTGGTTCCCCAGGGTTTGCCTTTGTTGGTCTTCAGGCCCTCGCTGTTAAATGCCTTGGCGATTTCCTTTATGCCTATATTATCCATGCTCATCTGAAATATGCGTTTTACAAGTGGAGCAAAATTCTCATCCGGCTCAAGCTTGGACCTTTGCACGTTTCCATCCATGACATTCTTGATCTTATAGCCTAAAGGCGCTGCTCCGTTTTGAAATCCTCTGCCTGCGTTCTCCTTAAGCCCGCGGATTGTATCCTGGGCAAGGTTAGATGAATAGAATTCATCCATTACTTCAATAATGCCTTCTAGGAGTTTCCCAGAGGGGGTGTCATCAACCTGCTCATTGATTGAGATAACCGACACTCCGTGTTTCCTTAAAAGGGATTTGTAGATAATAGCATCCTCACGGTTTCTGGCAAAGCGGGAGAATTTCCAGATGAGAATGATTTCAAAAAGCTTTTCTTTTTTCTTGGAGTAGGAGATCATTTCCTGAAAGGCAGGCCTGTCTGCGGTACGGGCGCTTTCAGCCTCGTCAATAAACTCCTTGCATACGATCCAGTTGTTTTTCTGCGCATGCTCGCGCAGGGCCTTTAACTGCGCGGCTATGGAGAGGTCATTTTCAGCCTGTTTTTCTGATGACACCCTTGCGTAGAGCGCGACACGCATTTAGTATCTTCTCCTTTTCTGCCATAACCTTATCATAAGTCTCAATCTTAAGCGAATCGGCTACTCTTGCCAGATAAGGCCTATGAGAAGGCATTATCTGGATAAGTAATTTCATAGGATAATGGTATTTATTCCATTCGACTACTCTTGCTAGCAAATCTGCACACGCTATGCCTTTGACCTTTCCGTCTAAAGAATCTCGCGTATACATTAATAGATTAGGGAAAAAAGTGTCAAGCCCTTCCCGAGCAAAGAGCTTAATAAGATGGTTTATATCGAACGTAGCCTTGGTGTTGCGATTAAAAAAGCCCACTTTAGCCATGTCCTCTATTTTGAGGTTAAAAGTCACTTCGTCGCTATTAGTAAAGCAGGATAACCGCATATTAGGAAGTCTTCCGCCGGACTTCTTTTTCCAGTATGGTCTTTCATATAAGATGCCAATCATGGGTAGCGGCTCAATCCTATCATTAAGGATTGTGAATCGCTGAAGATATTCGTTTAATCTGGTTAAGGCGGTAGCATAAGAAGAATTGCAGTATTTTTCTAAGCCGAAAATATCCAGTCCTTTTTCATGTACCCACCTAAGGATTTCCCGGCTCGGGACGTGCACGCAGGCAGCGAATCGGTCAGCTCTTTGCTCCAGTATATATTTGTCGAATTTTCTTCCGTATGTAGAGCCGATAACAAAGAGCCGCTCATTAATAATTTCATATAGCTCATGCAGAAGGGTGTGTATCTTCCCGCTCGGAGAATCATTGTTTCTTATGTGGATTGAGGTTGACCTGCCGTAAATAAAGTTATAGCCCCGGGCCTTATGTTTTCCCGGAATGAAATTGACATAGATATTTGACCTTCTGCAGATGTCAAAAAGCTGTTTGAAAGTTAATGGATATTTCAGCTCAAAGAAGCTTACGAACTCATCCGCCAGGTCCTGAGGGTCGAGATTAGAGTAGAAGTCGAGGGCCTTAGAGAAGAATATTTCGTGCTCTACGGTAACGGCAAGGCAGAAGCAGTTAATCGTCCGCGGCAGCCTGGAGATATCTATGTTATTGGAGTATTTTCTTTTTGGTCGCTTTTTCATACATTTCTATAATGAAGCGTTTGGCGTCAAGATCGTATTTTCCCTTAAGACGCGCCCCGAACTTAAAAGCCGGGTCGTTTATTGCGTGCTGGAAAGCCTTTTCAACCTTGCTTTCGTAGGTTTCTTTAATTTCTCCGGGTTTAAAGTATCCTGCTTTTTCAAGAAACTGCTCTACAGAGACATTGTAATAATCAGACAGTATACGCAGCCTATCTGGAGAGGGGAGTTTCTTTCTTGTGCCGGTTTCAAGCTGAGATAGGTATGCGTTAGAGATACCGGTATCCTTTTCTACTTCCATAAGGCTTACGCCTTTTCTTGTGCGCAGTTCCCTTAAAAACTCGCCTAACAGATAAACTGGGCTTTGTTTTTTAGTCATAGGTTACTGGCCTCCTTTCACGGACAATACTATCACATAACACTTTGAAATGCAAGTAAAATTTGTTGCCAAAATGATAAGAAATGTATTGACAGAAATTAGCCGGTATGCTATAAGATTTGTAAGTATTCAACACTAACAGAATAGTAAGGGGAGAGGAGGCGAAGAATGAGGGTATTTTTAAAGACAAGGAACATAAGATTGAGGTTAATCCGTAAAAACAGGTCGCAGAACTGGCTTGCCGATCAATTAAAGGTAAGCTGTGGATATTTATCGCAGCTTATGGATGGAGGGCGCAACCCTTCTCCCGAGGTAAGAAGGCGCTTAATGGATGCGTTCCCGGAATGTGATTTTGACCATCTTTTTATAATCAGCGATAAAGATAAAGATTAAGAATGAGTGAAGATAAACAGGACAATCAGACTCTTGAAGCAAGAGAGAATCTACAGCGGGGGCTGCGTATCTTGGCCAAGATAATTGCCCGGGAGATTCTGGCAGGCAGGTTCCCGGATTGTCCTGGAGATGTTATCAGGGGGCAGCCACATGAGGAAGCTTAAAAGACAATAAGTAAGAACTGAGACCGAGAGAGGAATTTCTATGGCATATTTGAATGAATTAAAAGAGTGCATTAAGTTAAGCAATCCTATCGAGGAGGTTATCCGGGAGACTGTTCCTCTAGGTTCTCATAATAAGGTTTTATGCCCATTTCATAAAGAAGACACGCCGAGTTTCTTTGTGAATGTAAAGGAGCAGTACTTTCATTGTTTCGGCTGCGGAGCTGGAGGGGATGTATTTAATTTTGTGATGCGCCAGAAGGGAATGAGTTTCCCGGAGGCGCTAAAGTATCTGGCAGAAAGAAAAGGGATTCAGGTATCGTTTGACAATGTTGACCTTCAAGAAGAGCAGAAGAGGCGCGATATATATTCAGCATTATCCGAGGCAGCTAAGATTTATCACGAGAGCTTGCCAGCCGAGGTTATTGATTACCTAAAAGGCCGGGGCCTAACAGAAGAAACAATTAAAGCTTATAGGATTGGTTTTTGCAACGGTCAAAGTAAATACAGATTACCACACGAAGTACTTCTTAACGCAGGCCTAATTTATGAGAACGGAAGGAATTATTTCGAAGGCTTTATAACCTTTCCGCACATGCTTTACGGAAGAGTAGTCTATATGAGCGGTAGAGGTTATCCGGAGAAGAAGCACCGAAAACTTGAGAAAGACAGAGCCCCACTTACACATCTCTACAATGAGCATGCCTTAAACCAGAAAGAAGTTATTGTTGCAGAGGGTGAAATTGATACGCTCACCCTCATTCAGCACGGCTTCAATGCCTGCGGAGTGCTCGGCGCAAATAGTTTTAAGGATGAATGGATTGATAAATTCAATAACTGCGAAACCGTCTATCTCTCCTTTGATGCTGATGAGGCAGGCAAGAAAGGTAACCTGGAAATAGCCCAGAAGCTT
>Ga0315280_10002585_pt1 | contig 29185 bp, 26 predicted proteins | sample YL17G06_40_MG_FD_203697 | JGI IMG/M metagenome (GOLD analysis project Ga0315280, IMG submission 203697) | Sediment microbial communities from Yellowstone Lake, YNP, Wyoming, USA - YL17G06_40 | ecosystem: Environmental > Aquatic > Freshwater > Lake > Sediment | place: USA: Wyoming | collected... | reverse complement strand
GAATCTTCAATAAAATCTTATCAATTGTTTCAAAAAATCTCAATAAAGTTTTTCCTCCGGAAAAACTCAAGAAAGGAAAAGAAATCCAAGAAATTAAATGGAAAAAATTAGTTTCAATTTTATTAAAATAATTCTTAGCTCTTTCTAAATCTTCCATTTTGAAAATGTGTTCTGTCACCCACTCCGTTCTTTTACCAGTCATTTCATTAATCTTTCTTTTAAGATTGGTAAGGGGATTGTGACCAAGGGTTTCAATTCCTAATAAAAAACCATCTGATTTTAAAACCCTGGCCAATTCAGGATAGGCTCTTTTTAAATCTAAAGAAGAAAATGTTCCACCATCAAAAATAATATCAAAAGAATTATCAGGAAACTCCATCTTTTCACAGTCCATTGAGATGAATTCAATTTTCCCTTCCAATCCCTCTCCTTTTATTCTCTCTTGAGCAATTTCTAGCGATTTCTCTGATAAATCAATGCCGATTACTTTTTTAGCTCCCATTTTTGCCAAAGGAATGGAATGAACGCCGTTGCCGCAACCATAATCTAAAACTATTTTATTTTGGCAATTTTTTTCCAACCACTGATAACAAAAAGAGAAACTGTCCAAAAGAAGAGGATTAAATCCTTCGAAATCTGCCTGCCAGTTTTTTTCCGAAGCCGCTTTTAGCCATTCCTCGGCTTTTTTGTCATAATATTCAATTTCTATTTCTTTTCTTTTTTCCATTTCATTTTTTAATTAAAATTTTTACCAATCCCCAAATTGAACCCAAACCGTAACCAAAATGGCGTGTGGCAAATACAACTAATTTTTTTAGCATTTTATTTAAGAAAGACTATTCTAAGAGAATTATTTTCTTAAAACATAAAAAACTTCTCGTTCAAAAATCCGTTCCCCAAACATAAATCTCAAAATATCTTCAGAGAATAATACAATTTTTGAAAATAATCTATTGCGAATTCGATAAAAAAAATCTGGAATTTTAGCAAAACCTTTAATCTCTAAAATCTCCATCTGATTTTTTGGGGCAATTTTTTTTATTTCTCCAATTGTAGCTCGAAACGGACTTTGGGGTTTAGATAATCTGGTAATAAGGTATTTCTTTGGCATAGTAAAAATTATTATCCCATTATCTTGGAGTATTTCAAATAAACTTATTAAAATCTTTCTCCAATTGCTATTATATTTCAAAACTCTAATTGCGGTTATAAAATTAAATTTTGTTTTGTAATAATTATCTACATCTTGCAAGTTTTCTATAACCTTTATCTCTTTGATTTTTTTGTTCCTCCCAAATCTTTCCTGACAATATTTTACCATTGCTTCAGAAATATCTAAACCGTATATTTCCGATTGGGAATTCGTATTTTCTAGTAAAACATTCAGTAACCGGCCGCTCCCTATTCCAAAATCCAGGGCCTTTATTGTTTTAGAGGGAATAAATTTTTTTATAAATTGCTGTTCCTTTTCTGACAGTTTTTTAAGGGCTAAAGAACTTCTCCAAAAATATTGGTAGTCTTCCCCACCAACGCTATCCCAATGTTTCTTAATATTATCAAATTCTGTCATAACTATAATTTATATTTTTTTTCTCCAGACACACAAAGAAAACCAAAAAATAACTATTACTGCGTAAAAACCTATAACAATATAGGAAAATGTTGCTATCGGCCAATTTAAAATATTAGTCAGGACAATTAAGAGGGGCAAGATAAAAAGCATAACCTGGATAGAGAAAATAATCCGAAAGAAAATTGCAAAACCTTTAAATTCAATATCATAGGCAGTCTTGCTTCTGATGAAATTATTCCTAACAGTCACTAAGAAATAAGATACAAAGGTACTAATGATAACAATGAGGATATTCCCAGTAAAAGCAGCTAATAAAACCAGAATTACAAAACGGGAAACATCAGTTGAAATTGCATCTAACTCCTCTCCTAATTTGCTTACCGTCCCCCTAGCTCGAGCTACTGCCCCATCGGATTGGTCAAGAATATTTTGACTATAAAGTAGAAACGCTCCGATCAATGGTAATAATACATCACCTCGTATCGTCAAAAAGATAAAATAAAAGGAGATAAGGGAAATAAATACTCGACCTATTGAGATAAAATTAGCTGATATTCTTAAGTGATAAAACAAATAAGCCAAACACAGCCCCATCCACCTATTCCACCGGAAAATAGCGGTTCTTTTTTGAATATCTTCAATCCTTAAATCTTCAGGGTAGGCAACTTTTAAAAATTGTTCCCAGTTCATTATTTTTTTATAATTTAGAAAATATTTATTTTGAAGATAATACTTTCAATAACCCAAAAAGTGAACCTAAACCGTAAGCCATATGACGAGCGACAAAGACAATTGGCATAACTAACAGATATTTAAAACCTTTTTTAATAAAAATTTTTGTTGAAAAGAATAAAGCTAATAAAATATAGCTGACCAAGATAAGATAAAAAATAAACCTGGCTGGCCAAAAAAACAGAGAAAGGAATAAACTTAAAATTAAACTAACTACAAAAGCTAAAGGGACTAAATGTCTCCAAGAAAAAGCCTTTATCCCAAATTTTAAAGGATAAGTAACCCAGATCCCATCTTTTAAATTATGAATAAAAAAATCTTTAAGCGTAGATTTTGGATAGTAATAACTTACAATATCAGGAACCAAAAGAATCTTGCCTCCGGCTCTCTTCAACCTTAAGTTAAACTCCATATCCTCTGACCTGGTTAGTTTTTCATTAAAAAAACCGATTTTTTTGAAAACTTCTTTTTTGTAGCAACCCCCAAAAACAGTATCAACCCATTTAGGTTTATCGACCCCTGTTCTAAAGTAAGAACCTCCGGCTCCAAAAAAATGGGAAAGAGAAATGGCAATAGCTTTTGCCCAAAGCGTATTTTCACTGGGTAGGGTCTTCATCACTCCCCCAACATTATCAGCTTTATACTCTTTTAAATATTTCACACACTTTGAGACATAATCCTTTTGATAAGTGCTATGGGCATCTATTTTTATAATAATCTCGCCTTTAGCTTCTTTAATGCCAATATTTAAGGCGGCCGGAATAATTTTTTTAGGATTATTTAAAAGTTTAACAAATGAGTATTGTTGAGTATATTTTTCTACAATCTCTCTTGTTTTGTCTTCTGATATTCCATCGACAATCAGAATTTCCAAGCTATCCTTTGAATAATCTTGTTCGATTAAAGAATTTAAACATTTCTCAATATATTTTTCCTCGTTCCGACAAGGAATTATTACCGAAATTACTATTTCCATGTTTTATAATTTAAGAAAATTTAATTTTTTAAAAAAATCTCTAAAAGATCTTCCCATATCAAATATTTTTTTATTTTTTAGAATAATACTTATTAGTGAGGTAACCCCGTACGCATCAAGGTATCTGAAATAGCTATATTTAATTAATTTTTTTTGGTGACACTTTTTTATAAATCTTAAAAAACCCAGAAAACCGCTGTTTATATTAACATAGACCCGAAGTAAAAAATTTAAAGAGTATCTACAAAATAGCTTATTTCCGCTCTCGTCTAATATGGGTGGTAAATTTTCTCTGCAAAAAGAGAGTGTCTCGATCGCACCATCTTCATATGTTTTTTTAAATAATTTTGAGTCTTGGTTGGAATGAACACGATAATTCACCAATGGAGCATTTATAAAAGCACATGGACCCTTTTTAGAAATTTCCGTAAGGAATACTCGATCGGCAAGATCAGAAAATCTGTCGAAATTAATTTTAGTATCTTTAATAACCTCTATTCTATACATCGCGGAATCAAAAGCATATCTCAACCACGACATTGTTGCCTTGATGAATTCATAACTATTCTTATAAATAACATATTTTATTTCTTTATCGGCGAAGTTTTTAAAATTATAAATGTTCTTATTAGAAACTCGATTTAAATCTGAAACCACAAATACAAGGTCATTGTTAGCATCTAAAAATGAGGTTTGTAGCTCAAGCATCCTTGGGTGCATCAAATCGTCATCGTGAAATATAGTCAAATATTTCGAATCGAAAGGATAGCTTAGAATACGATTAATATTCCCAGCTGAACCTATGTTTTTATCGCTACCAATAAAACGTATTCTTTCGTCATTAAATTTTTTTAGCTCTTTTTCGACCGGCTCATCACTGGCATTATCAAATACAAAAATGGAAAAATCTTGAAAGGTCTGATTTAAGATGCTATTAATGCATTCTTTTAAATAAGCCAATCTATTATATGTTGGTATAGCTATAGATAATTTTTTACTCATTTTGGAATAGAAATTAATGAAAAAATAAAGAACATTTACTCATTATTTTTCTATATACTTTATTAATTAATCCTATTTTATATATCTTAAAAACAATCTTATGAAAAATATCTGGAATGACTAATAAAGGTAAGTCTATTAGCCAGAAAGAGGGATAAAATTTAAATTGTGTAATCATGTTTTTTATAAGGGATTTTTTTAGAGTTAAACCGTTCTTTTTGTAAACAACAATTTCCATAGGCAAATGATGTAACGCAACTCCAATGACTTTGTTAATAGACTTTTTGCTATATCCTTTTTCTTTAAGACCGTTAAGAATCTCCATTAAACTTGCGGCGCATCTCATACTTTTTTCACTGCTATCGCCCAAACGTATATATTTATGTCCACCTCGAGACATATGCATAACATAAGACTCGGCGATGCAGTAAGAATGGTGATCTCTGATAAGAGTTAATAAAGCAGCGTATTGGATCCAGCTGGTTCCGATATAAATTTCGGGATGGGCCTGTTCCCATAGAGAACGACGAACGATATCCGACGAGACAAATGTAGCATTAAGTCTAATATTAAATAAAAAATCATCAGCCGTCCGAAAAAGTATGTCTTTTTGAGTTCTGATAACGGGCTGGGAATCACATTTTCCCGTATCGTCATAACTGCTCCAATTCACAAAAATTGCCGCCAATTCAGGATAATTTTTCAATACATCTAAAACCTTCTTTATAGCCCCGGGTTTTAATTTATCATTATCAGAAAATAACCAAACAAATTCTCCGGTTGAACGCCTAATTGCTAAATTAAAATTGCTATCTGGCCCAAGATTTTCAGTGTTCCGAAAATATTTAATAAAAGAATATTTTTGCTGATATTCTCTTATAATTTCTGGTGTTTGGTCGGTTGAAGCATTATCCGAAATAACAATCTCTACCCCTTCATCGATATCATCTAATTGAGAAATAATACTTCCTAATGCTTCCCTGATATATTGAGCACCATTATAGGTGGGGATGGCGACGGAGAGCTTTATTCTATTTTTGTTTTTGCCAGGCATATTTTCCTAGAAATTCAGTAAATACTTCTAATACATAATTTAACTTCTCTTTTGTTATTCCTGGATAGACTCCAATCCAAAAAAGATTATTCATTACCAAGTCAGTGTTTTTTAATACACCTAAAGTTCTGTATTCTATGTTTTGATAAGCAGGCTGTTTTGTTAAATTTCCCCCAAAAAGCATTCTAGTAGCGATTTTATTTTCTTCCAAATAGTTTACGATTTCATTTCTGGTAAATGGTGCATTCGGTTTTACTAAAATAGGAAATCCAAACCAACAAGGTTCGGAATTCTTTTCTGTTTTAGGAAGAAGAAAATATTTTTCATATTTTTGGAAAAATTTATAAAGAGAGTCAAAATTTCTTTTTCTCAGTTTGATAAAGGATGGCAATTTTTTAAGTTGAGCTACTCCGATTGCTGCCTGAAGATCAGTAATTTTTAAATTGTAACCAATGTGGGAATAAATATATTTGTGGTCATAACCAAAAGGAAGTTTTCCCATCTGCCAACCAAACCTTTTTCCACAGGTATTGTCATGACCCGGCTCGCAATAACAATCCCGGCCCCAATCACGAAAAGAAGTAATTATTTTCTTTAGGTTAAAATCATCAGTTAGAACCGCTCCCCCTTCCCCCATCGTTATGTGGTGTGCTGGGTAAAAACTATAAGTGGAAATATCTCCAAAGGTCCCAGTATACCTTCTTTTATATTTTGAACCTAAGGCATCGCAATTATCTTCAATAAACCAGAGATGATATTTTTTTATAATTTTCAAAATCTTATCTAAATTAGCTAGATTCCCTAAAGTATGAGCAATAAAAATTGCTTTTGTTTTTTTAGAAATTGCTTTTTCAATTTTTTCTGCCTGGATATTATAAGTGCCCAAGTCAATATCAATAAAAACCGGAGCCAAATTATTCTGGATAATTGGATTTAAAGTAGTTGGAAAACCACAAGCAGTAGTAATAACTTCATCTCCGGGCTTTAACCTTCTTTCCCCCAATTTTGACGAGGTTAAAGCCGAAATAGCCAAGAGGTTGGCCGAGGAACCAGAATTTGTTAACAGGCAATACTTTAGACCCAAAAATTTTGCAAATTCTTTTTCAAACTGCTTAGCATATCTACCGGCAGTTAGCCAGAAATCAAGAGAAGCATCAACTAAATTTATCATCTCTTTTTCATTATAAATTCTACCAGCGTAATCGATTCTGGTCTTACCAGGGATAAATTTTTCTTGGCTCTTTTTTAATTTATACAACTTCTTAACCCTATTAAAAATTTCTCTTTTTAAATTAGAAATTTTATTCATTTTTATGCGGGGGGTCTTTATATTTATAGTCGCATATAAACCGGTGTTTTTTCTTTATATGTTTTGAGGATAATTTTCTTAACTTCTTCTTCTGTTTTTGGAGCGTAACATTTAATATTCGGCAAATGTTTCAAAATATTTAAATCCTCATTTTTTTCTATATTATGAGAGAATCCATAAAAATTATAATAAACATTTCCCTGTACTCCTAAAATTTTTACATTAGCATTATGATAGCAAACATCATTTCTTAGCTGTTCATAACATCTCATTGTAATAAAAGGAACCATTGAATAGACATAAGGTTTCTTCCCTGACAAAGCTAATCCCGAAGCAATCCCCATCATAGTTTGTTCAATTACTCCGCAGTTTATAAATTGTTTCGGAAATTTCTCTTGAAATCTTTCAAAATAAGAATAACCAACATCTCCTGTTAAAAGGATTATATCTTTATCCCTTTTTGCTAATTTCATTAAACAATCAACAAATATTTTTCTCAAATTCGGTAATTGCTTTTTCATAATCTTCTTTTTTAATACTCCAATAATGCCATTCGTTTCGGTCTTCCATAAAAGAGATTCCTTTGCCTTTTATGGTGTGGGCGATGATTAAACTGGGCTTTGTTTTTTTAAAAGGAATTTTTCTTAAAACCCTTTCAACTTCAGTAAAATTATGGCCATCAATTTCTTTCACTGCCCAGCCAAAACTAATCCATTTTTCTTTAAATGGCTCTAAATTTAAAACTTCATTGGTTCTTCCAAATGCCTGCCATTTGTTATAGTCAACCAAAGCAATTAAATTATCTAATCCATGATGTGAGGCAAACAAAGCAGATTCCCAAGTAGTTCCACAATCCATTTCTCCATCCGACATTAAAACAAATATTCGACCTTCTTTATTGTTAAGCTTTTTTGCTAAAGCAATTCCTACCCCAATTGGCAATCCGTGTCCCATCGAACCAGTAGAGCAAGTTACTCCTTTTACTTTATGAGAAATCAAACCTATAAAAGGAGTAACGGGTTTCCCTTTTTTATCGATTTTACAATAACCCTCTAAATCTTTTTGGGGAAAATAACCCTTTTTAGCTAAAACAGCATAAACTGAAGCCGCCGCCCAACCTTTGCTTAAAATAAATTTATCTTCTGGCTTCATTATTCCAAAATAAAGAACCGCTAAAATATCAATACAACTTAGGTTTGATCCTATATGCGATGTCTGTGCTTTATAAACCATATCAAGTACTTTTCTCCTTATTTCCTTTGCAATTTTTTTATAATTTTTATTACTTTTAGACATAATCTTATTTATAAAAATAGAGATTTTTCTTAAACCATTCTATATTTTTTTTCAGACCCTCTTCCAGATTATACTTTGGTTGCCAATTTAATAATTTTTTAATTTTTGAAATGTCAGCTACCCAATATTTCGGTTCCGATTGAGCTATTTTTACCTCTCCATATTCGGGCTTTATGGTTGAATTGGTAATTTTTTTAATTATTCTTACCACTTTCGCGGTTGTACTCTGCTTTCCAGTGCCAAGATTGAAAATCTCTCCTTTAATTGCCCGAATATTCTTTATTGCTAATAAATAAGCTTCAATTACATCTTCAATAAAAATAAAATCCCTTACTGACTTGGGAGATGATAATTTCAATTCACTATTTGTCAAGCAGGATTTAATAACCGCAGGAATAAGTCTTTCTTTTTCTTCAAAATAACCATAAACAGCAAATGGCCTCATTGTTACGATTGGCAATCCTAATTTTTTAACTATATCCTGGCAATACATCGTAGTAGCTGCTTTTGTTATGCCGTAAAGATTATTCGGTTCCAATAAATCAGTCTCTTTCATTGGCTTATCTTTCTCCCCATACTCTGAACTACTTCCGGTATTAATAAAACATTCAAAATTTATCTTACGGCAGGCGTTTATCAAGTTTATTGTTCCGTACAAATTAGTATCAATGGTTGTCTGTATGTCTTGCTGTTTACCTTGATAGGTTCCGTACGCAGCAAAATGCAATATAATCCGAGGTTTAAGTTTAGTAATGAGTGATTCTAGCTTATTAGAATTTTTTAAATCCACATAATGAAGCACTATTTTGTTTTTTATATCTTCGAGCCGCCAAAGATTTGACTCCCTTTTCTCAATTAAATGAACATTACATCCCAAATCTAGAAATTTATAAGTAAAGTTAGCTCCAATGAAACCAGCTCCGCCCGTTATTAAGATATTTTTCTTTGAAAAGGTCATATTTAGATTTCAATTTTCATACCATCTATTGCCGAAGTTGTATTTTTGAATATAGTTTTGGCAATTTTTTGAGCTTCCTTTCTCTCTTTTAAAGTTCGATAAATATTTGCATCAAAATGAGTTAAAACCAATTTTTTAACTTTTGCTTCTTTGGCAATTTTAGCTGAATCTTCTGGATTTAAATGAGGCCAGTTCTTAATGTGCCGGCCTGATTTTAGTGAACATTCGGTAATAAGCAAATCAGCATTTTTTGCTAATTCTATCGCATTTTCGCAAATTCCTGTATCCGGACAATAAGTAATTATTTTACCCTCAAATTCAAATCGATATCCCAAACAAGGTGAGGAATGAAGCAAAAGCTTAGATTCCACTAAAAAAGGGAGATTATCCATTCCTTCAGGAAGTTCATAAATCCTTATAGCAAATGGCAATTTCCCAAATGGAATCGTAAAAGGTTTATTAATTATTGTATTCAGAATATCTTTTGTACCTTTCTGTCCAAAAATAAAGATTCTCTGTTTAAAATTAAACTTATTTAAAATATGCAAACCAATAATGTGCTCCAGATGAAAATGGCTCAAAAAAAGATAAATTGGCTTCTCTTTTTTAATGTACTTATCTATCTTGTAAAAGCCATTGCCAGCATCGAGGATAATAAAATAATCATTTGTTTCTATAAGACTACATATAGTATTTCCGGTGTCAGTATCATACCAGCCATTGGTTCCAAGAAATGTAATTTTCATTGTTTAAAAAAATCTTTATACCAATTGAATGATTCTTTTATTCCTTCTTCAAAACTGGTTTTTGGTTGCCAGTTTAACATCTTTTTTGCCTTTCTCCAATCTAAATATTGTTTTGGTATTTCATTTTTTGCTGTGTTTAATATTTTATAATTCACTTTTACCTTTAATATTTCTTCTATTTTTTTAACAACCTCGATAACACTGAAAATATTTTTACTACCAAAATTGAATGCTTCTCCCTTAATTTTGTCTATATTTTGGGCTAATTTAATACATCCATCGATGATATCATTTACATAAATGTATTCTCGAATCATCTTCCCATCGCTCCTAATTAAAAGTTCTTTATTCTTTATAATTGATTCAAAAATACCAGGGATAATTCGGCTGAAATTAAGATCGCGAGCTCCAAATATATTACCGAATCTGGTGATGACAACTGGTAAATTATAGGTTTTAAAATAGGTTTGGGCTATTAAGTCAGTGGCTGTTTTTGATACCTCATAAGGATGATCTCCCGCAAGGGGATTTTTTTCGGTATAGGGTAGATTTTTAGTTTTTCCATAAGCTTTATCCGAAGAGGTAATGATAATTGATTCTAAATTTCCTTTCAACCGGCAGGATTCAAGAATATTAGTCGTACCAATAATATTTATCTCTAAAGTTTCGAAAGGATTTTTATAAGCAGTTTCAACAATGGATTGAGCGGCTAAATGAAAAATAACTTCTGGTTTTTCTTTTTTAAAAATTTGAGAAATTTGGGGATCTCGGATGTCAATTTTGTAAAACTTAGCTTTTTTATTTAGGTTTTCTTTTCTGCCAGAAGATAAATTATCAATAACCACTACGCTCTTACCTTCTTTGATTAATCTATCTACTAAATGGGAGCCGATGAAACCAGCTCCACCAGTGACTAAAATATTTTTCGATTTTAATTCTAATTTTTTTGTTCCCATATTTTCCATTTAGGATTTTCTTCCCAAAGTTTATTTAAGAACAAAAAATCCTTATAGGTATCCATACCATACCAAAAACCTTCGTGTTTATAGATAGCCAATTCTTTTAGGGGAATCAGCCTAGAAATAGTATCTTCTATCATGTCTCCTTTTTTTAAAAAATCAAATATTTTTTTGTTAAAAACCATAAACCCGCCATTTACATACTCGTAAAGCATTGGTTTTTGGTCCAATTTAGTAACAAGGTCGTTTTCATCTACATTTACTAATCCCCATCTCGAAACAGGATGAACACCAGTTATTGTTGCAATCTTACCCCTTTTTTTATGAAATTCGACTAATTTATTGATATCTATATCGGCAACACCATCACCATAAGTTACCATAAATAAATCACCCTTAATATATTTTTTAAGCATTAAAACTCGTTCTCCGTGAGGCGTTTCCAAGCCGGTTTCAGCAAAAATAATGTTAAAATTATCTTTCTCCAACTCACCACTGTTTAAAAATTCTGCTCCCCCCACCTTCCCAGTACTTAAAAGAAAATCTGTTTCAGAATACTTTTGTTTTAGGAAATAATCCTTGATATATTCTCCTTTATAGCCGAGAGCCAAAATAAAATCGCCATAACCATAATGAGCATATATCTTCATAATATGCCATAAAATTGGCTTTCCCCCTATTTCCACCATTGGTTTTGGCTTAAATTCGGTCTCCTCTTGAAGCCGCATACCCCTCCCTCCACAAAGAATAATTGTTGGAATATTTTTATCAGGCATTTTATTGTTGTTCTCTTTAAAATTTAAGTCTTTATTCATTCATACAAGCCTCTATAAATGTTTTCGCAAAATATTCTTTGGTAAAAGGTTTATATTGCTCAGATTCTAGAAACTGACGAGCATTTTCTTTGTAGGCTTTGATTTCCGATTCAGTTAAGGATTTCAAAAAATCTCTTAATTCTTGATAATTTTTAAAATCGCGCCTATCAATAAAACAGTCCTTTGGAATATATTTTTCTATATCTGGAGCTCCATAATAAATGGGAATAGTTCCAACAAAAAAGCAATCAAAAATCTTTTCAGTAATATAACCCGGAAAAACACAATTCTCAAAACATATTGAAAAATTATATTTGCTAAAAGTTGAGTATTTAGATTGGACCTGACCTTTGTAGACTTTTTGAATTGCTTTTTTATAAAACCAATAAGGAAAAGAGGGACATTTATCCCAATCAGAACCATATAAATCAATATCATTGGTTCTGCTGAAAAATTCTACTGCTTTTATTCTTTCGCTTAAAAGCTCTTTATAGCCCAAATGCGGAAGTTTACCGCTTGAGATAATCGTTGTTAAAAATTTTTTAGGATTTCTAATTTTTTTATTTGAACTAATCATTGTCAAAAAAGTTCTGTTAGAATCCTTCCAATAATCAAGTAAGATTTTATCATAAGTTTGAAAATAATGAAAATAATGGATTTTAGGATTATTTAATTTACAGGTAAAAAATACTTTATCATAAATCTTGAGAAGGTTATCAATATTCATATAAACTTCGGGCATAGTTATTGGTGGTTCAAATTGAAATAGAATTCTCTTTTTAAATTTATCGAGTTTTATTGCTGGATATCTTTTGTTCTTAAATCGCCAATGGACTTTTCTAAGAAAGTTCTTATGTTCGAAAGATATATAAATATCTTCAGCAGTTGCCTTATCTTTATCCCAAAAGTCAATCGTATTTAAATTTATATTTTTTTCAAGACAATAATTTTTTAAATAACGCCAATTAGAGAGAACATCGTCTCTATCGTATTTTTTATCTTCTTTAAATAATCCATTACCTAAATACACATATGAAGGAGGGTCAATATAGGCATTGATCATATTTTTAAGATATTAAACCTATAGTTTTAAATATTTCATTAAATCTTTTTTCAAAAGTGTGATCTTTTATAGTTCGTTCATAACCTGCCCTAGTAATAGATTCTCTTTCTTCTTTATGAATTAAATAATAATTTATCTTTTCAATCAGCTCTGGAATATTCTTAAAACAATCTATCTCTTTACAAATTTCGTAATAATCTTCCAAGTGATCGACGTATTCAGTCAAGAGAAAACCACCGCAGCTAGGGATTTCAAAATTTCTTCCTTTGATTTGTTTGCTCCAGATACTCGGTGGTAGAGATTTTAGATTATCTATCCAATACTTTGGGTTATTTATTCCAATTGATCTATTGTAGTTTCTATGCAAAAAAATCGAAGCCAATTCCTTCCATATTATCCCTGAAGACTTTGTAAAATTAAGATTTATTTTACTTTGAGAAAAAACCTTTATCATTTCTTCTTGAGAAATTCTTCCTTCCGGCCAGCCCGAACCCCAGCATTTTATATTTATACCAGCTTTTTTTATTTTTTCGACAATTTTTTTCCGGTTACCATGGGCCGCTCCGACAAAGGTAACATCATAAATTTTTGCCAAATTTAAGGGCTTATAAACAAAATGATTACAAGCCCACTGACTCAAAATAACATTTTTATATCCAATTTTATGGTATTTGGGAATTGCTTCGGAATCGGTGGTGGTAACCCAATGGTAGAGAGGTGCCCAATATTTTGAATATTTATCAAATTTCCAATGATCGTCAGAAAACCAATTAAAAGTTATAGCTCCACTTTTTTGAGTAATCTCTTTTATAATTTCTTTTTTAATAATCGTTGACCCATTGGCAAAGAAAACGAGGTCTGGCTTTTCTTCTATGATATTTTTTAATAAGTTTTCATTCATACCGTTTCTCCCTTTCTGTAACATTATTTCATCTGTCGGAAAATAAATCACTTTATTCTTCTCTCCGTTCATGCGAATTAAAGTGTCATAAAAATTATAATACTCGTAACTAAGGCCTCGTTCTGGCTTACCATAATCATACTTATCGGCTGCATAAAGAATTTTCATATATATTTATAATTTCGAAAAATAATAATCGCCATAGTTTCCCACTAAAGTAAAACCCGCTTCGTGCAAATATTGGAAAACTTTAATATAATCGGATGAATGCAATCCTTTACGCATAGGGGTAATCTCAATATAAACATTATCTATTTTATTTTTAAAGCCATTAACCCCTCCCTCGATTACTTCCTTCTCAACCCCTTCTACATCTATTTTAATCAAATCAATCTTTTCTATTTTGTGTTCATTAATGAAATCATCGAGTTTCACAACTAAAATTTTCTCTTTACTTATTTCTCTCAATCCTTTTTCCTTTCGAAAATCCTGAGGAGGTAAAATCGAGCTAGAGTTTCTAGGAGAAATGACGTAGAAATCAATTCTGCCATTTTGATTATAAAACCCAAAATTAAATGGTTTTACCCTATTTCCATAAGAGACCGTTCTTTTTACTAATTGCTGATAAGAAACAACAAGGGGTTCAAAACAATAAACCGTTGCTTTCGGAAAACTCTTTAGTAAAGTTATTGTTCTGTCGCCCACGGCTGCACCTACATCAAAAATTATTTTCACCTCTTCTTTCCCCTTTCTTTCTTTAATCTCATCAATTACTCTATAAATATCGTCCTTGCCGCAGATAAAATGCTTTAATGGCCTAATAAAATCTCTTCCCACTTTAACTAGAAAACAAGTATCGCCTTTAGAAATTAGAGGAAGTAAAATACACTTTATTATGCCTTCTTTTTTTATCTTATTTATCAAATTCTTCATGTTAACGGAGCAGGTTCTCACAATCGATATTCTTTAAGTTTTATATTACCCAAACCCCAATTTTCGTCGTTGAAAATCAGAGGACTGTTTTCTTTCATCATTTGTTTAGCATGTTGTCGATAAAGCTGATAATCAGTTAAGGGCCGTTTTAAACTTTCAGCCTGCTTATGTTCCTGATGATATACTCTTTTTTTGTTATTTAAAACAATCTGAGATAATCCAGAGCCTGCTGCCTCAAAGCATATATATCCGTCAATGAAACTTTGAGTTTCGAATTCTGGATACCCCCGTAATTTTTGCCATTGAAAATTTGCCATTAAGAAAAAGTCACCAGAGGCTGCGGAATAAATTTTAAATCTATAATCTCCGATCAGCCTGCCCTTCAACTCAAAAGCAAGCGTAAGGAGGAGCGTGCGCAAATTTTGCAACCAATGCCCCCGAACAAAACTTCCTTTGATTGTACAAATTCCAACCCAATTTTTTTGGCAAAAACTGAGTTGTTCTTCTACCGAGGCATCAAAAGGAACCATTTTTTCAAGATCGTATCTGTTTACCCGATAAAAACAATTTGATAATAACTTTTTCGTTGAGAAAAATTTAATTAAATCTTCATTAAAAAGTAAATCGGGATTAGTTGCTAATACATATTCTCCTTTTGCTCTTCGAATTCCAACATTTTTGGCAATGTACTCAAATAAGGGTATTTTATCGGAATTAAGAAATTTTCTATGGATTTCGTTTGGTACTTCAATAAAACGTACCTGCCCGGGTTTTAGACATTTTGGCCAAACTATAACTTCTGATAATTTTTTTGCATCTAAGGGAGGATTCCACTCAACGATTATAAGTTCCGCATTTAAAGAATATTTCTTCCATAACTCCAAAAGCCCATTGGTAAATATCTGTATCCGATACAAAAAATTACCACCGTAATTATCGTTGCGGGCCGCAACAACAAAGCTAATGTAAGGGTTTATCTTTTTATTTTCTGAATTGTTTCTAACCATACTTTTTGATTATAATTTAACTTCTTCATATAAATATTGAAGTCTTTTGAAAATCTTTTATCTTCCGAAGTGTATTTTAAAAGTTGATTAGAAAGGCTTGAAGACAAATCTACTACATCTTCGCTTTTTAAATTAATATCTTCTAAAACATCAACTAATAAATCCGTATAAATAATGCAACCAAGTTCTTCTTTTAAATCTTTAAATAAATTGTGTTTGTTTCTAATATGATTAGCAATAGGATTTCCAAAAGCAACGTAATAACCCAGAGAATCCATAACCTTTTTAACAAATAATCCTTCCCAAATATCACCATATCTATTAATGACTAAATCATCCAGTTTTTCTTCCATCAAGAAAAAATAATAAGCCGGTAAAAGCTCCGTATAGAAGGAAGTATTTTGACTGTTAATAGGAGACCAAGTTCCAATGTCTAGGGCTATTTGTTTTCCTATGAATTCAGTAGTTTTAACATCTCGGTTGAGTCTTGTTATTGAATCTATATCTGGATCGTTTAGCCATAAACCTTCATTTAACATAATCTGAACTTCTTTTTCCTTTTGGGTTATAGAAGTATCCTGCCATCTTTTATTATAGGGATACCCTCGCGGATAAATCCGCTGTTCTGGATTCTTTTTTAATAAATCACAAACATTAAACCAATTGGAATTTGTTTTAACTACCGGCAGTTTTTGTTTTGTGCCGACTATACCGTGATAGCCTAAAAAATCTATTTCTTGAAGAGGAAAATTATCGTCATCGGTGCTAATTATGGAATCGCAACCTTTAGCCAACGCAATAAGAAAACCAACATTTCTCCGATTATCGCTATTGTAAGGAATTATCTTTCGCAATTTATTATAAGACGCAAGCCATTTTTCTTGTTTTTCTATGCTGAAATACTCAATATCAAATCCTCTCTTTTGAAGATTGTTGCAAACGCTAAATGACTCCAAATCTAGACTTTTTTTATCTCCAATGACAATAATTCCGACTTCATCCTTGTGGTCAAACTTTTCAAAATTATTACAGTAATCCTCGGCAATCTTAGGAATATTTATTGTAGTAAATACTAAATAAGTTTTTTTAGCCATAGTTAATTATTTTTTTATTCTACATTATGCTTTAAAACTAAACTGATGTTTCTAATATTTCGCATATATATCTCCCCAGAGGAGACCGTCTTCAATTGAGTTCAATTCCCCCAAGAGATTCTTAGCGGTAATCCAGTCTGGAGAAGATAACCGCATAGATTCGCCAATGGAATAATTAAACTTTGCATAACCTAAAACGATAAGATGATCTATGCAAGCTTTTGTATTGTCAAAAAATTCTTTGGTAAATTCAAAAGAGATATATTTAATTGGAAGAGATAATCCCTTTAAAACTTGATACTCAAATCCTTCCACATCAATTTTACAAAATATCGGCAATCCAAATTCTTTTATCAAATTGTCCAGGGTAGTAACCTGAATTAATTCTTTTTTGTTCCATTCATATTGAGAAAATCTGCCCATTTTCCATTTTTCTGAAAAAGTAGAAATATCATCCGCCTCTTCGCAAATAGACATTGTAAGTTCTCCCTCGCTTTCTGCCAATCCCTTCCCTACTAACACAAAATTTGGGTTTTTCCCAAACTTTGATTGTAAAAATTTAATACAACTTTTTTGGGGTTCCACAGCGATTACCCTTGCCCCGAGCTTAAGGAATGCAGCGGCTCTGTTTCCCTTATGAGCCCCTACGTCAAAACATAAATCTCCTTTTTTAATGAATTGGGAATAAAAATTAAGTATTTTTCTACAAAGAACTTCGTTTTTGGGCAAAAGAAAGGCCGATGCTTCATAAATAGCTTTAATACATGGTAATAATTTATACTTAATTAATATGCGCTTCAGCGAATGTTTTATAGTGTATTTATCTCTGTTAATTTTATTCATATTTTCTTAAACCAAAACAGGCCGCAGGCATAATCCGCCTCCTCAAAGGCATTGATATCAATGTTTTCTCTAAATAGGCCTTTGTCATCCACTCCGGAAAATTCAACCAATCTTAAACCATTAAAATATTGAAGAATCTGATTAGAAGAATGTATTCTATGAGCATTAAAACATACTTTTGGTTTCCCGATAGGAAGCGAGAAATATAAGTTTCCACCCTTAGCTAAAACTCTGGATAATTCTTTACAGGCCTTTTCCGTACCCAACGGATCAAGGGAATCGCCGTATCTTCCAAGCCCTATATGCTCGGCTACATGCAAGCAGGAAAGAGAATTAACGGAATTATCTTCAAATGGTAAAGAAAGAATATTGCCTTTTATTGATTCAAAATTTTTAAGGTTTGTTTCGATAGGTCTAATGTCAACAAAAGTAACTTTAGTAATCGAAGATAAAAATCCAACAAAATCTACTCTTGACCCTATATCAATGTGATGATTAACTTTGCTTTCAAAGATTCTTCTAAAAGCCCAAATATCTTGATAGAAATAATGTCTATCAAATTTAGTAGTTTTAGTTTTGTCATGAATACAAGGATGAGTATCTAATAAATTAATATTTTCTGCTCCTTTTTGGCTTGAATATTTTATCCAGTCCTTAACAAATCCAAAATACCTAGGAATTGAAGTTAACAACTTAATTGGGTCTAAGATTGGCTGAATCCATCGGTAAAGAAAATAAGCAAAATTAAAAAATTGATTTTTAGGTTTTTTCATAAGAATGGATGAAAATACCGCTCAGATATCTTAAAATAAAAAAGGTAACGGAATAAATCAGGGTTCCGATTAAAATTGAAAACAAAATATGGAGATGATAAATTTGAGGCTGAATTATTACAAAATACATTGGAACAGTGGAAAGAATAGCTCCAATAAAACTTAATAGCAATTTTAAATTAAGTGGGTTAATCGAAGTAAATTTTAAAGTAAATTTAAATAACAAATAGAAAATTAAAAGATGGGTAATGAGAGTAGAAAATGCTGCTCCGTATAAACTAAATTTGGGAATTGTGAGAAGGTTAAAAATGGTATCAAATATTGCTCCGGCAAGGACAATCCAAAAAATTCTTTTTTGCTGGTCAGAAATAATTAATACCTGATAAAAGGGATTATAGAAAAACATAATCCCGACCATTATTATTAAAATTTGAAAAGCCAAAACTGAAGGGGCATAACTTGGGTCAAAAACAAAATCAATAATTTTTGGGGCAAGAACCATTCCTCCAACCATTAAAGGAATGGCAAGTAAAATCATTATTTCCATATAATAATTCCAGACTGTTTGTAGTCTTTCTTTTGATTCCTTAAAAACTTTACTAAAAACCGGAAAAAAACTGGTAGAAATTAATCCCATCGGAATTAAAGTCACTCCAATAATTCTATAGGCTGCTTCGTACCAACCATTTTGAGTAATTTGACCAAAATACCCCATTATTACCGAATCACCTTGATTATAAATCGAACCCAACATCCCTGTTAAAGCCATTGGCCAGGACATTAATAAAAATCTTTTCCAGATTGTTTTGTTCCGGCTAAAAGATAACCGCTGAATTTTAAAATGAAAAAAAATTAAAACAAAGATTGAGGCAACTAGAGCAGCAAATAAATAACTATAACTTAAATTTTGAACCGATGGAAAATAAAATAAAACAAAAAGTCCGACTCCGGTTACCACTGAAGTCTCAAAGATGCTAGCGAAAGATTGGTATTCCATTTTCTGACGAGCCTGCAAGAAAGCAAAAATTGTGCCAAAAAAATTCTCAATTAAAAGACAGAGGGCCAAAATCCAGATAATTTTTTGAATAACCGGGTCGGGGGTAATAAAAAAAGAACCAATTAATATTAAAACTAAGGTTCCTAAACCCAAAAGAATCTTTAGAGAGAGAAGGCTTGAGAATTCCTTCTCTTTTTCTTTTTCTCTGGCAAATTCTCTCGTTATAATGTTGGATAGACCAAGGTCAGAAAAAATAGTGAGTAAACCAATAAAGGCTAGTGCAAAAGTAAATTTTCCATATTCTGTAGCTCCTAAAATCCGGGCAACGTAAATAAACAAAATGAATTTTAAAAATTTATTTACTCCGCCAGCTAATGCCAGCCAAAAAGTATTTTTAAAGACCGTTTGTTTAATCGTTACGTTATCAAATAAAAACGATTTAACATCGCTGAAATTTCTAATTTGCATATTATTTTCTCTCTTGAATCATCTTTTCAATCCACCTATAGGTTTTTTCTAAGCCTTCTTCTAAAGAAACTCTTGGTTCCCAGCCTAAAACTTTTTTTGCTAAAGTAATGTCGGCATTTCTCCCTCTTACTCCTTGAGGTTTGTTTAATAAATGTTTCTTTTTAAGATTTTTGCCGGCTATTTTACTAATAATATCTACCATCTCATCAATTGTTACCAGTCTATCAGAACCTATATTTAACGGCTCTTTCCAATCAGATTCCATCAATCTGTAAGTTCCTTCTAAACAATCGTCAATATAACAAAAAGAGCGGCTTTGTTTTCCATCACCCCAAATTTCAAGCTCGTTTCCGTCTTTAGCCTTAGCTATCTTCCGAGAGAGGGCGGCTGGCGCTTTTTCTCTTCCTCCTTCAAAAGTTCCTTCAGGACCAAAAATGTTATGATAACGAACAATTCTAATATCTAAACCATAATCTTCATAATAACTTTTGTATACTCTTTCTGAAAAAAGTTTTTCCCAACCATATTCATTATCAGGGAAAGCTGGATAGGCATCGCTTTCTTTTAAAGCCGTTACATCGGGTTCAGTTTGTTTAAAGGTTGGATAAACGCAAGCTGAGGAGCTAAAAAATAAGCGTTTCACACCGGCTAATCTCGAGGCTTCAGCCATATTTACATTTATCAAGACATTATCTCGCATTACCTCGGCTTTGACATCTGTAATAAAACCAATCCCTCCCATATTGGCAGCTAAGGTATAAACCTTATCTATTCCTTTTGTTGCTTTAAGGCAATTGTCTAAAAATCTTAAATCTAATAACAGAAATTCGTCAGCCTCGTCTTTGGGTGAGAATTCCGGATATTTAATATCTACTCCCCTCACCCAATAACCTTTTTTCTTTAAAAATCTGACTAAGTGATGGCCGATGAACCCGCCGGCACCGGTGACTAAAATTTTTTCTTTTTTTTGTTCCATGTTAGTATAATTATTATTGAGAAATTAAATATTTAAAATTGAAAAATTTTTCCTTTCAGGGCTTATAAAATTATGATAAATTAAAAAGATAGAAAAATCAAATGTATTTTGTTCATCCCCAAATAAAATTTGATATTGAAAATTTAAAAGAGGTCTTTTTTTCTTTCTTTAAATCGCCAGGCGAGAAAGAGCTGGAAAAGGTTAAATCGATATTTCCAGAAAAAGAAATAGTTTTTACTGATATGGGTCGTTCGGCTTTTAAATTGATTGTTGAAAAATTGAATCTTCGAAATTCCCAAATTTTGTTTCCGGCTTACATTTGTGATGTTTTCTTTCCCATTTTAAAAGAATATAACCTCTCCCCTATTTTTTTGGATATTGAAAAGGAGACCTTCCACATAAAATTTGGAGAAATTCAGCAAAAAATTACTCCCGAAACTAAGGCCGTTTTAGTCTGCCACACCTATGGACTTCCAATTGATGTAAAAAAAATTAAATCAATCTACGGAGAACAGATCTCCGTAATTGAGGATTGCGCCCATTCTTTTGGAGCCAAATTAAATGGAATTTATACTGGAAATTTTGGGGATGTTGCCTTTTTTAGTCTTTACAAACAATTTCCTTGTCTAAGAGGAGGAATGGCGATATTTGAGAGAGAAGAGACAAGAGACAAGAGACAAGAAGATTTACCAAAAACTAATTTTGACTTTAGGGATTTTATTTCGTTTTTGAATTGTTTTTCTCCTTTTGCCTTTTTATTTAAAAAATTCGGGGGAGAAATTGCTCCCAGAATGATTAGAAAAGAAAAATTAAAAAAACCTGCTCAAATTAATCAGGTTTCTTTGAATCTCTTTCTCTATTTTTTAAAAAACTTTAAGGAAAATTTAAAAAAGAGAGTTGAATTGGCTTTGTTTTTTCAGGAAGAATTAAAAAAATTGGGTTTTGAAGTCCAAAAATCTGAAAATAACGTTTTTTGTTATCTTTCTGCTTTAACTCCTCAAAATCTAAATCGGGACAAATTTGTCAAAGATTTAAGAAAATGTGGAATATTTACTACCAGAATTTGGAAAGACCCAATTATTTTAAATAAAGAAGTTCAAAAAGAATATGGAGTTAATTTAGATGAGTTTCCAAATACAATTGACGTGGCAAGAAGAATTGTCAATTTCCCTTTACAAAACCACTACAAAAAAAGGGATATTGAAAAGATAATTGAAAAATCAAAGAAAGAGTTATAAATTTTTTGCAATCAATTTTTTAATTCCTTCTTTTAAAGAAATTTTCGCCTCAAAACCGAGCTTCTTTTTCGCTTTTTTAACATCGGCTAAAGTATCCTGAACGTAATTTTTTATTGGATTTTTAATATAGATTGGTTTTATATTTTTCCCAAAAATTTTATCTAAAATTTTAATTAGTTGGTTAAGATTATAGGATTTTCCAGTGCCAAGGTTAAAAATATCAAAATCGATATTGGATTTCATTGCCATTATTAACCCCCTGACTACATCTTCAACATAAATAAAATCTCTGGTTTGTCTTCCATCGCCATAAATAACAGGGCTTTTTCCTTTTTTCATTTTCCATAAAAATTGAGAAACTAAATTGGCAAAATCTTTTTTCGCTTCTTCGCGAGGGCCGTAAACGCTAAAAAGTCTAAAGCCGATGGATTTTACTCCATAAAAATCGTAATAAACTTTAGCCAACCTCTCCATTAAATACCTCGCTTCAGTATAAAAATCTTTTGCCAAAATAGGAAAATCCTCTTTAAAAGGGGTTTTGTTGCCATTATAAATTGAAGAGGAGGAAACAAAAATTAATTTTGCTTTTTCTCTTTTTGCTAACTCTAGAACTTTGATAAATTCATTAACCGACTCTCCCACCAAAAGAGGATTTTTCCGATAAAGTGGGGTTGTTGAGGGAATTCCGAGATGGAAAATGCCATCTAATTTTTTTATCTTCTTTATTTTCAAAACTTTCATTACCGGAGCAACAATTAACTCTATCTTATCTTTAATTGATGAAAGGTTTTTTAAACTTCCGGTAGAAAGGTTATCTAAAACAATAACTTTTTTCCTTTTTTCAATTAATTTTTCAACCAAATTTGAACCAATAAATCCCGCTCCACCTGTAACTAAATATTTCATATGTAATTGTTAAATTTTTTTTCCTTTTCTAATTTTTCAATTATCTCTCTAACCTTTTGTGAACTGTTCTTGTGGCAGATTAAAATGATATCATCTGTAACTGCAACTACCAAGTCTTTTACTCCAATACCGGCAACAAGTCGATTTTGAGAACCGTAAACCAAAATGTTTTTTGAATCAATTCCGATATAATTTCCCTTCACAAAATTTTGTCCGGGTAAAGAAAGGCAATCCTTGAGAACTGCCCAAGATCCGATATCTCGCCAGCCAATATTAGTTGGCAAGAGAGCGATATTTTTATAATTCTCTATAATTGAATATTCTAAAGAAACAACATCCATTTGAGAATATTCTTTTTGAAGAACAATTTTAAAGTCAGAATTACCAATTGCTCTTTTAATTTTTATATATCTTTTATAATTGTCATAAACAAATTCCTTTATTAACCTTTCCATCAAACTGGGGTAAAAAAGATAAATTCCCGTGTTCCAAAAATATTCTCCAGACTTTACGTATGCTCTAGCTCTTTTTAAATTTGGTTTTTCTTTAAAAAAGGCTACTTTATAAATTTTTGTCTCCTCTATCTCCTTTAAAATCTCCCCTCCTTTGGTATAACCAAGACCGGTATCAGGAAAAGTTGGTTTTTCGCCAAGAGTTAAGATAAATTTTTTGTTCTTTTTTATGAATTTCTCTCCAATAGAAATTGCCTTTAAAAACTCTTTTTTATCTCTTATTAAATGGTCAGATGGTAAAACTAATATTGGCTGAGCGGTTTTAATTTTTGCCAAAAATAAGGAAATTGCAGCAACTCTTTCTCTTCTTTCTGGTTCAGCAATAATATTTTTTAGAGAAATTTTTGGAAGTTCTGATTTGACTTCTTTAACATATTCTTTATTTGTGGAAATAAAAATATCTTTCAGGGAAAATTTAAGGAAAAGCCTCTCTACTGTCTCTTGAAGCATTGTTTTTTTACCAATTAATTTTTGAAATTGTTTTGGTTGAGCTTTTCGACTAATAGGCCAGAGTCTTGTTCCCTGACCTCCAGCTAAAATTAAGATTTTCATATTCTTTTGAAATTAATTATATATCTTATCAAATTATCTATCTCCCTAAAATCTCATTAATTTTGGCTCTGGTCTTTTCACCGACAAAGCCGGTTCCGTTCTCTAATCCTAAAGGCATTAAAATTTCGTTTTTATATTTTTCTTGGAAGCGAATGACGGCCGCTTGAGTTAAAGAAAGGAAATTACCGGTTATTAAATCTTCAGGATAAATTTCGGGTCCCTGATTTTTTAGAAATTCTTGAAGGCAACGAACCTCAGGATTTTGCATCATTCCAAAATAGAGATTATTTGAAAAAAAGGTGCACGTCCCTATTTTTTGTTTTGCTAGAATTTCATTTATTTGAGCCTGGACTCTGGCGATTTCTTTTTGTAAAAAATCAATCTGGGCCAATAATCTTTCTTTTTCCAATTCTTCAGCAGTTTTGGTGGAAATTGAGGCTGACCAAGAGTAGGAATAATAGAACTCTGGAACTAAAAAATTTGAAAATTTGCTCTGGATTGAAGGAATAATGGTAAGAGAAATGTATTTTGTGCCAAAATCAGAAATTTCAATTTTTCCATTTTGCTTTTCACCTAAGGGTAAAGAACCAACCGATTTATTTCCGGAAATATCTTCCAGAAAATAGGGAATTTTAAATTTTACCTCATCTGAGCCATCGAATTCGAAAACCAAATTTCCCTTTCCCCCAATTATTTTTTGCCAGTTGCCAGACCAATTTTGAGTAGCATTGGAAAAATTTAATGAACTTTTCCCAACCAAAGGAAGATAATTTATTAAAGGAGTAATTCTAAGATTTTTCAAATTTTCGCTTTTATAACAATATTTTTCACTCAAAGAACAATCGTTTACAAAAACTGCAATTGTCCAGTTGGTAAAAATTTGAGAAAAATCTTCTGAAAATCCATTTTTATTTAGAGCTTCATCTAAAGAGACAATCCCTGTTTTTGAAGAGTGCAAGGAATCAATTAAAATTTTTGCTCCATATTTTTCAACTAAATATTGGGTAAATATATTTAATGCTCCGTAATCCGACTCTTCATTTTTCCATTCGCAAAGAGAATCCGAGGGATAGGTTAAAAAAATTTTTGTCCTCCTTTCTAAATTGCTTCCCTCAAAAGTCGCATCATACCCAACTAATGTCGGAGCATATTCTGCCCTGGTTTCATTTAACCAGGTCTCTTCTGAAACCTTCTGGAGTCGGTCTTTTTGATTAAAAGTAATCAAATGGGTGAATTCATGAGACAGTAAACTCTTGGCAATGGGGGAAGTTAGATAATTTGCATTTAAATAAACGATTTCTTTTTCATTAGATTTTGGATTTTCAACCCTCAAATATTCGTCTCCATTATTAAAATATCCGCCGGCTCCTTTTTTCATCGGGTGAATTAGAATATAAATTCTTTCCTCACCATCAATTCCCGGCTTCCATTCAAAACCATAGTTTGAGGTTAAGACTGGATAAATCTTATTTGAAAATTCATTGTCAAGGGAATAAATCGCCTCTTCGACTTTTCCCTTTTGAGAAAAATCTAATTTTTCAAACCAATCATCATCAACAAAAAAATAAGAATTTAGCCCAATTCTTTTCAGGGTAGCCGAAACTTCTTCTCTGCCTAAAGAATCGTAAGAAGAGTCAATAAAAAATTTAACCTTTTGACCGATAGTTAAGGCCTGGGTGAAAAATGGTAGAAAAAGAAAAATTAGAATTAAAAAAGATAATTTCTTTAAAATTTCTGGCATTAAATTATTTTATCACATCTTTTAAAAACCAAAAACCGCCTCGAAAGAGGCGGCTTCGGTTGCCCACAAGGAAAGGCAATTTATTGATTCGAGTTCTTAACTATCTTTACTTAGTAAGTGTAGTAGGTTCCTTCGGCTGGGAAGGTCGTGATGTAAGTAGAAGTTATACCTGTCACTGCTGCATCAGTCCAAGTTACATTAGTAGCTGCAGTTATCGTGAAGCGCAATGTCGAACCAGTGATCATTCCACTAGTATCCATCACTATGTCGAAGTCATAACTAGAACCAGCTGGAATACCATTCTGTGCATAATAAGCAGTGGAAGTTGCTGGGAATTTGAGCGTAACTGTCACGGCAGTGTTAGGACCTACGGTTTGGGCTGATAAACTAGTGGTTGCCACCGTTACACCTCCTCTCTTTAGATATATTGTCTGAGCAGAAAGGCTGGTAGTTGCGATTCCGGCTGTTACTCTTAGTGTGGTTGTTGCTTCTTCAATGGCAGCACCATAGGCAGCGTTTGCGCCTATATTAACGAACTTAATTGTTTGTGCTGCACTCGGAGTTCCAACACCTGTACCAGCTTTGCCAGTAACAGTGATTCTCGTCCTTCTGAACTGCATTGCATTGGCAGAAGAAGGTAGACCATCAGCAGTTATTGGAAGTTGTCCTTTTTCGCGATAACCAGTTAAGACAATCTGAGGAGTCTGACCAGAAGTAGTCAATGGTGTCTCACTGGGCATACTCTTGAAGGTGCCGTAGACCTCTACATAACTAGTGTCATCGGCTGGAACGAGAAATTCAGGGCTCAAAACAAAGGTCTGGGGAATAGTTGCAATCAAAGACAATTTGCTGGTCTCTGCCCCTGTGGTGACGTCTTTCAACCAGGCCTGCTTGATTAAACCAGTATTATCTTTAATCGTAATCTGGTCTAGATAGTACTCCCTGAAGTCAGCAGTAAAGCTGTAAGTGGCAAGATACACGCCTGTTGAATTAGCCAAGACAATGTCAGACAGAGGGTCATTTTCAAAGGCAGGAGTCAATACTGGAACCTGGATGGTAACTGTTGAACCAGTTTGTGCTCCAGAAGTTATTGATGTTCCAGATGTTTTTCCCTTACCGGCAATCGTCACTGTGACAGTGGTAGTTTCATTCGAGTCAGCACCATAGTAGGTAACAAAGATATCTAATGTCTTTTGCTCATTAGGAGCTAGCTCCAAAACTGGAGAAATGTAAAAGACATTTCCAGTACCACCAACGGTTACAGTCGTTATTACTTCATCACTCCAAGAAATCTTCAATTTCAACATTTCAGCAGTATCTACCGTACCTGCAATATTCACTGTTACACTTTCTATTCTAGCAATCTCGGTTATGGTTGGCTGGACAATAAAGGAGCTAATCTTGGCATTGACAGCATCAGCAGTGTAATTCAAGGCAGCTGGAAGATTGCTGTAAGCTGAGATGCTGGCTGTAGTAATTGTCAAGGTAGAACCAACAGTTGGAGCAGTTGCTGGGAAGTCAATGTAATCTCCTGATTCTAATCTCTTGGCATTGCCATAGTCAGAAGCAGCGGCTGTCATTCCAACTTTTACTGTGTTGCCAGAGTAGATATAAGCACCAGTAGGAGCAACGATGTCTCCTTTGATGATTAAATCTTTTTTAGTACCAGCAGGAACAGTGAATTCAAGGTTGAGAAATTCAGCTGAGGTTGTAGCACTGGTTGCATTCACCAATGAAACAGTAGGATTGAGTGGTGCACCATACCAATTTCCATCAAAGAATACCTTAAGATTAGAAATTCCTAGGGTAGTAGTAGCAGCAGTACTCGTGCCAAGCGTAACCTCAAATTTGAGCTTGCTCACTTTAATATCTTCTCCTACTGCTTCCAATTGGTACTTAACCAAAGGAACTCCTAATGCCTTCAAGACAATGTTTCCAGCCGGAGTATCAGTGGCTAATGTTGGTGTCAAAGCACCGGCGCTGATTGTGGTTGCTATCACGCCAGTGGTTGGAATAGGAGTTGCTGCAATCCCAATGTTGTAGTTAGTGTCAATGGCAACCAGGTCTGTTGATTTGTCAATCAAAATCCTGAATGTCCTGCCGCTACCCTTTAGAATATCGGCTCTGAGAATAATACTAACTGATTCAAGAGTAGTCACCAAGATTGGGTCAGCTGAAAAGTCAAAAGTGACAGTGTTATCAGTATCAAACGAAGTTAATGCACTACCCTTTTGAGTTCCGTTGACAAGGAATTTCAAATTCTGAAGTGCGTCATATGGAGTTGTTCCCAAGTTGGTGAATTTGATTTTCTTGACGCTGACATTAGAATCTCCAGCTGTAAGGGTAGCTTGAAAGACAGTTTGATTTGTCTTTCCAGCAGCAATCGTAGTTGGTCCACCTGAAATTGAGCTTAGAGTTAAGTCTGCCAAATCAGCAACAACAACAGCAGTCATTTCATTCCCATAAATTGGGAATGTACCAAGGATTGTGGCACTAGTAGTAATGTCGGTAGCAGATTCAATTCCAAATTTTACTGTTTCACCAGATGAAATACTACCTACATCTGCCTTGACAGTAATTGTCTTTGAAGTTCCAGCAGGAAGGACAAGCATGTTGGCAGCCGCAAAGCGAACTTTACCAGTCGTAAAGGAAGCGCTCGATATTATCAGCTTTTCACCTTCATAGAGGTAGACATTGGAAATGTCACTGTCACCTGAGTATCCAGCTCTTCTTAGATATAATTCAGTGATGGTGACATCCGCTGTCCCAGCTGAAAAGACAAGCTTGGTAAAGTCTCTCCTTGCCTCACCTGAAAGTATCCTTACGGCAGCTGGTGTGTCGGCAGCTAATTCTACTTTCAATCCGGTAAATGTTGGTGGAACTTTAACCACGCAGCTTCCTGCTGTACAGGTATAACCTGTTAGACAATCAGCGTCGGTGGTACAAGCCACAACCACCAGAAGACTATTTAATTTAGCTCTGGTTTTTATTCCAACAAAACCGGTTCCAGTTGTCAGTCCTAATGGAGTCAAACAATCGGCAGCATACTTTTCCTGGAATTTAACAACCGCTGCTTGGGTCAAAGAACCAAAGTAGGTAGTTTCATTTCCAAGAGAACCAGCGCCCGTCTCGGCAACTTTTGTGGCAGCATCTGTATTGAGTAATGCCTGTAAACATTTAACATCTGCTCCAGTCATTCCCAATTTCAGATTTCTGTCAAAAGTAATGCCAGTACAGGCAGCTGGAACACCAGCAGCCGGAGCCGCGCCTTGCAAAGCAGCTAATTGAGCTGTCAATGCAGTCAATTGGGCTTGCAATGCGGCAATTTGGGCTGCGAGATCTTCAGCTGTTGTACCTAGAGCCGGACCCGCCATCATTAGAGAAATAGTCAAACCTGTAACAATCGCGACAATCTTTTTCGTTATATTAGACATTTAAATTTAATTCAGTAATTAATTTATTATTTTTTTCCGTCGCGTCGACCGTTTGCCTCGCGACCTTACGTATTAGTCACGAAACCGCGACTCTCAATATTTTAACACAATTTTAATTAATCAACACCCGAGGTTGATTTTAATAAGAAGGATTCAATGGGCCAGTCATAAATAATCTAAAGGCTTCTTGATAATCTCCACTTTTATAATATTCTTCAACTTTTACCAAATCAGCTTTTTGTTCCTCAGTTAAAGTAGAATTTTTGGCATCCTTAATTAAAATTTCGACTACCGCCTTTTCAGCTGTTTGATTAGCACCTTCCGTCG
>Ga0315280_10002584_pt1 | contig 29196 bp, 35 predicted proteins | sample YL17G06_40_MG_FD_203697 | JGI IMG/M metagenome (GOLD analysis project Ga0315280, IMG submission 203697) | Sediment microbial communities from Yellowstone Lake, YNP, Wyoming, USA - YL17G06_40 | ecosystem: Environmental > Aquatic > Freshwater > Lake > Sediment | place: USA: Wyoming | collected... | reverse complement strand
AAGGCGGGTCAACATGAAAAGCAGCGTCCAGCGCCTTTGTAGAGGCGAAATGATGCGCTACAGGGCAGACTCCACATATTCTGCTTGTCAACTGTGGCATGTCCTCGGCTTTTCTTCCGATACAAAATGTTTCAAAACCCCTAAGCTCAGGAATTTGAAAATAGGCGTTTTCGACATTTCCTGCTTCATTCAGGAAAATCTCTATCTTGCCATGGCCTTCGAGTCGGGTGACGGGATTTATGGTTATCTTTCTATTCATTCGCCAGTTCCTCGCTCAAGTACAATGCAATCTATTTTTGGATCCGGCAAACCTCCAAGTTCGTTGAAAACACCACTTTCGGTTATCTTTTTCGCATATTCAATGGTCTTGCCTTTCAGAAGGCTTGTCAGTGAAGAAGCTGATGAAGCCACACCTGGGCAGCCCAAACATTGGACCTTGCATCTTCTATGGCATGTTTCTCGTCTACAACCAAGTATAGCGCGCGCGCAACTATGCTGGGCTTTTCTAACACGCCAACATTGACCTTGTCTAAGTATAACTTGATAGCTTTGTCGGAATAACCAGATTCTTTCAACAACCCCTGTTCTTCTTTCATTGCTTTCTTTTGCATTCTTTCACGCCCAAACAATCGTAGGCAGCAATACCTTTCTATTGGTGATGTGCGTGATGACAACCTTCTGTGAGTTCCTGAAGCTTGTCTTCTTTGTATGCAGCGACAACACCTGTCACCGTATTAACATCAGCTCTCAAGACAGCAACTCCAGCATCTTGGAAAGCGCTCAAGCCTCTAGGGCCCATTCCATAGACTATTATCGCATTTGGCTTCAGTTTCACAATGTGATCGTGAGATTGTCCCATGCCGCCAGCATGTTCACCAACGTTTGGCACTGTTTTCACGCTGGAAACGTTTCCATTGTCGTCCAGTTCAACAACAGCGAAGTAGGGGGCTCTTCCAAAATGCTCAGCTACATGCGCGTTTAAACCATTTTCATTTTCTACCGGAATCACGACTCTAGCACCCATAACATCACCTCCTCATTTTTGTTTTTCCAAAGTGTTCATTGACTGTAGGAGCACCTGTTTCCTTCAGCTCTCCCATCTTGTACTTTTCAACGACCTCTCTAACAGTTCCGTTGGCACCTACTACTATCTTTACTCCCGCTGACTTTAATGCTTGAAATGCATTTGGCCCCACGTTTCCCGTTATCAGCACGTCTACTCCTCTCTTTGCCAGTGTTTGAGCTGCTTGAATACCAGCACCGCCCACAGCGCCTGCTGCTGCATTAAGAATTGCTTCGAAAGCCATGCTTTCAGAGTCAACTATTGTAAGGTAGGCTACTCTGCCAAATCTTGGATCAATTGAGGCGTCTAGAGTGTTTCCCGACGCAGTTACACATATTTTCACTCATTTTGCCTCCATTTTTTTCATTCTTTCTTTGCTCTTCAAGAAGTCCTCAACCTTCTCGACGATTTCCATGAAGGACTTTGATGCCGGAGAATCGGCATGTTCAACTATGAACGGGGCGCCTCTGTCCGCGTCTTGACAGACGCTTTGATCTATTGGTATGGATCCGAGAAAGGGAATTCGCAACTCTTCAGCTATTTTTCTCCCGCCTCCGGACTGGAATATGTCGGCTTTGGACCCACACTTTGGACAGACAAAGCCGCTCATGTTTTCCACTATGCCTATTATGGGCATTCCAACCTGACGTGCAAAAAAAGCAGACTTCTTAACAACAATCTGTGATACCTCGGAAGGAATGGTGACTATCACCACACCGTCCATTTCGGGGAGAAGCTGAGCAACGCTGAGAGGCTCATCGCCCGTGCCAGGAGGCAAGTCTATGAGCAAAACGTCTAGGTCTCCCCAAACGATGTCTGACAAGAACTGGCGTATAGCCGTCATTTTCAGAGGTCCGCGCCAGATGACTGGCGAATTTTCGTCAGGCAGCAGAAAATCCATGGAAACCACTTTGATGCCCAGCGGCCCTGAAGCTGGGAAGGCACCTGAAGGTCCAACTTGAAGTCTTTGACCTGCTATTCCCAGCATCTTGGGCACACTTGGTCCGTGAATATCCGCGTCTAGGATACCAACGTGATTGACATGCCCATGCATGGCAAATGCCATTGCAAGATTTACAGTCACTGTGCTTTTTCCAACACCGCCTTTGCCGCTTATCACGGCTATCTTGTGTCGGATTTTGTTCATCCTTTCCCTGACTTTTTGTTCTTGTTCAACCATCTCCTTTCTTTTTTCAGGGACTGCATGTATGGTGCTGGTCATTTTGACATATCCAGTTCTGGAGAACTGAGTTTAATACATAAACAATATTAAATAGTTTATGTTTAGAAAATAAACCGAGGCTTGCCGTTTGGATGATGTAGACAGAAAGATAATCTCGCAGCTTCAGCTTGATGGCCGGACAACGCTTGAAAAGCTTGCGAAACTTACAGGATTGACAAGCATGGGAGTGAAAAAGAGATTTGACAAACTTCTTGAAAAAGACATTCTGAAAGTTTCGGCATTAGTCAATAGCAAAAAACTGAATCTCCACGCAGCTGTTGTCCTCATTGAAATTGAAAGTTCTGAAGCAATGCAACGACTTCTTGAAAGATTCAAAGACTGCCCGCGAGTGGTTCATATTTTCACAGCATTGGGCGGTTTCAATCTAATCGCTATAGTAGTAGCAGAAGACAGCGACACGTTAGAAAGTATATCCGTAGAAAAATGCTCTTTGAGAAGCAGTGAAGGCATACGAAGATCTGAATTCTACCCCATCGGCAACATTCACTATTCACAGTTTCTGCTCGTCAGAGAATATCTTGCACACAAAGAGATGACGCATACGCCCTGCAATGTTGACTGCAGCACCTGCAACAGATATAAAACGGAAAAATGCGTCGGATGTCCAGCCACAACCTGCTATAGAGGCATACTTTAGGACCAAGCCAAAAATGTGAATCTTTATGGTGCATTGAAATGAATTGCAATAATGTTTCGCTCAGAGAAGTTGATGGCGTAGAAATTGTGAGCTTGGTCGATAACTCTGTTGATTTCGCGTCCTCCATTGAAAGAGGAGACGTTGAACAAGTTCGGAAATGGGTAACAAAACGCTCTGGAGAAGAATGGGTTAAAAAACATTTCCAGTTTCCATTTGCAGAACACGGGTTTTCCATGCTAATTCGCATTTTTGTTGATGAAAAATCTCATAGTGTTCTGTTTGACACAGGCCTAAGCAAAGGGGGAGCCGTAAATAACGCAAGGAGAATGGGATTGGACTTAACACAGGTTGAGGCTATCGCACTATCACACGGACATTACGACCACTTCGGCGGTCTGCAGAAAGTAGTCAAAGTCATTAACAGGAAAGACTTACCGATAGTCGTGCATGAGGACATGTTCAAAACTAGGGGCGTAGCCAACCCAGATGGAAGTATAAGAAAATATCCCAACTTCCCCGAAGAAGACCAAGTTAAACCCGCCAAGCTTGTTAAAACAAAACAGCCATGCTTACTCGCAGAAGACACAGTACTAGTTACAGGAGAAATTCCTCGCAAAACAGACTTTGAAAAAGGATTCCCACAACACAAAGTTCGAGTCGAGGGCGAGTGGCTACCCGATCCGTGGATTATGGACGATCGAGCACTCGTGATAAAAGTCAGGCAAAAAGGCTTAGTACTAATATCGGGCTGTGCGCACGCAGGCATAATAAACACTGCCCTCTACGCACAACAAATCGCAGGACTCAACAAGATGTATGCCATAATCGGCGGTTTTCACTTGGCTGGAAAAGAGTTTGAATCTAGGATTGACCAGACAGTTAGAGAACTAAAACTGATAAATCCCTCAATCCTTGTGCCTTCACACTGTACTGGTTGGAAGGCTATTTGCAAGTCTGCCAGTGCAATGCCGAGAACTATAGTTTGGAACAGTGTGGGCAACCTGTACAGATTCTGAGTGCTCCGTCGGTCATGATGTATCCTGCTGACCAAGATCATCGAACTCTTGGGCCCCGTTTGCGAAAAACTTGTCAGACCCTAGCTTTCACCCACCTCTACCCCCTACCTTTTTTCTCCACAGAGCCCCCAGAAACTACTGCGGAAAAGGCCCAGACAGATGCTACGTGGCATAACTTCAGAATTCCAACAGGGCCCTAGAATGCTCGTAGTAAGCCAGAGAAGATAGAAAAAGGGGGATTGTGCGGGAGATGTCTCCAGACATATTTGAAATGCATATATAAATTATATAACCGCGTTTTTACGGAAAATTCTTCATGGTTGCAATGAAGATTTCGGCAGAGCGCCCTGAGCTTTCGCAGCAGATTCCAGGAAGTTTCTCAACCTTGACGTCTGCAAGATGACGGCGAGCCATTGCCTGGATATTTTCAGGTTTAAAGCCCAAGTGCACATCGCCCATTTCGGTCCTGAACTCTTCGAAACTGTGTTCGCAAAGATCAACAACCACGGCCTTTCCGTGTTTTTTCAATGTCTCCTTTATGCTTTCAAAAAACCTTTCAGGACGCGTGCTGTGATGAAGCATTAGCGTGGAGAAGACTGCGTCAAACTTGAATGGAACAATGAAGTGTTTTCTTGTTTGTTCTATGCTGCCTCGAATGTTTTCGGCTAGGCCTACGAAAGGCACTATATCCGCTTTCTTCTTGGCCAGCGAAAGCAGCATTGCAGGCGTCAAATCCATGGCATAAAAAGAAACATTCGGAATCTCAGCTCTCACTTTCCTAGCGACTCTGACCGTAAAAAAACCCGTTCCTGCGCCGACATCCAACACCTTTCCTTCGCGAGGAAGTCGTAGCTGTTCGAGCAAACATCTGGTGATGGCGTCGACTATGCGGCGTACTCCACTCTGTCCAAAGTAGTTCCTGACGATCTGATCCCTCTTCTCAGCCTCTTTGACCGTAAAATGCTCCACGGTTTCGGCCAAAGTCTCAGGGTCAGCGGCGCCTAGTTTATTGAAAAGCTGTTCAAGTTGGAGACGCTCTACGTATTCTTTGAAGCTGGCTAGCATGGTCATTCCATCTTTCTCTAGCTCTTGCTGGAACAAAGCCTCGGGCGGGAATTGAACCCGCGACCGCCGCCTTACCAAGGCGGTGCCCCACCAGGCTAGGCTACCGAGGCACTGGCTTTATGAAAAGAGCTTAAGCTGAGAATTTAGAGCTTTCGTTTCCTTTTGAGGTCTTCGGGCTGAACCGTGCGTCTCAGATGTTGTTGTAGATTTCCTTCTTTCAGAAATCGGCGCGCTTGCTGACGGTTTAGAGGTTCAGCAGGCGTTAAAGATTATTAACAGGTTTCATGGAATCTATTTGAACGCGCACCAGTCGGGCGGGGGTGTCCGAGTCTGGCCAAAGGAGATAGGCTTAGGACCTATTGCCGTAGGGCTGCATGGGTTCAAACCCCATCCCCCGCACTTTTTACCAAGACATCCTCATAACTGCAAAATTTTTTTGTAATTGTTGTTTGGTTTTCTAATGCGCGAATCAAGAGCAATGGCAGAGAAAGTTTCCTTGTTATTTTCTGAAGGCGCGGCTTAGAATCCATATGGCAAGTAACAACGCTATAATTGGCCACCAAGGTATGTTGATGTGCATTTGAAACACTTCGTTGGCTACTCCTACGATGCCAAAAATGAGAAGTAAAATTCCAATTAAGAAGGACCAAAAACCTATCCTCATTAATTTAAGTCTCCCTGTTCGGTTTGCAAGTATTTCTACCATTTAGAATACATATAGCTTGTGGTTGACCTACTACCCTACGTTGCGCGCGCACTTTGGTGAAGGAAAATTATTTCAGCAACCTGAAAATTAAAACCACAGGAACAGTGTAGGCAGCGTAGAGAGTGACTGATAGATATGATGTAATTGTGATTGGGGGAGGTATAGGCGGTTTAACTTGTGGGGCATATCTATCAAAGGCGGGTCTGAGAACTCTTGTCGTTGACAAAAACTCTTTCCTTGGTGGATACTGCTCTGTATTTAAGAGAGGAAAGTCTACGTTTCACGCTGGTCCAGAGGGCATTATACTAGGTAAAGAAGGCTTTGTGGCGCATGGACTTCGTGAACTTGGAGTGGAAAAGGATATCGAGTTTATCCGAATTGAACCATTAGATCGGACTTATTTTTGTGAAATGGAGATTGTTCGATCGATCGAATTGGAGTTTCTCAGCCCACAATCACAAGGTTAAGAACGAAATTGGAGAAAGAAGGATACTTCATAGAGTACACGTTGATACCCAACTTCACCAAACTCGGATACCACTTGTTCGCCTTGACTTTCGCTTCTATTAGAAAAGAGCTTAGTTCCGAAGAGGCCGAGAAAGCGAGGAAGAACGGTTTAGAGCTGGCGAAGACGGCTCCTCCGAATGTTGTTGCCATTGAGAGAGGAATGGGGTTAGGGCACTCTGTCGTCGTAGGTTCGTTCCATAAGGACTATTCCTCTTATGTGGAACTTGTTAACAGGTTGAAACGAAACCCGTACCTTGAAAGCAGTTGTGAAAGTTTCCTGATAAATCTGGATGATGAAGTTCATTATCGGCATTTAACACTTGCGACTCTCGCTAAGCACATATTGACGTCGGAAGAGAAACAGAAGCGATAACGCTTCTAGCTGTATAGTGCCTTCTCATCAGAAAAATCGAGCACGGAAGTCACTGGCAGCTGCATATTCGTTGGGCTTTAAGAGAGCTTTCACCCAGTTTTGACATGAATTGCTGATTCAGACCTATGATTCATAAGTGTTTTAACGTTCAAAAGTCAAACTTAAGCTGCGGAGTGGAAATGACTTTGAATGCACAAATCCTTCAAGCCTGCAAAGAACTAATCGACGACGCAAAAACGTGTTGCGCCGACCTTGTTTTTAAAGAGGTATGCCTCGAAATACTGTCAAGAGCAAGCCACGTTCTGACAAACAACCAGTTCAAACAGCTAGTTGCCTACACGGCTGAAAGAATGAAAGAAAAGATTCCTTTTGAAGCGCAAGAAGAAGTGGCTATGCACAGATAGAGCACGGCACCACGAGCATCAATCATTAGCCATGGTTCACAGTTACCAACCCTCCGAAGGGCAACATCCAAAGCCTTCCACTCTGCTCCGACTATATTTTTCCGAACAATGCGAATTCCTGCGGGCTTAGCGCTGTGTTTCATTCCGCTCTAGCTGTAGAATAGCCGACCCAACATCGCTCATTCGAATTCTGAACATTCAGCAACGAACAATAACTTTGAAACCCAACGCACTAATGGTGAGACCTTGCAGGTTCCTCGCAAAGCCGAGCAGCATGTACGTTTGAATCTTGGCAAGATGGAGTACAATGATGTTCTGCTGGAATCTCCTGTCCTTCTGCTGTCAGGCCTATCCTTTAATGCGTGGTATCAAAGGTTGACGCATATCTTGTCAACCGGTGCGGTCACGCTCTTCTATGAGGTGGGTTAAGAGCTTGGAAAAGACGTTGCAATCAAACTGCAGGCAAGGTTCAAGAATCTTGCAGACATCTTCTCCAAGGGGACAGACAACTATTTCATTATAGGAATGGGAAAAATCGAAATCAGCATCGCTCAGCTTCTAAAAATGGCACACTGAAACAGATGACCGTTAAGATTAAAGATAACTTTCCGGCCATCGCTTTGGACCAGACCGGACGCGAAGAGTGTCACATTACTCGCGGTTATCTCGTCGGAGGCGCTGAAGCCTTGACCGGAAAGCAATGGGTCTGCGATGAACCCATGTGCCTCTGCAAGAACGACCCGTATTGTGAATTCAAGCTGAAGCGTGCGCCCGTCCAGAAACGCCAGACCTAACCTAGTTTGTATCCTATCTTCCTCAGGAAAGCTTTCCTTGCCTTGATGTCCTCTTCAGCTTCTATTCCTTTACTCTTCAGTCCGTCAACTACGCCCACGATTCCTCTGCCCTGCTCCGTCTCTGCAATAACAACTTCAAGGGGATTTGCCGTAGCAGCGTAGATTGTGCACACTTCTGGCACGTTCTTAATCTTGTCCAAGACGTTTATGGAGTAAGCGTTTTTCATGAAAACTATGAAGCTGTGGCCGCAGCCTATCTCAAAAGCCTTCTCCTCCGCCAGCCTCCCCAACCCCTCATCATTTCCTTCATGCCTTACCAAGCATGGACCGGAGCTCTCGCAGAAGCCTATTCCGAACTTTATGTTTGGAACCGCGTTCACCAGAGCCTCGTACAAGTCTTCCACAGTCTTGATAAAGTGCGCCATGCCCAAAATGACGTTGCAGTCTTCGGGCGTTTCGATTTTCACTTTTTTGAATTCCAACATGGTAACCACGTCAAGCTGATTCTGTGAGGTCCAGTTTAAAAATTAAGCGTTGCCTCCGCGTTGGGCTCTTGCAACCTTTAGGGCGAACAGTATCGCGCCGCCGGCGACCAGTAATGCTGAAGCGTAGAAGGCATTGATGTAAGCCGCGTGCGGTGACAACCCGAGGCTCTTAACCTGCAAGTCTGCAAGTGGTCCACCAATCAAAATTCCAGCAGGACCCCAGCTCAAGGCCATAACGGTGTTGTATCTGGTGAGCAAGCGTCCTCTTCTGCTTTTTGGAATAATGTCTCCTGCCAGGACAAAGCCGACTGTTTGGATAGTCCAGAACGATACGCCGTTTATTCCATAGATTAGGGCCATCGCCGCATAATTCGATGCTGCACCGTAAAGCAGGGGAGTCATTATGGCTAAGCCTAATCCGAGGAACATGACTTTGCTCCTTCCAATCTTATCTGTGAGTCTTCCAGAAACCAAGCTGGCGATCATCCCGCCGACGGTCCACGCGCTCAATATGAGGCTCATTTCATAATCGCTCGTGTTCAGTCCAGCTGGCAGCTTTATGAAAAGCAGAATTATCTGGTTGATCGAAGCTGCACCTAGAACGATTATCACAAGTGAAGCAAGAAACCACTTGTACGCTTTTTCATTTTCTTTACTCGATCTTCTGTCAGTCTCCTTTACTTCACTCGTGACCTCGCACGGTGTCGTGCTTCTCCATTTCGCGTGTCGCGACAGTAACAGCATAATTAGCGTTCCGATGAACAGCAAGACTGTTACTATGTAAAAGATGGTGCCATTTCTGAAGCCTTCGCCATTGTCATACAGGGATCCAGCAAATAAGATTCCCACCATTCGGCCTAGGGATGCAATAAAGTTCAATGTGCCTATGACCCTGCCGCGTGTCTCAACAGTCGTAATATCCGTCAACAATGCTGCCCAGCCTACGTCTGACATCGACCAGAAGAATTCCAGAATCGACAGGCCAATAATGATTGCCAGTCCTGCTGTGAAGCCGCTTCCAGCTTCGATCAGCGATTTATGGATGAAAAACACGATTATGTAGCTGAAGGCTGCGATTGTCTCGCCTGCTATTATCAGTTTAGCCTTCACTTTTACGCGGTCGCATATTCTTCCCCACAGCAGATTCTGGCCCAAGGCCGAGGCCACCATATCCAAAGTTCCAAGAAAAGCTGTTGAGGTAACAGTCTGCATTAACGTGAACAGATAGTTGATCATGAAACTGTAGAATACTCCTCTCCGGAGAAAGGTCAGAAACTGGAAGACGCTCAGGTTGGCAAACACGCTCTTGGAGGACGCCAAACTTGAAGCCTCCGCGTTTTCGTCTTCCATCTGGGCAATCACTTTAGGGTTTGACTATTTGATAGCATTGCTTTTGAATCTGCTGGTGCAACTGCAGAGTCAAGGGTGCCGTTAGATTTGGAACTTGCCGTTCTTGTAGAAAAGCTTGCCGTCAGCGTAGATTTCGCCGTCTTTCTTCATGTCCTTCAGGATATCCCAGTGAACTGCGGACTTGTTTAGGCCACCTGTGTAGCTGAAAGAGTTGCCGATGGCCATGTGAATTGTTCCTCCGACTTTTTCGTCGAAAAGCATGTTCTTGGTGAATCTTTTTATGGCATAGTTTGTTCCAATGGCAGCTTCTCCCAGTCGGTCCGCGCCTTCAATCTCAAGAATTTGCTGTAGCAAGTCGTTACCTTTGGCGGCGGCTGCTTGGACGACTTTGCCCTTCTTGAATGTGAGGGTTATGTCCTCAATTTCCTTACCGAACATGATTCCTGGGAAGGTGAACCTTATTTTGCCGTTTGTCGAGTTTTCGATTGGTGAGGTGAAGACTTCTCCGTCGGGCATGTTCTTGTCCCCGCTGCAGTTCATCCACTTTCTGCCTTTGACGTTGAAGGTTAAGTCGGTGTCTTCGCCTAACACGTGGATTTCGCTTGCTTGCTCTAAGAACTTGCAGATTTTCTCCTGTTGCTGGCGGATCTTCTTCCACTCCGCAATTGGATCTTTCTTGTCAACGAGGCAGCTGCCGTACACAAAGTCCTCATACTCGGTGAGTGACATGGCTGCTTCTTGCGCTTGACCGCTCACGGGGTAAGGCAGAAGGGTCCACCTGACTCTTCCCTCAGCTTCACGTTTGTGGAAGGTCTCGGACAGTTCCTTGCCCGCGGCTGTCCGCATTTTTATTTTCGCGGAGTCTATGTTTGTCAATCTTTTCGGGTTCGGTTCACAGTATATTGATATTCTGACGTCAACTTCCTCAGCGACAACTCGTGCGAAGGGTGAAACAAATTTCAGCTGGTGTTCGCTTGCATGCGTGTAAAAGGTGTAATCTAGATCAGGCTCTGCCAGCACCATTGGGTAAGCATCGCTTAGCAGGCATTCCTTGTATATTTCGCGAATCAAAGGATAAGCTATTACGTTTCCTTTGATGACCACTTTTTCTTTGGGTTTTACGTTGACGCTGTAGTGAACGCACAAGTTTGCGAGTTTTCCGATTCTGTGGTCGGTCATTTTTCCACCGTTTGAAAGAATGCTACGGAAAGGTGGCTGCGCGTAAAAAGTTTGCTGTGGAAAAAAAGTTGGAGAGCCATGTTAGGGCGTTTTCTTCTTGAAAAAAAGCCAGTTCTTGTCCTCTTTGAATCTTACGAGTACGTAGTCGCCTGCGAGTTTCTCTCCGCGCAACGTGAACACGATCTTGTTGCTGCTTCTGCTTTTGAGCGTGTACGTGCCTTTGTCCCATATCTCAACCGTTCCGGCGCCGTATTCGCCTTCGGGTATTGTTCCTTCGAAGGTTATGTAACTGACTGGGTGGTCGTCAACTTCCACGGCTAGTCTTTTGATGTTTGGTTCTGTGGGCGGTTCTTTCGGGATTGCCCAGCTTTTCAGAACTTCGTCCATTTCAAGCCTGAAATCGTAGTGCAAGCGCGTTGCGTCATGTTTCTGAACCACGAATCTTCCCGTTGCTGTCATTGGCATGCTTTCTCACTTATGCTAGTTGAAGGAGTGACGTAAAAGTTTTGGGGAGAGTCAGAAATGTCTCCGCAACATCCTAATGGCAAGTTTTATAAGAAACGATGCCGTGAAATAGTCTCGTCGTGCAAGAAGCGATTCTTGCACAGAGCGTAATAGGAGTTGAAATAGAAAAATGGCAGAGAAAGAGATGCATAAGGCAGTTTGTGCTGATTGTGGAAAGGAATGCGAAGTCCCATTCAAGCCTGACCCAAGCAGACCCGTATACTGCCGAGAATGCTGGTCTAAAAAAAGAGATTCAAGCCCAAGACGAAGATTCTAGATTAAGCTGACCGCTTTATTCAGAAATCAACATTTTCACACTTTTTTCTTATATTAGTGTAAACCTTGGTTCCTCGCTTTTTCCAGAAGTCACTAATCATCTTAAATATAGCCTTTCGTAGGATGCTCTTTTGGGAGAAAGTTGTCATGAGCTTTGAAAAACACATCAAGCTTGTCCTTATCGCTGTGGGTGTTGCTTTTCTTGTCTGGGGGCTGTTAATTGCAGTGATGTACACTTTCCGAATGAATTCCGATCGTGACTGGGGGCAAACGCAGTTATTGTATGACTTGGGCTTCATAGTCATGGGCGTGGCATTTGAGATTCTGGGTTTAGGATTCGTTGTTCTCGGCAAAAAGTAGCTGCTGTGTTAAGTCAAGTGTATGCAGATAGCTGTGACAAATGAACCGAAAGCTCTAAATTTCATAACGCTGGTTCTTCTCTGAAAACAGAAACATGGGCCGGTAGTTCAGTTGGTATGAACGCCTGACTTGCACTCAGGAGGTCTGGGGTTCAAATCCCCACCGGTCCACCAAACAGAGCTTGAGCACCTTTTTTTGCTTTCATGATCTTACTCCCATTTACTTCAGTGATTTTTGTTGAAGGAGAAACAGTCTTAGATGCTCTAGGTTGATTTGTGAATTCTTCCTTCTATGGACTCCTTAGAATGTTTGTGACTTCGAGAATAGAAAAAGGGGATTGTGTAGTTTCTTGCTGTTTGTTAGATTTTTCTCTTGTTCAGGACAGATCTGAAAGATTTTCCACAGCATTCAAAGAGTCCGATCGTGAGCTCCATTCTTTTGCCACTCTTGTCCTTTCTTCCAGCCATCTTCCAAGTTTTCTTAGGCTTGCTGACTTCTTTCTTACATTTGGGACATTTAGCCATAATATTCCCTTTTCAAAAGATTACATTAGATGAAGTTAAAACATTTTCCATTGACGGCAATAAGCTGAAATAAAGGATGATTTCATGTCTTCTTTCATTCCTTCAATCTTGTCAGGGCCATCAACGCTAGGAAAGGCATGGCAATGACAGAAACTATCAAGGCGTAGCTTGGCGACTGAGTGTAAAGATACCCGCCCAGATAAGGCGCTGCAAAGGCGGCTAGAAGGCTTAGACTCTGAGGAATGGACATCCACACTCCCCGTTTGGCTTCAGGCGAAATCGTGCCGACATAAGCGCTGACGAGATTGCCTGAGACGGCCGAACCACCATAAAGAAAAGCCACAAGCATCAAAGCGGCTGGTTCTCTGACCATGAGCAGCGGCACTATGGACAACGGGTACAGAACCAAGCATAAGCTTATGGCCCCTGACTTTCGCCACCTGTCCCCCAGCCGTCCCGCGAAAATACCTATGAATGTTATTCCCGCATAGGCTATCGAGCCGAACATTCCCACGGAGAACTCGCTCAGATTGACCTGTTCAGCTAGGAAAGTTGCCACGTAGGGTCGTGCAATGTTCATGGAGAAGGTTGCGATTGCCAAGAAACCAGACCATAAAAACATTTTCCGCCAGAGTCTCTTTTCATCGGATGACGGCAAAGGTTGCTGCGGCTTGTCCCCCTTGTTTCTCTTGGGATATTGACTGTGGATGAGGAGGAAAATACCTGTGGCTACGGCAGAAACCACCGTAGAGAGGTGAAGAACTCCCCGCATGCTGATGAAAGTTGCCAGGTATGCGCCTACTGTCGGAGCGAAGATGTAACTGAAGGAGTAAGTAGCTCCGACAAATGAAAATACGGAAGCCAACTTTCTCTTGTCTGTGACAGACGCTAGAACATAGGTCATGAAAGCTGGGGCACCGATCATAGATACTCCCCAACAAACTGTTCCAGGAATTAGCTGCGTCCAATTCTCAGCGAAAGAATAGATGAGAGGGGCGAAAACCCACGGAGTCCAAGCTAGGAGCAGGATTTTCTTGCGGTCAAACCTGTCAGCTAAGAAGCCGCCGGGAATAGGCGCTAATGCTGAAACAAGATAAAGAACTGAGAAGACTAGGCCCAGCTGCACGTAGTCTGCGTTCAATGATCTGATGTAGAGCGGAAAGACCCAGAAGTAAAGGCCTTCGCCGAAGGCACCTACGGCGTTGGAGAGGCAAAGTAGCCAGAGGTCTCGGGTAAAAGCTTCGAACGGAACACCGTACGACAGAATGTGCCTGAGACTTGTCATCCTAGACACTTGGCAACTCCTCTCACCAGCAGGTCTATCATAGAAAAACGGGGGAAGCCTTTATTCTTTTGCAGACATGCAAGACCGCCTTCCTTAAAATCCCTTGTAGGTATTCAACGCCTTCTCAAACGCTTCGAGAGCATCGGTCAGAGTTGGCTCGTTTGGGTTTATGTTGCCGAGGCTTAGTCTTACCCTGTCTGACTCTGAGAGCTTGTAACCGTTTTTGAAAAGAAAGAAGGTTCCAGGCACGGCGGCCAGACTGTAGCGAGGAATGGAATGTTCGGTCGTCCACTTGTATGCGTCTCTTAACGGCAATCTAACCCAGTACGTTACGCCTACTCTGTTAGGAAAATACTCCAAACTCTTCTCGTTCAGCCACTCTTCAGTCAGCTTCTTCAGAAAAGCCCATTTCTGCTTGTGGGTCTCAAGGCTCTGTTTACCCTTTGCCAGCAGTTCGGATGCGATAAGCTGAACAATGTTTGGACTGTTGCCTACAGTATTCAATACGTCAGTGTAGAGTCCGTCAACAAGCTCTCTGTCGGCTAGGGCTATGCCCAGTTTCAATCCTCCGAGACCATATGCCTTCGAATAACTTGTCGTTACTATGGCCGATTCAGGGTCAACGGAGAAGGCGGTGGGCACAGTATCTCTGTCGAATTCGGCGTATATCTCATCGCAGAAGACATAAAAGCCATATTCTCGTGCAACTGTCATCACTTCTTTGAGATCATTTGCATTGGATATTGCGCCGCTCGGCGCGTGTGGATTTGTCAACACGAGTAACGCGGTTTTTTCTGAGGCAACTCTTCTCAGAGCATCCGCATCGATGCCATAGTCTTCTTTTTCCTTTCTCTCCAACCTTTTGACGTGTGGAAAATACTCGTGCGCCAGCCGCAACAGCGGCTCATATGTTGGATACTCGACTATAGCTTCGTTTTTCTTCCTGTTTCTTTCGGCGAGGTACCTGATTATTCGCGCGTTTTGGCCTGAGGCGCCTTCGCTTGAAATGAAAACATTCTCTGCCCGTACGTTGTATCTTTGAGCCAAGAGTCTAGCTGTTTCGGGGTTGCCGTGGGCGTAGTTGATGCTTAAGTCGGTTTCGCCCAAGTTTATGTTGTATTTGAAGTCGGCTATGCCGCTTGAACGGAAGTCATGTCTTATTTCTGGGACGTGAACGTACCAGTCTAGGTATAATGACGGGTGTTTCATCCGCGACGCCTAGACACTGTAGATTCTGCTCAATGCTTATCCTTTTCCGTTTTGGACAGCGGTGTTTGAATATGTTTTTATCTGGTAAATTGAATGATTGTGTGCATGTGAAAATGCCATGAAAATTATTGAAACGAAACAGGGTTCTGTTCTTGAAGTTTGTGTGAAGCCGAGTTCAAAGGAGTTCAAGATTGTAGTTGAAGGAGACGAGATTATTGTTTTCTGTCGGGAAGATCCCGTTAAAGGAAAGGTTAACAAAGAATTGTTAAACGAGTTTTCTAGGCTTTTTCACAAGAAGGTGGAGCTTGTTTCTGGTTTCACTTCAAAGCAGAAGAGAGTGCTAATAAGAGGCGTCGGAAGAAGTGACGTGGCACCTATACTATTACGCAGATGATTTCCTTCACTGGCTCTGAAGTTTGAACCGCAGAATTGCGGCTATTCCCCCGAACGAGTTCTTGAGCATTTGTCCCTCTTCTGTTTCGCCGGAAATTATCTCCACATCCGTGTTCGTGTACTCAGCCAACTGAGCAAAATTGTCTATCAGATCCTGAGTTTCAGCTACTCCCAACGCCGGCGCCTTGCATTTCGGGCAAGGTTTTCCAGAGAGGCTCTGCTCAAAGCTTATCAGCATCTGGCTTTTCATCGTCTGCTGTTCCTGATAACCGCAAGCGCTGCATTTCAGCGTGACTCGTGCTACGTCCAGCGTGTCAGAAAGCAGCAAGGTTCTGACCGCACCTGCTTCCAGCGCTCTTCTAACATCCTCTTCTCCATACGTTACCATCCCAGTGTCGTGCCCAATCTCGTAGAGAAACTGCTGCATTATCTTCTTCTCTTCAATGTAACGTATCTTCCTCATTATCTCGGGAGCTTTGGCAACAACCTCCTTCACGCCCTGCTCTTCCACGTAAGCCGTGTCAATGACATCTATGATCTTGTCCTTTAACATGTAGTTCAGGTAGTCGCCTTTATCGAAATCGTATTTCGTCGGCCCTGGACCGCCGAGGATCAGGCCTTTGAAATTCTCGATCGGCAGGAACGTATCATTTGCTTGGTGCCCTACGCGTGTGAAATACTCTTGAAGCCTCATCTCCCTGAGCCGTTCGTACCTTCTTGCCGATTGTCCGCCGGCGCGGGTCTTGCCTGGCACTCCAGACGTCAATTCCCTGACTATCTCAAGTCTTCTTCCCTGAAGAGTGGCAAGCGTGGCGCCGGAAGTATCCACAAGAAGAATACCATAGGTTTCCTTTTCTCTCAGCATCTCCTGCAAATGCTCTGTATGAAATCGTGCGTCGCACCTGTAAAGATATATGTGTATCGGCTCAGGCGGCACAATCACGTACGTTTCGATTCTTTCGCTTCCAGCACCGTTCTGTGGAATCGCACCGCAAAATATTACAAGCCCGTTCTCAGGGGGTTCCTTGAAAAGCTTCAGACGCTGCTGAACCTTCACAATCGCGTCCATAACGTTCTTCCGCGTTGTCGTGGACTTTATGTTCGACGCCGTGCCGTATTCGTCTCGAAGCATGTTTATGACGTCGCTTATCTGCTTTCCAGGCGGAACATAAAGAGAAACAAGCTCTGTTCCGCGCCCTTCCTTGATGGCCAGCGTCGTCAGTGTCTTTTTCAGTCTGAATAGTTCCAACGAAGTTTTCTTGCTGGCGCTCAACTGCTTTCACTTGAAGGTTTCTTTGGTCATAAGCTACTTGACAATGCATCAGATAAAAGTTGTCACAGCAAGTCCGTTCATTCTGGCAGTCTAAACAACGTTGCAGAGCTAAAACACTGAAAACAATGCACGGGTCAAACAAGAGGATAGTGTAGGGTGCCAAAAAGGCTGGCGAAACGAAAGCGATTTTAGAAGCAATGGTCAAAGTACGTCCAAGATTTCCTTCAAATCAGCCTTGTACGGCCCCAACTTTCCACCGTAGTTGCCTGCCGAAATCCTGACAACGTCTGATACAGTTGTAGCTGCCTTTACGCCTGCGCTCATGGCCTTCTTGACAGCTTCAAGTGTCAGGCCGTTAACCACAATCTCATAAACGCAACCGACGCCTTCAGGCACATGCGAGTCCGGCACAAGCATTCTCAAGCTTGGACAGAAGGGATGGTTTGTCGACGCTTTCAGCTTGTACTTCAGTGAGCCAGCTTTCGATCCTGAGCGGCAAATCCCGCCGGGGAAGGGCATAATGACTTGGCTTGCCTTGGTTTTGATGGCTTTTGCTGCTTCTTCTGCTGCCTTGAGCCCTGATGCCTTGTCTTTCGCTAGGATGAGGAAGTTTCCGCCTGCGATGGCTTCTGAGGCGCCGAATGTGTTTTCCACGATGAAGTCGCCTTCCATCACGGGAATCTTCCAGACTTTCCTGTTTCCAACCAAGCTTTTTCTTTGGAACCCGTCACCAAACAGGCGCAGGCTTCTGCCGACTTTCATTCTTCTCTTGGCGTTTGGCAATGCATCGAACGCTGAGGTTGTTGGGCAAGTCATTATGCATTGTCCTATGCGCAGTATCATTTGGCTTTTCAGTTCAAACCTGTTGCGGTTGTATATTTGGATCACAGCGCCTGTCCGGTTGTCTGGCGTCTCGTTGGGCGCCAAGATGCTTTCTATGCCTGCTTCAGCAGGGGACATGATCACGCTCGTTGCCAAACCAGTTGCAGCCGAAGCAGCGGTCAAGGCCCACTTCTCAGTGTCAGCCGTGATCAATACTCTGGAAGCCCACATCGGAAACATTTCAGCAAAAGTATCCACAATCTCGCAGACATTCCCGTTTTCGGCAGTGAACATGAACGTTCTCTCACTCATTTCGTCTTCCTTCCTGCACTTTCCGTTATAGGTAGAAATATGCATATAAATAGACAGTAAGAACTCCATTGCTGGGAGACCTCTACATGGAAAATTGTGTTTTCTGCCACATAGTGAAGGGCATTTCACCGGCGTGTGATTCCAAGGTCCAGAGGTGACGGCTCGGCTTAGAATTTGGACCTGACTATGGGCTGAGACTGAGCAAAGTAGAACTTGATATGACTGCGAGAAGAATAGGAGCTGTTATGCGGTTACGGTAGCCAGTATTTCGGCGGCTCGCTCTCAGGAACTTTCTTCTGTTCGCACTTTTCAAGTGTCAGTTTTTTGGCGATTTCGTAGCCTGTCTTGTAGTCGAATACTCCTCTTGGTTCTTCGGCAACCCTCTTGATCAGTTCGACTTCGACCTTGTTTTTGATCTTGCCTATGGCCAATGCACCGATTCCGAAAATGTATGGCAGAATTTCTTTGCCATCAGTGTTTGAGTCTAACCCTTCAACGCCCAAAGGCGGAATAGCGCTAATGTCAGCCACTATCCTGCATTTTCTCCCATGTTCCTTAAGGGCATTCAGCGGGAGAAGGTTGGTTCCAGCTGCTCCAGATGAGAGGATGATTTCGGCCTTTTCAATAGCTTTCCCTATCTCTTCAGCGGTTTGGGCTTCAACGCTTCTAACTTTTTCTTCTCCGCATTCTTCGTTGATCTTTGTAGCTAACGATGAAGCTTTTTGAAGGGAGCGGGAAGTGACAATCACGTCTGCTTTCTCTGAAACGTAGAGTCTTGCGGCGGTCTGTCCCACTGGTCCCGTTCCAGCCAATATGGCAACCGTTTTTTTCTCCAGACCTCCAAGTCCCTTCTCGACTGAAAGGCTCAGGGTTCTTGCCACTGCCGCCGCAGCCGTTGTGTACGCTCCTCTTGGGTCGATCATTATGGTAAGTTCAAAGGGCGGAAACATGCTGTGTTTGACCTTCTCCAGAACGTCATTCGCCCGCTTGAAGTCGTGACCGTTGATGAAGATTTTCGTGTGCTTGGCTCCTTCAGGGCCTCTTGGAAACATTGCGTCCTGAACGATTTTCTCTGCATCTTCAGCCGTCACATCTTCATACTTCAAGACCGCAGCGTCTGGGAAAACGTCGATTGTGGAGAGTATGTCAAAGGGGCTTGCATGCTTGTCAGTATCCAGAAAGATGAACACTTTCTTGAATTTCAGGTCTGCCATGATTGCGCCCTGTTCTAGCTGTTAACGGCCTCAGCGTTTAAGAATTGTTATCTACTGACACAGGTCTTTGAATGTCTTAAACATAATTGAGCCGTGTATAGGTGGTTAAGCATGAAGGAGAGCAAGAGTGACTTGACTGAAGTCGTTGAACAAGGTCTGAAGAAAATTGGAGTAACCGTATCTAAGCCATTGTTAGCCATTTTGTGTGTGATCTTCGGCGTTGTAGTGATAGCTTGGAAAGAATCGCTCAACTTAGTTGTTGGCCTGTTCCTCATAATAGAGGGCATTCTGCTACTCACCGAGTACTTGGAGCTTCAGAAACAGCAGCAAAAACCACGGCCACCCCCAGCGCAGTGACCTCTCATAGCGCTTTTTCGCTTTTCTTATTGTTTTTCTCCAAAATCCCAAGTTTCGAAGCACTCATTACTAAAGGGACGCTCACAACGAATGATACCGCAACAACGATAACGTCTTCAACATAAGAGCTGGCTGCGCCAGCCACGAACGCCGCGTAAAGCGCTTCATAACTTGGGAAAACCACGCCATACAAACCGCATGGAACAAGCAAGAATACTCTCACAAGCGAGTCTGTGGCTATGCAGACAAAGGAAACCGCAACAAGCGCGATTGTCAATCTTTTGACATCTTTCCCAAATAGGGCTCTGCTCAGTCTCGCAGCTGGATAGATCAACAGCAAAGCGCGCGCCCAAAATATTTTTAACTCTGTGTAAGAAACTACATTCGACTGAAAAATGAAGCACCTGTCAACGAAAAGTGTCGCTTTCGTCGGAGTCTTCGCTGCTTTGCATGTGACGCTTTATTTAATTTCGCCTCCTTTTCTATGGCGAAATTGGGCAATCTATCTTGCGCCGATAGAAGCGTTGGTTCTGGGTCCGTGGGCTGGTTTTTCCGCTGCTTTGATTGGCAGCAGTCTGGGTAGATTCGTTCTTCCTACCAACATGTGGATGTTCGGAATAATCGCCGAGCCATTGAGTGTTCTTTGTGCGGGTTTCGTTATCAAAGGGAAATGGCAACCCGTACTGGCTATTTACGCTGTTATGTTTGCCGCTTATTTCGCCAGTCCAGCAGGCAGGGGGCTTCCGCTTTGGCCACTTTTGGACACTGTGATTGCTTTTTGTTTAGTTTATCCGGCTTCAAAACTGGGCAAAAACCTGTTTGGCGAAAAAGTGAAACTCTTGCCTGCATCTCTTGTTTTGGTATCTTTCATAACCGTGGCAACCGACGCTTTCGTTCGGGTGTTTTTGCTGATCCCGGTCGGATTGTACAGTAGCGTTTTCGGCATGCCTACTGATGCTCTTTATGTGGCTTTCGTAGGTGGAGGCGTCGACTCATTCATTGAAGATCTGCTTGTAATTGTGGTATCTCTTTCAGTTGGAGTTCCAATTTTGTTGGCTTTGCGAAAAGTTCTGCGCCTTAAACAGCCTATGAGTTAAGAGAGAGCGCGCCATTCCATGCCCAACGAGAGACCCCTGTCCGTCAGCTTGATTTTGCCGTCTTCGTCTGTGAGAAGTCCCTCAGCGCTCATTTCCTTCAACGTTTCTTCAACATCACGCATTTCTATACAAGCATGTCCAGCACAGTACTTGTCTACTTGGTGTTTAAGCTGAATTTTCTCCACAAGACTTTCCTTGCTGAGGCTTGGAGAACGATTACCCTTATGATGTCGCGCAGTTCTTGGATTTCAAACGACAAGTAAAGCGGTCACCCCTAGCGACTTCGTGATGGAGAAGGTTCTATCTGCGTGTGTCACCTTCGCGACCTTCAGAGAAACGTTCTGAGAGCTTCGTCCAATCGTATCTCTTCACCTTGAAAGTGCAAAACACAACAGCTGTTGTCGAATTCGGGTTCTATTACCGCAATTGTTTAATAAAAGACTTATGATTCTAAATACTCTTCAAGAGGAAACTCAAATGACGCTTATTGAGACTCTGGAAAAACTCTCTAATGCTTGCGGTATCGCTGGCAGGGAAGAAGAAGTAAGAAGCTTGATGAAGAAGTTCCTGAAACCATACGTTGATGAGGTTGTAGAGGACAAGCTTGGAAACGTCATCGGCATCAAGAAAGGAGACAAAAACGCACCTAAGGTCATGCTTGCAGCCCACATGGACGAAATAGGCCTGCTTGTCAAAATCATCTCAAAGGAAGGCTTCTTACATTTCGCGAAAATGGGCGGAATAGACGACCGCCTGCTGCTAGCACAAGAAGTCATGGTCTACACAGAGAAGGGCCCTCTGCACGGCATCATCGGTTCAAAACCCCCTCACATACAGAAAGAGGAAGAGCGCAAGCGCGTGTTGTCTTGGGATGAGCTTTTCATAGACATCGGCGCTGAAAGCAGAGAAGAAGCCGAGAAAATGGGCGTAGGAATCGGCGACACTGTTTGTTTCGACGTAAAATTTGCCAGAATTGGAAAGAATATCGTCATAGGCAAGGCTTTCGACGATCGTGTTGCGTGTGCAGTCATGATTGAGGCAATGAAGGGATTGCAGAAAACGGAATGTACGGTATATGCGGTTGGAACAGTCCAAGAGGAAGTGGGCTTGAGAGGAGCAACGACCTCTGCCTTCGGAATAGATCCAGACTTCGGCATTGCTTTAGACGTGACCATAGCCGGCGATACGCCCGGTGTGAAGGAAATTGAGGCGCCCGTGAAAATGAACAAAGGGCCATCACTAACGATTGCGGACTCTGGACTGATTGTTCACCCGAAAGTCTTAAGGCTACTGATTGATGCAGCAAAAGAGAAGAAAATCCCCTACCAGCTCGAAACGGGCCTGCCTGGTTCAACAGACGCTGCACGTATATCATTGACGCGTTCTGGAGTGCCGAGCGGCGTAATATCGATACCGACGCGCTACATTCACAGTCCAACATCGATGCTCAGTCTGAAAGACGCGGAAAACGCTGTGAAATTGACGATTGCCGCTGTCCAGAAAATCCCAGAATACTAGCGTTTTCTCTTCTCTAAGAATGGGTGTGCTGAGACCATGAGCCAGAGGAAGGTTGTATGCGAGAGGGCAGTGGCATACTTTCTGGAGAAATATAATTGCGCTCAGAGCGTCTTGTTGACGATGTTTGAGCATTGGAATGGCAGGAATGATCTGATTCCCCAAATAGCAACTGCCTTCGGCAGCGGAATGGGACGCTGCGGCTCTGTGTGTGGAGCGCTGACCGGCGGAATGATGGCCTTAGGGATAAGGTTCGGAACCAACGAGCCGTCATTGGAAAAACGGACCGAAACTTATGAGCTTGCCCAGAAGCTCTTCAGGCGTTCTGAAAAGGAAAATGGCAGCGTCCTATGCAGAGAACTCATCGGATACGACTTGTCAGATCCCAAACAGTTGGAAGAGGCACGTGAAAGAGACGTGTTTGAAGAAAAGTGCACCATTTTCATATCGAAAGCAGTTGAGACTCTGTTAGAGCTTACCGAAAATAGAGACTAGTCCACAGTGATCTTTTTCACGAAGTGCTTTATGAAGAAAACCGTCAGTAACGTGGCTACCACATAAGGCAAGGCAAACGTCAAGGCATGGCTTGAAAACGGAAGTGTTCCTATTGCATCGAAGGCTGACTTGTTCTGCACCATTCCCTGCGGAAGGCTGTCCCAGAGTCCGTGAGCAAAAACCACCGGGGTCAGGTTCTTTGTTTTGCTGTAGAAGTACCCAAAAAGCAGGCCCACAAAGAAAGTGACCCCGACGTACTGTGCCATGGCAAACAGGTCTAAAGGTGAAAGGTTCCAGACAAAGTGCCAGACTCCGAAAAGGAGTGCCTGTATGACGATGGCCTTTCTTAAGGTAAAGGGTTTTTCGAGGTGGGTTTGCACGTATCCTCTGAAAAGTCCTTCCTCGCTGATGCCCACGCAGAGTGTCATGAAAGGCAGTGTCAACAGAAAAGGCATGGGGTTGTAAGATTGGACAAGAAGTTGACTGGTGAACGCATAGGCAAGGACACAAGAGACGATCTGCGCCACTGCGTAGAAAAGCACGAAGAACGACAATCCATGGAGAAGTGACTTCCCAAATCTCTTGGCTGTGAAGCCAAATGCATAAGCATCGGTCTTCTCGATGACGAGTATCGTCAAGATTGTGAGCAAAATCACAGGGGTCTTTTCAAGGGGTATCCCATACAAGAGCACTGATGGAATGCGGATGGATAGGGCCAAGAGGAAAAGTGCTAAAATCCACATGAGCGCTGTCCCTTTGTCTTTTCTCACTATTTCTTTTGAGAGCTGTGTCTTCCTGCTGTAGCTTTTGTGCCAAATGTAGATGGGATCAGCAACAATAGTGAGACAAGTATCGGAACAGAATTCGCAAACTCGCCTTCGGATGGAAACAGGTACGCGCTCAAGAGGACTGCGAAGGAAGTGGCGAAATAGATCAACATGACTTCCAGAATGGCCTTCAGCGTCAACTAAGCTCAATCCTCTTAGAGTATGAATTGCATTGAGCGAATGCACAATTAAGCTTTGCATTTCTGACGAGATGGAAAACTGTTTTAAAACGAAAGCCTTCAGTAGTTTTGAGGCTGAAGAGATGGGTCGGAAGAAGGGATTCGAATTTCTTGAGCACACGGCAGACGCTTACGTTGCCGCCTATGGGAAGGATTTGGCTGAGGCTTTTGAAAGTGCTGCTGCCGCAATGTTTGATGTCATGACGAACGTGGCAAAAGTCGATCGTGCAGTTGAAGATCATGTGGAGGTTGTTGCAGAAGATGAATATGCTCTGCTCTACAGCTGGCTTGAGGCGTTGCTCGTGAAATCAGATGTCAATGGGATGCTTTTTTCTAGGTTCCAAATCCTAGGATTGGATAAGATCTCGGAGGGTTTTGGGCTTCAGGCAAGAATCTGGGGAGAGAAATTTGATCCTTCGAAGCATCTGCAGAAAGTTGGTGTGAAAGCTGTTACTTATCATCGTATGGAAATAGTCAAAAGCCCGGATGGAGTCATGTTAAAATTCATTCTTGACGTATAAGTGATTGCACTGTCTGTTCACCGAATTAGGAATGTTATTTCTTTTACAAGCGTCTCTGGGATCAAAGCCCTTCCCTTTTGCTTGTTCAGTTTGACGAAGCCAAATCTCTTCAGCACTTCTAGGTCTTGGTAGACGTTTTTCACGTTTCTCTTCACTTTTTGCGCTAAGTCGTTTATTGACTCAACCCTCAGAACGGCAAGTTGATACAGAAGTTCCAGTCTTTTCGCCGTCAGCATCGCCGTTTGTTCTGGTTCAAAATCTCTCGTCTCCTCAGCGGTGTAGTCGAGCTCGCCGTCTTCAATGTATCCTTTGTAGCTGTCCACAAGCTCGGCCCACTCAAAATAGGCTTTTACGAATTTGGGATCGAGTTTTTGCTTGAGGAAAAGCTCCTCGAACTTTTCAAAGTTCATGCCGAACTCTTTTTCCAGCGACTTGATTCTTTCTTCCACTTCTTCTGGCGTCAATTCCCGGATGATTCTGAGCCGCATAGTGTTCACAGATGAAGCTGTGTTGTGATTCGCTTAAAACGTTCGTGACGAAAATGCTTAAAGCAGTTAATCGCCACTCTGATTCAATCAAAATCTGCGGCGGGTTATGGAAATGTCTGTAGCAAAGCTTGAGGAGCACATCTATCTGATCGATGCTGAGACTGCTGGGATCAAGAATTTCATCGCAAGCTACGTTTTGAAAGGTGAGCGAGTGGCAATGGTTGAGACGGGCCCAACATCTTCTATGCCTAACCTGCTTGCAGGCTTGAAACAGTTGAACGTGAAGCTTGAAGATGTAGCCTACGTTGCGGTTTCCCACGTCCACCTTGACCACGCTGGAGGAGTTGGAACTTTGCTGAAGCATCTGCCTAACGCTAAGGTCATCGTTCACCCCAGAGGCGCGCCTCACTTGGTTCATCCTGAGAGGCTTTGGGAACAGTCAAAGATGGTTCTCGGAAGCATAACTGAACTATACGGTGAGCCTGAACCTGTTCCTGAAGACAGGATTCTGGCAGCGGCTGATGGGACTGTTTTCGACGTTGGAAACGGAGTAAACCTAAGAGTTGTGGAGACGCTTGGGCATGCTTCACATCATCAAAGCTATTATGAACTGTCGAGTCAAGGAATCTTCACTGGAGACGCTGCTGGCATCTATCTAGGTGGGGTAGATGTGGTTGTGCCGACGACGCCTGCGCCGTTTCGGCTAGACGTTGCCTTGGCTTCTTTGGGCAAGCTGTTGAGCCTAAAGCCTGTGAACCTATTTTACAGTCATTTCGGCAGAGCGTGTGACGCGGCTGGAAAACTGGAGACGTATGTGCAGCAGCTTAAGCTGTGGGCGGAGATTACGAAGCAAGGGTTAGACAACGGTGAAAGTTTCGAATCCATAGGTAAACGGATATTTGAAAGGGATGCGGCGGTTCGAGAAGCCTTGGAGTACGTTAAGGTTCATCCGATTCTGGGTGATACGGTCCTCACACACAGCGTGCGGGGCGTTGTGGATTTCGTTCAGAAATATGGTCTGGCTTCACGATGAGACTGTTTTGGTTTTGACGCCAAAATCGTTTATATTGTCGCTTCATCTTCTCTTGTGATTAGGTGTCAAAAATGAGTGAAGAAGAGGGTCGCCATCCTACAGAGAAGATTCCGCTCGAAAAAGTCAACGATTACGCATGGCGCATTCCCCAATACAAGCAAGCCATGAGAGTTCCAGGCATGGTCTTCTCGGACAAGAACCTGTTGAGCAAGATGCAGACTGATCGAACTCTTCAACAATGCGTGAACGTTGCATGTTTGCCAGGTATCTACAAGTACTCCATAACCTTGCCAGATGGACACGAGGGCTACGGTTTTCCAATAGGCGGAGTGGCGGCAACAGACTATGATGAGGGCGTGATCAGCCCCGGCGGGGTTGGCTACGACATAAACTGTGGGGTTCGTTTGCTTACCACGAATCTTTCCGAGAAGGACATAAGACCGAAGCTTGTGCAACTGACAAATGTCATCTTCGACAATGTTCCGTCCGGGCTTGGAAGTCGTCGAAAAGACTTCAAAGTGACTTTTCACGACTTGGACAGGCTGGTCACGGAAGGCGTTCAAAATGCTATCGACCAAGGATTGGGTTGGCCTGAAGACGCAAAGCACTGTGAAGAGCTGGGCTGCATGAAGAACGCAAATCCCGATAAGGTTTCGGCAACGGCGAAGAATCGGGGGTTGACGCAGATCGGCACCTTGGGTTCTGGAAACCATTTCTTGGAGATTCAGAAAGTGGACAGAATCTGCGATTCGAAGACGGCCAAGACTTTCGGGATTGACCATGAGGGGCAGGTTACTGTCATGATTCATTGTGGCAGTCGCGGTTTCGGCCATCAAATTTGCTCAGACTATCTGCGAGTTATGGAAAGGGCGGTGCAACGGTACAAGATTGTTCTGCCTGACAGGGAGTTGGCGTGTGCGCCTGGGAAGAGCCAGGAGGCAGAGGACTATTATCAGGCGATGGCTTGCGCGGTTAACTATGCGTTTGTGAATCGTCAGACGATCATGCATTGGATTAGACAGAGCTTTCAGCAGGTTTTCAAGGAAGGCGCTGAGAGGTTTGGGTTGAAGCTTGTTTATGACGTTGCTCACAACATTGCGAAGATTGAGGAACATAAGGTTAATGGAGAGCAAAGGAAGAAGGTTTGGGTTCACAGGAAAGGTGCGACGCGAGCATTTCCAGCTGGAAACCCGGAGCTTCCTCCTGATTACAGCGGTGCTGGTCAGCCTGTGCTTATCCCTGGAAGTATGGGGACAAGCTCTTGGCTTTTGGTGGGCACTGAGAAGGCGATGGAAATCAGTTTCGGCTCCACGGCTCACGGTGCGGGGAGGATGATGAGCAGGAGTGCGGCGAAGAGAAACTATTGGGGCGGCGACATTAAGAAGGCCTTGGAGCAGCGGGGAATCTACGTTAGAGCAGCGAGTGCCACAGTCTTGGCAGAGGAAGCTGACCCTGCATACAAGAATGTGGACGTTGTTGTAGACGTGAGTGACAAGGTGGGTATAGCCACGAAGGTGGCAAGGTTTGTTCCCATAGCCGTGGTAAAAGGCTAATCTTTTTCCCTTCTATTTTTGGTCCTAGTTTTTGACGATGTCTTCTCTTTCTTTTCTGATCAGTTCCTTTTCTTCTGTCGAATGTGCCTTGTGCAGCTGCTTCATGTACCACGTTCTTTCTCTGGCGTAGTAGATGCTTATGGCTATCCCGAGACAGAGCAGGACGAAGCCGAGGACGGTCTCGGACAGGCCTAGGACGTTGTATGGCTGCGGTGTGAGGTTGTATGGGATTATCAGGAACCAGTTCGGGTTCTCGCCCTTTGTGAGGGTTATGATCTGACCACCCACAAAAAATATTGAGCCTATGGTGGTTACGAAGTATCCGACGGCTTCGTTGTGTCTTGATTCTTCTGCTTTTTCGTGGAGGTATTCGCTGAAAAGCATTTCATCACCAGGTTTGACTAGGTGGCTAGCGTTGTATAAGTTTTATTACTGGTTTCGAATAGTGTTTTCTTTGCTGAGTGGTCTGGGATGCCGTTCAAGGACGAGTGCGGGCTGTGCAAAAGGGTGCTTTCTTACAGGCTTCTCAGGCGATGTTACAGATGTGGGCGCTTGTACTGCAGGGATTGTATGGTTCCCGACGTTTCCACGGGTGATCCGACAAGGTTGTTGTGCCTTAACTGCGCTCGGAGGACGGTCTCGCCGAGGATAGTCTCCAAGTATGCTGGGCTGAATGGTTATCTGAAGTTCAGAGGCTCGTTCACGAGTGCTGTTAGGCTGAGCTTTGCGCGGATGGACGGGATCATTGGAGACAATCTGCCGATGGAAGCGTACAAGGCTGAGGGCTGGTGGAGCAATCTGCCTACGAACGTTCATGCTAAGGCTTGGCTGGACGCAGGGTGGAATGTTGGGGAGGTGAACCTGAAGGAGGGGTATGTGGTGTTCAGAAAGGTCAAGGAGCTGCAGCCTGCAGGTTTCAGGAAGAGGAAAGCTTCGCGTAGTGAGATTAGGAAGCCTTTCACTCCCGTTCGTGTTCGTATTCCTAAGCCTAGGACGCCGTCGAAGACGAAAGTGTCGAAGCTCTATGCTCGGATTAGGAATTTGGAGTGGCAGAGGGCTTCGATGCCGGTGTATCGTGGGAGTTTTAGGCCTAAGCCTAGGCATGAGAAAAGCTTGTTCAAGCCTGATGAGAAGCCGTCTCAGTAGAAAAAGTCAGAGAGAATTTTTATCTAGCTCGCCTTATGCTATTGTAGTGCGTCTGGGCGTAAGGAGCGGTCGTCGTCTAGACTGGTTTAGGACACAAGCCCTCCAAGCTTGTGATCCCGGGTTCAAATCCCGGCGACCGCACCACAAATACTACAGACTCCCATCATCATGATTGGAAAAAAGGGAAGTTGCGGGAGACATCGCCAAGTTAGTGTTGAGTGACCGGAGCACTGGACTATACTACTGGGTGATGTTAGCTATTTGCGCTTGTGCATGCGTCGCGTTTTGTCCAAAACCAAAGCAAATCTCTAACCAGTTTTTCTATTCCTCTGATATCTCGTAGGAGGATGTTATTTTAACTGTGTTCTTTAGCATTCCTCCTACTGAGCAATATTTTTCTTCAGAGAGTCTTATCGCGCTTTCAACAGCTTCTCTACCAATGTTCTTTCCTTTGATGATGTACTTGAGATGAATGCTGGTAAACACTCGTGGCGGTTCATCTCTTCTGTCCGCTGTCATCTCTACTGAATAGTCTGAAAAATCCTGCCTTTTCTTCCTCAATATTGATACAACGTGATAACTGCTGCAGGCAGCTAGACTAGCCAGAACATTCTCCATTGGCGATAGTGCAGTCTCTTCTCCACCATTTGGTATGGGAGCATCGAAATTGACAGAAAGCCCTTTCTCATTTTTCGCTATGAAACGATAGTTTCCTTGCCAAGCTAGAACCATTTTCTTAACCGGAGACATGAGTCTTCTTCTAGTATTTGGTCACAAAAATCTTTCTGATGTTGTATTCTCAGCTCTGAGTTTGGGAGCAAAACCTATGCTTGGTCGCGCGCGCAGAAATGTCTTACAGCAATTTTCCTAGACAATGTAGTAGTCAATGACTTTCTGCATGCTTTTCGGCGCCGCCTGCTTTGTAGTAAGCTGTTTCAGCATTCTTATCATCTGAGGCTGAAAGCGTGCAATGTCTGTTAGGGTTACTATG
>Ga0315280_10002583_pt1 | contig 29197 bp, 25 predicted proteins | sample YL17G06_40_MG_FD_203697 | JGI IMG/M metagenome (GOLD analysis project Ga0315280, IMG submission 203697) | Sediment microbial communities from Yellowstone Lake, YNP, Wyoming, USA - YL17G06_40 | ecosystem: Environmental > Aquatic > Freshwater > Lake > Sediment | place: USA: Wyoming | collected... | reverse complement strand
TGCATCACCAACTTGCCCTCGGCATCCAGCACGGCGACGGAGATCGTCGTCAGGTGGACATCCAATCCAATGTCCTTCACACTGTTCATCGGGTGCTCCTTTCGTCAGCCCTCGGTTAACTGCTCAACACAGCAACCCCAGCCTACTCCGAAAGGGGCGCCCTTTTATAATGCGTGGCGCATACATCGCGCTCTTTGAAGCTGTGAATTAATTGAACGAAGTAGGCTATCGGTTTCCCAAAATCAACGACTTGCATTGTGGAAAAGCACCGACTTGGGAATTATTTCACACCTTCTTTGCGATGTGTGCGATGAAGGGGAGTTGGTACGCCCGGAGCGATTCGAACCCTCGACCCTTGCTTCTCGCTAAGCTCGTCGTCCCACCAGCGTTCAGGCGTGAACTGCCAGAACGGAACAACAACCCTGCTGAATCATCCGGTAGTATTGAAGGGAAAGAGAGGTTGAGAACCTCGGCTGAATGCTGCGCCCCGCAAGTCACCTGGCGTGGGGGGGGTTAGGCCAGGGACTGGGTGTGGTGGAAGATTTGAGAGGGGGAGACTGCCAAGAATTCAGCGGGCACAAGAAACGTTCCGGATTCGATGCGACCGTTCAGTTGACGGCCAGGGAAACCGCGCCTCGCGACTCATCTTCCAGGTGGAAGATCGTGCGGACGACATCCAGGAATTCCGAGCGATCGGGGCGCGAGGCGGCCTGCTTCAATTCCGTGAAAGGCGTGTGGAGAATCTTGTTCACCAGACCCTGGGTCAATGCCTCCAACGCTTGTTCCTGTTCCGGAGTTAGGTTGCCAAAAAGGCGACGTGCCCGCTCGAGTTCCGCTCGCCGGATTTGCTCAATGTGCCGACGCAGCGAGACGATGGTGGGGACAACGTTGAGCTGCGCTTGACGCTCACGAAACAGTGCCGTCTCCTCCGCGATGATCTGGTTAGCAGCCTCCACGGCCCTCTGCCGCTCGCGAAGGTTCTGGCTGGCCACTTGCTCGAGGCCATCCACGTTGACGAGCGTGCATGCCGGCACCTCGCAGACTGCGGGGTCGACGTCGCGCGGTACCGCAACATCGATCAGAAATATCGGCCGGCCTCCACGCTCCAGCATCAGCCGTTCCATGTCCTCCCGGGTGATGATGAAGTGAGGACAGCCCGTGGAACTGATCACGATGTCGGCGCGCTTCATGCCTTCCCAGATTTCGTTGAAATGGATCGCTAACCCGTGCAGTTCCTGCGCTAAGACCACCGCCTGTGCATGGGTGCGGTTGCTGACCAAGAACGTCGCAGCGCCCTTGGACACCAGGTGGCGCGCGGCCAGTTCACCCATCTGCCCGGCGCCAATGATCATCACGGTCTTGTCGCGAAGGTCCCCGAAAGCCTGCTCGGCCAGTTCTACCGCAGCCGAGCTGACGGAGACTGGCATTTCCCCCACTCGCGTCTCGGTCCGAACCCGCTTGGCTACGGTGAAGACCCGACGAAAGAGCGCGTCCAGCACACTTCCGCAGGTCCCCGTCTTCTGAGCCAGAGAGTACGCTTGCTTGACCTGGCCCAACACTTGGGCTTCGCCTACCACCAGCAAGTCAAGGCCGGCGGCGACTCGAAACAGATGCCGCGCCACCTCATAGTCCTGATGCACGTAAAAACTGTGCGCAAAGTCGTCATACCGGAGGCCATAGAAGGACTCCATGAACCGTCGCAGCCCGGCCATGCCGTCTTGACCTTCGGAGACTTCCATGACAAATTCCACGCGATTGCAGGTGCAAGTGATTACGGCCTCTTCGATTTCGGGCTCCGCCTGTAGTCTCGTAGCGCCTCAGGAACACGTGTCTCGGAAAGTGCAAAGCGCTCGCGGACTTCCAGCGGCGAGGTTTTGTGACTCAACCCAACTAAGACCAAATTCATGCGTGCAGCCCTTGAAACGACCCAACTTACGTCGGCCGAGTGAAGCAGGACTTCTCTCGCTCAAACGACGTCGGAGGACCTCAGCGGGGGCACGTGCCATGCCATCTCAACTGTCCCTGGTAGTGTAGGAATTACTCGCGAATTGGACTATCCTCCTCCTTTAGGGTCAACGGGATACGGACAAAGGGCTTCAAGAATGACAGGAAGTCTCCGCCTACATTAGCCCGCCTTAATCTGAGTCTGTTCCCGCAAAAGTGTCCGCAATTTTGCCCAAGTCGTTTAACTACAATCAGCTAGAGGCCCACCCAACGAGTGCTAAGTTTCGCCATAGCCTATCTGTGCAGAAATTCCATAGCTTCTGCTCACTGGTATTTAAAATGCTCTGATGTAGTAGGGTATGTGGCCTTCCGGGCAAGAAGTCAGCTTGGGGAGGTCAACATATCTCAAGGAGGTTCTCGTCAATGAGGCTCATTCGGTCATTCCTGCTCATCGCCCTCGCTCTCTTCATTGCTGTCTCGCTGGGAATGGGCACGGCTCAGTACGGCAAGAAGGAAGCAAAGGCTTGCACCTTCTGCCACCCGCCGGGGAAGTTCAGGGAACTTACCGAAGCGGGCAAATACTACAAGGAGCACAACCACTCCCTGGAAGGCTACAAGGCTGCCGAAGCCGAGAAGAACTAGCTCAATGCGCAGGCGTGCCGGAGGCCGAGAGCATTCCGCCTTGGCCCTCCACTCGCCCCGCGACCACAGAAGCTTCAAGCCTATCAAATAAGCTGGTACACTGCGCAATACGCCCTGAGCGCAGAGGGGGGATTCCACTCCAAGCTCTGATTCCCCCGTGTTTGTTGCGAAACAAAGGTTGGGGACAAACCATGCCAGACGAGCCAGGTGCAACCCCAGTCGGAAGCGCGGCGCAAGGCATCGCTCGCAGATGGCTGGAATTGCTTCTGCACCTCCTGCGACCTATCGTCTATCTCAGTCACAACCCCGTTAGCCGCACCGGCGTGGTGCTGACCACCACTTCTGCCATCACGCTGCTGATTGCCTATGCCTCGCAGCTTTTCGGTTATGAGTTCAATCCTTACACAGGCATTCTCATTTTCCTGATACTGCCCGGAGTGTTTGTGGCAGGCCTCGTCCTGATCCCTCTTGGGATCTACCGCGACTTTCGCAGACTCCGGAAGCTGGGAACGCTGCCCATTAGCTACCCAGCCGTGGACTTCCGCGACCGGCGCGTGCGACAAACCGCTCTGTTCGTGGCGGTGATGACCGCCATCAATGTGCCGATATTCGTCATCGTCAGCTACAGCGGAACCACGTACATGGAAACGGAACAATTCTGCGGGCAGACCTGTCACCAGGTGATGGCGCCGGAGTATACGGCCTACAAGCGCTCGCCGCACGCGCGCGTGGCATGCGTGGAGTGCCACATCGGATCGGGGGCGCCCTGGTTCGTGCGCTCGAAACTTTCCGGAAGCTACCAGGTCTTGGCCGTGACGTTCAACCTCTACCCGCGCCCCATCCCCACCCCGGTCCGCAACTTGCGCCCGGCGCGCGAGACGTGCGAGGAATGCCACTGGCCAGAGAAGTTCTCCGGCGACAAGCTGGAAATCAAGACAAAGTTTGGAGACGATGAAAAGAATGCCTCCACCAAGACGGTCCTGCTGATGCACATTGGCGGGCGGGGCGGTAATCGCGAGCGGGTGGGCATCCACGGCCGACACCTCGGCCTGGTGACTTACCTAACGACCGACGAGAAGCGCCAAGTCATCCCGGTGGTCAGCTACGAGAATCCGGACGGGTCTTCCACTGAGTTCACCACCACGCAGGATCCACCCAACCCCGTACAGCTTGCGCGTGCCGCACGGCGCATCATGGACTGCATGGATTGTCACAACCGCCCCACGCACCGATTCGACATGCCGGGAGAGGCCGTGAACCGCGCCATGGCGGCTGGCCGAATCAGCCCTTCACTGCCCTTCGTCCACAAAGTCGCGATCGACCTTTTGACGCGAAACTATCCCAGCAAACTAGCTGCACAAACTCAGTTGCCGGACGCCTTGCGTGAGTACTACCGGGTGAACTTCTTTTCCGTTTACAATAGCCAGCGCGGGCAAATCGAGCAGGCGGCTGCGGCATTGCTCGAAATCTACAATGGCAATATCTTCCCCGAAATGAACGTGACCTGGGGGACATATCCGAATAACCTGGGACACAACGATTTCCCAGGCTGCTTCCGTTGCCACGACGGCAACCACAAATCCAAAGATGGCCGTGAGATCACCCAAGATTGCAACGCCTGCCACGCGCTATTGGCCATGGATGACCCCGATCCTAAAATCCTGAAAGAGCTTTCGGGAAGCAACTGAATATGTCTTTGCGCCGAGCGCGGGAATCTGACTGTTTCGTCGGACGGTTTTTGAATCGCTGGAAAGCGAGTAGAGTTAAGATGCTACCCACGGAGGATGCTCATGAAGCTGTTCAAAGTTTTTCTTGCTGTCGCCATCTGCGGCGGCGCCCTGCTGACCTTGGCCACGGCCAAGCCCGAGTACGCGAAAAAAGAGGGCAAGGCGTGTACTTTTTGCCACGTCAAGATGGGCTCCAAGGAACTGACCGACGCGGGGAAGTATTACAAAGAGCACAACCACTCGCTGGAGGGCTATAAGGCACCGGAGAAGAAGTAGCTCCAGGTGGATGGTAAGTTCGCTCGGTCTCGATGCTGAATCTGGCCATCGGGCTCAGGCGCGATCCGAGTGGCGCGCCGCCTCTCTTGACGTGCACAGCTTCCTGCCGTCACGACGGTGCAGACCCACCGCGGCGGGTGATTGCCAAGTTTAACCAACATGTCGTAAGTTCTCCGCGGCGCACCTCCTGGGCGTACAACTCCCCCCGTCGCCCGAAGGCATTTGGCTTGCAGAGTTCGTCGCGCGAGAAGGGTGTTCTGGGATGGTAACTCCTGACCATGTGCCGCAGGAAAGTGTCCAATCGCGTCGCCGCTGGATCAATCTCCTCCTGGGCAGTGGCGTCGTCGCTTCGATCGCCTCTTTCCTTTACCCGGCAATCCGCTACATCATCCCGCCGCCGGTTGCTGAATCCACCAGCCGTTCCGTCGTGGCGGCCAAGGTGGGCGAACTCAAGAACAACAGCGGTAAGATATTCAAGTTCGGGTCGAAGCCTGCGCTACTGGTTCGGACCGTGGGCGGCGAATACCGGGCTTTTACTGCAGTGTGCACGCACCTGAACTGTACGGTGCAATACCGGGAAGATCTCCACCAGATCTGGTGCGCCTGCCACAACGGACTCTACGATCTCGAGGGACGCAATGTAAGCGGGCCACCACCTCGCCCGCTGGAGGTATTCGAGGCCCGCACCCAGGGCGAAGACATCGTGGTTACTCGCAAGGCCTAGCCATGGCCGGCCTTTATCGTCAGGTCCTCAACTGGCTCGACGAACGCTTCGGCGCCGGAAGCGTGGAGGAATTCCTCCGCCATAAGACCGTACCGGTGCACCGCCATACGCTCTGGTATTATTTCGGCGGCATGACGTTGTTTCTGTTTGTCATTCAAGTCCTCACCGGAATTCTCCTGCTGCTCTACTACCGGCCGACTCCGAACGACGCCTTCGAAAGCGTCCAATACATCATGACGCAGGTTCGTTTCGGCTGGCTCATCCGCTCCGTCCACAGTTGGTCGGCGAACCTGATGATCTTCACAGCCTCCGTGCACATGTTCAGCGTCTACTTCTTGAAGGCCTATCGCAAGCCGCGGGAACTGACCTGGATCAGCGGCATGCTCCTGTTCTTCATCGTGTTGGGGTTCGGCTTCAGCGGCTACCTGCTGCCCTGGAACGCCCTGGCGTTTTTTGCCACCAAGGTCGGTACGGAGATGGCCGGCTCGATTCCCGTCCTAGGAAAGTGGGTCCTGGTCTTCCTCCGAGGTGGAGAGGAAGTGACCGGCGCCACGCTGACGCGCTTCTTTGGATTCCACGTGGCGGTCCTGCCGGGCCTGGCCACGCTGCTGCTGGCCATGCACCTCTTACTGGTGCAGCATTTGGGAATGAGCGTTCCGCCCAGCGTCGAGCGGGCCATCGCCGAGGGACGCGAGCCGGCGCGCTCGGTGCCCTTCTTCCCCAATTTCCTTCTTCGGGACATGATCGGTTGGTACGCTGCGCTAGGCGTGCTGGGAGCGCTCGCGGCGATCTTCCCTTGGGAGCTGGGGGCCAAAGCCGACCCTTTTGCGGCTGCACCCGCGGGGATCCGGCCGGAATGGTACTTCCTCTTTATGTTCCAGACTCTGAAATATCTCCCGGCAAAAGTCCTCTTCCTTGACGGAGAGCTGGTTGGCTTGCTGGGGTTCACCTGCGCGGCAGTCGTGTGGGTGGCGGTGCCATTCCTTGATCGTCGCGTAGGTTTCGGCCGTGTGACACGTTTTTTCACCGGCCTGGGTATCTTCACGCTCGGATACATCGTCGTCATGTCGGCGTTGGCCCTGCGGGGCTAGCGACCCGCGACGGGAACGCATAGGGGCACGGCGCGCCGTGCCCTTACCGAGCTTCTGTGATTAGTGATGAGAACCGCTCTAGCAAGCATCATGGTTTGTGTCTGGATTCTGGGGTCCGCTGCGGCCGCGCCGCCGCCGGATTCCTGCATGACTTGCCACTCGGTGCTTGAAGGAAAGCAGGCCGAACCCGCCAAGCTGTTTGAAGGCGACGTTCACCGTCAAGCCGGTCTGCGCTGTGCAGACTGTCACGGCGGAGACCCCCAAGATGAATCAATGAACGCCATGAGCCGGGCGAAAGGCTTTCGTGGCGCGCCGAAGAAAGCCCGGGTCCCCGATTTCTGCGCGCGTTGCCACTCCGACATCGCCTACATGCACCGCTTCAACCCCAAGATGCGCGCCGACCAGTTGAGCCAGTATCTCACCAGCGTGCACGGCAAGCGGCTGAAGCAGGGCGACATAAAGGTGGCCGCCTGCGTGGATTGTCACGGTGTTCACAACATGCTCGCTGTCTCTGACACTCGCGCGCCCGTGTATCCTGCGAATGTTGCGTCCACCTGCGCGCGCTGCCACGCCGACCCCGCCTACATGAAGGGCTATAAGATACCCACCGACCAGGTGGCTCGCTACCGAAACAGCGTCCACGCCCAGATGGTCGCTCAGGGCGATACCTCCGCGCCCACCTGCACCACGTGTCATGGAAACCACGGCGCCACGCCACCAGGGGTGAGTTCAGTGGCAAACGTGTGTGGCACTTGCCACGTCTTCTTTGCGCAACTCTTTGAGAAGAGCCCTCACCAAGCGGCGTTTGCCAAGATGGGATTGCCGGGCTGTGTCCAGTGTCATTCGAACCACGAAATCGTCAAGCCTTCCGACGCCTGGGTGGGGACGGGTCCCAAATCGGTGTGCGTCACTTGCCACGCCGAGGGAGATAAGGGTTACACCACCGCGCGAGCCATGGCCGGAGACTTGGGCAAGCTCAACGCATCCCTCACGCGCGCTGAGGAGATGCTCAACACCGCGGAACGCTCCGGCATGGAGGTCTCCAGCGCAAAGCTGGAAATTTCCGACGCGCACGAAGCCCTGATCAAGGCTCGCGTCAATGTCCATACCTTCAACGATGCCGAGGTCCGCAAGCTCACCGACCAGGGCGTGGACATTTCTCAGAAAGCTTACCAGGCAGGCGTTGCGGCTCTCCAGGAGCGCGACTTCCGGCGCAAGGGCTTGGGCGTTGCCCTCATCTTCATTGTGCTTGCCATCAGCGGCCTCTACCTGAAAATCCGCCAAATGGAATCCCGCAGCAACACATAAGGCTTGGTCTCACGAGGAACTGGGCCATGCCTTGACCTTCACGCCCTGCGCGTACGTTCTTACGCATAATGCGAATGGGCCGACACCCGGACACCCACCCGCTCCGAACCCGTGAAACGCGGGAACGTATTCCCTTCCTTCCCCCGTCTTTTACCGGGGCGGGCGGATGAGCAGCCGCAGGAGGTAGCCCACGAGCGATCCCGCCGGCTGGCCGCGAATTCTGGACTGATAGAGGCGATAGAGAGACTCGAAGATCAAATAGACCGGGGCGGCAATGGCGTAAACCGTGGTATGCCAAAGGATCGACGCCCCAATTTGCAGCAGGGCGCCCACCAGGAAAACGCCGGCGGTGAGGGCCGTGAACTTCGCCGCGCCAAATTGGTACTGGAGTTCCAGACGCAGTTGGACCCGCCGGGGATACGTGCCCCAGAGAAGCGAAAAACTCTGCGTGAGATCTAGCCGGTGGGTAAAGGCCTCAACGATCTTTTGCCGCTCCGGAGTGCGCGGATGCGTGTACTCCTTGTATTTTCCCGCCGCGTCCGCTTCAATCCTTTCCAGCTCGTAAACCCAGCGGCGCACCAAGCCCTTCCCTTGCTGGGACCAGCGCTGGGGTCTGTATACCACGCCCTCAAACCGCACCGGATTGGGTCGGGCCAGAATATCGTCAAACAACATGGAACGTATAACTAGATGACCAGAGCCCGGGCGGCGAATGACCTCATCGCGCTCGAACGAGAGCTTCAGCCTTGCGGTGGTTTTCTTCGCCCGCTTCTCAGGCCGCGCCACCGCCTCCCACAAGAGGTAAGGCAAAACCAGTACAAGTGTGCCATGCGGCTTGCCCGAGACAGCGACCCGGAGAAGCCGAAAGAAGGACTCAAAGGCGAGGTAATAGACCAATATCGTGAGCGCCAGCTGGTCGGGATAACGACCTGGAATTTTGCGGAGAGCGAACGCCAGTGCCAGCAGCATCGCGGCGGAACCCGCGGAAACCCAGGCCATGTTAAGGGCCGTTTTCTTGCCCCACTCCCGCTGCACAGGATCTGGCGCCAGACCCGCCAGCGGAAACAACCAGACGATCCATGAGCGAAGAACCTGCTTGTGTGTTTCTTCAAGATAATCGGCAGCCGATTGGGCCTGGGCGTGAGGAGTGTAAGGCACGACTTGCCGCACCGCGTGTTTCGGATCCCATCTCTTCAGGCCGTAGCGAACGGTGTAGCCCGCTTCCGCGGTCTCTTCCGCCTGCGTGACTTCAAAGAGCTGGTCCTCGACTTGTATCGCGGTGCCCGGGTGCTCGGCGTGGGTCAGATCACTGGCTTTATGAGCCACCCAGTTGTCTTTCGGGAAGGCGGAGTATATCCACAACTCCACGGGCTCGCCGGGTCCGGCGTTCTGCACGCGGTCGCTTGAAAGTTTAGTACTGCGTACGAATGGCACGATGTAGCCACCCTTCGTTTCCAGGAATCACTGAAATGGAGCCGAATTCCCGCGGCAACAGCAGGAAGTGCCGTATTCTTCCTAATTCTGCTTGGTTCCGCACTCGGGACAAAAGTTCAAGCCGGGGGCGAGCTTCGCACCACAGTTCGGACAGTGTTTCTCCCGCGGGACAGGTGTGCCGCCTTCGGGGCAAAACTTGGCATTGGGTTTGAGTTCCGCGCCGCATTGCGCACTTCACCGCTGCAGGAGTGGGCGCAGTCGAAGAAGTGGGGCTCGGTCCCGCGCCGGTGCCCGGCACCCCACCAAAAATGCCGCCCAGCAAGCCCCCCAGGCCACCCTGCGCCAGGAACTTCTGCGCCTCCTCCATTTCCTTCTGCTTCTTCAATTCCTCTTCGCGCTTTCTCTGCGCTTTACGCTGTTCGTAAGCCGGATCCATGCGCTCGATCTTCACATCAGCGAGGCGCTGCTTCACCACGCGCAGGGTCTCCTTCGCCTGCTCCTCGACCTCCTGCAGGTGCTCGCGCAAATCTGCATCTTGCTCAGTAGCAAACGTCTTCGACACGTTGGCAAGAATGGCTTCGCAGCGCTTCTGGTATTGTGTCAATTGCTCCAGGTCGTCAGATTCTTCGACTTTGCTCGAAATCTCGTTCAACTCATCTTGTAAGGACAAGGCAGGCCTCTCCCTCTCATCTCCACCCTGCGTGTCCCGCTCTCGCCGGGCTTGGGGTACCGCAGGATTCAAATGTCCGTTCGATGGGCAAATTACCACAGCATCCCAGAGCGCACAACCCGGCGGCTGGCATACTGCGGAGGCTGGCCGCAGTCAGGCAAACATCGGCCTACACGCACAGCCTTGGTCGTTGGGATTGTTGAGGATGGATGTTTCCGCTTCTTCTCTCCTGGCAAGAAGAAGGGGGAAGAATGAGTGCTGGCATGAGGAGATATTTCCTGGCCCCAGATTACTCGAACGGATTCCGCTGCGTACAAGTGCCGTCGCCGTAGCGAGCGTATTTCTTGCCACTGAAGATAATGTCTGCGCCCGCCTTCTGATACTCGATCTGTTCCGTCCGGCCGTTGTTGTAAGTCAGGGTGATTGTCCCTTGGCCGTCGTCTCCGTCGGCGCTCCACTGGCCGGCATTTCCGCTTTGCCCCAAGGCGATCCCTGCGTCGCCTGAGCTATAGATCTCACCGCCGCGGTTGAATCTCCCGTCATAGCAAAGGTTCAGGAGATCCTGGCGCGAATAACTGCCACCAATCGAGGATGAGTAGAAGTAGGCGTATTGACCAGCGACAGACTCATTGACGGGCGCGGCCTTCGGTTGAGTAAAAGACAAGGTTGCCGCCAAAGCCTCCACGCGCGGTCTCAGTTGCGGGTACTTCTCCTGCCTGGTCAGACCCAGCACGACCGCCGCGTCACCGAAGGGACTCTGGACGCCGATCACGCGGGCTTGAATCTGGTACCCGTCGTTCGACATGCCCGCCATTTCACCCGCCAGCCCTTGTGCCCCACCGGCCGCGAAGTTCTCGAGCTGGCTCGCCGGCCTCAACTGCAGGCCTTCTTCCTGAAGACCCTCTTGGTAGCCTTCCGCCAGGGTCTGCAGATTGGTTTTGCGCACGAATCGGATGAGCATCAAGCCCGCTTCACTATCCGAGCCTAAAAGCAAAGCCCCCTGGCGCTCACCGACCTTCCAGCCCGGCGGAACCACAAAGCTCAGCCCCCACTTGTCGTAACTGTATCGAGGGCCACCGGGAGAGGCTCGGCGCGGTTGCGCCATAGCAGACGGGCGCGATGGCATTGTGCCTGCCACTTGGCCCAACCCGGAAAGCCCACCGAGGCCAGAAGGCGTGCCTGTTGCTGGGGCTCCTCCAGCCTGCGCGCTGCCAGCGCGTGGCAAAGCAGCAATCAGTTGGTCAGTGGCACCCTTGGCCTTTAGCCTCGAAACCGCAGCCGGTGTCACGCTGAATGAAATGCCGCGCTCTTCAACCAGATCCATCACACGACGGTGGGGCACCCCGCCTTCGAGCAGTTGGATGACTTCCGACTCCGTCAACCCACGCTTCTGTCCGGCAGGCCTGCTCGCAGGGGCAACTTGTGGAGTCGCTTGGCCACCCAAACCAGCCAACCCGCCCGACCGTGGCACGGGGGGCTGTGTAGGCTGAGGCGCTTCCTCGACATCCTCACCCGGGCCTGCGACCGGGCCGGCCTCTGAACCTGGCCCGGCTCCGATGCGCCGGAAAACCAGCGGCTGGATCAAGTCGCCGCCGCTTACCGTCAGCGTACCGCCTTGCAGTTTGTACGCATAGCGACTCTCACCTTCACTGGTCTTGAAGATGATAACGCCACCTTGCGCCTGACAAGTTCCGACGTCCTCGTCGAGGCCACACCGGCCGTTGGCTTCGACATGGAGCACGGTGGGAATGGGAGAACCTAAGACATTGGCCTGCCATTCCCCGACCAGCCGCGGATCAATTCGCCCCTGGGCCGCACTCTGCGTGGGAATCGTCGCCGCCAGGACCAGCGCAGCAACACTTATCTTGAGAGCGGAAAATCTCTGGCTCCACTTCATGATTCCTCCCTGCTCGTGATCAGCAACTCACTTTCTAGATGCAGTGCGCTACTGAACACCGCCGCTGAGGCGCGTAGACGTCAAAGTCTGTCCCTTAGCCGTCGTTAGAGTAAGAGTATTTCCGTTCAGATTATATCGGAACTTGAGAACACCATCGGTCCCGTGCAAATTGAGCGTGTCAACCTGGATTGAGTAAGGGACACCTCCGCCACCAGGGAAAACGAAGGTCCCATCGGCTTTGATCTCTGTGATCCCTGTCTTCCCTGCCACTTACCGATCAGGCCTGCGGCACCGCGAGAGCCACCTCCACCCTGGAAAGCTCCCGAGGCAGCGCCAGGGGCCGCTCCACCCACGAAATCGTCCTGACTTTGGCCTCCACCCACCCGCTGAAACGTCACGCGCCGGCCCAGCCCGGCACTATTCAGCGTCATGGAATTGGGAGTAATGGTGGCGTTCTACATGTAAGTGGTTCCGCTCTCCCGTGCAATAGTGAGCACGCCCTGATTGAACTGCCACCGCACGTTCTCCCCTGCAAACACTCCGGAGCCGTCGGGTTTCAGGTCCATGGTGACGGGGCCATTCTTGCCCTCGGTCTCCCAGACCCCGACAGGGCGGGATGCAGCGCCTGCTGTCGCACCTTGTTCTGCCCCGACACTAGCGCCCGTCTCGTATTGTTCGCCTCCTGCGCCTGCACCTGCGCCGGCGCGCTGGAACGTCATGGGCTGTGACAGGTTGCCCCCGGAAATCGTCAAGGAAGTAGATGTCATGGATGCCCTATACGTGAAGGCGGAGCCGCTGGCGCCGGAGATGCTCAGATTGCCGCCGCTGTAAGTCCAGGTCCCCTGCTCACCGTTGAAGTTCCCTGTTCCGTCGGCATTGAAAACCATGCTGATGGGACCTTGCGGGCCTGGGGCTTCCCATGTCCCAACGGGACTGGAAGGAGCTGAGCCGCGCGCCGCGGCTCGCCCTCCCATCCCGCAAGGCCCCCACCGGCTGGTGCGCCTTGTGCACCCTTCCCAGACCCCGCGCGTCTCCAGACGGCAGGCGCCTTGAGACCCCCGCCGGAGAGCGTCAGGGTGTCTCCAGTGACGGAGGCCTTGTATACCAACTCGCCGCTTGGACCGACCAGGACCAAGGTTCCCTGATTGAACGCCCAGCGCATCTCCTTGCCATTGAAGATTCCCTTTCCGTCAGGTTGGAGGATCAGCGTGAAATTGCCCTGGGGACCCGGGATTTCCCACGTCCCGACGCGTTGAGCGGGTTGATATTGCGCGTGGCAAATCACCGCGCTCACCACGGTCAGATACAGCAACAGAATGCTGGTGGAGACACAAGAGAACCACCGGCCGCGCATCACGACCCCTCCTTCGTCTGGCCTGGTGGCATACTGAAACCCAGCTCTAGCACGACCCCGCCGGCGTTGTGGCAAAACAGGACGTCCCTCACCGTACAAAGCCCATGGGTATTGCTTGTTGCGGGGACTCCTCGCCTCTTCGGGGTTGAGCGGATTCTGCTATGGGGGGCAAGGCAAAGTCAAGGCTGGACAAATAGGAAACAGTCGTAAGACGCCACTCCTCACGATTCATCCGCCAGGCGCACGCGCGCGTCCACAGCGCAGAAGCTCTTGGCGTCAGGGAAAACCATGAAGGGGTTGATGTCTATTTCTGCCACCTGAGGCAGTTCCTCCACCATCTGCGAGAACCGTTCGAGAACTTCGGCGAGGGCCTTCATGTCGATGGATGGCTCTCCTCGCACACCCTCCAGCATCCGGTAGCCCCGGATTTGCCGGATCATCTCTTCGGCATCGAGGTCAGTCAGGGGCGGGACACGGAACACGACGTCCTTTAGAGTCTCGACATAGATACCACCCAGGCCGAACATCACCAGAGGGCCAAAGTTCGGATCCTGGACCATGCCGATAATCACTTCGCGCCCGCCGCGTACGTACTCCTGAAGCTGGAAGGCTAGCGGCGGATCGGCACCGGGCCCACCCTGGGCTGCTCGATGTCGAGAGACCGCTTCGGCCATCCGCCGCGCGGCCGCGGCCAATTCTTCCGGCGTACGGATATCGGTGACGACGCCTCCCACTTCCGTCTTGTGCGCGATGTCCGGAGCAACCACCTTGAGGACCACCGGAAAACGGAAGTTCATTGCCAACCGGGCCAACTCCACAGAGTCCGATGCCACGGCAGAGTGCGCCGCGGGAATGCCATAGCATTCGAGCAGGCCCAGGGCTTCGGAAGCCGTCAACTGGTTCCGTCCCTCACGGCGCGCCTGGGCAAGCAAGGCCTCGGCAGCGCTGCGGTCCACGCTGAACTGGCGGACCTCGCCCACCGGGCGCTCACGCCATTGGCGGTACCGTTCCAGAGCGGCCAACGCCTGGGCCGCCGGCTCCGGGAAGTGGTAGATCGCCACGTGACCCGGTCGCTTCTCGTTCAGTTCCTGGAAGAAATCTTCCGGCGCCATGATGACACTGATGACCGGCTTGGAAAACTGGCTGCGCAATTCCTCCAGGCCTGAGACCACATCCATGGCGCTGACCATCAAGGGAGGAACAGAGATCACCAAAAGCGCATCGATGCCGTCGTCTTCCAGCATGAAACGCGCGCAGGTCGCGTACTTGCTTGGCTCGAGCTTCGGCGTCATGTCCACGGGGTTCGCAACGCTCGCCTCCGGCGGCAGCATTCGCTGGAGTTCAGTACGGGTGCGCTCAGAAAGCTTGCCCAGAGTGAGGCCCAAGTTGATGGCCGTGTCCGTGGCCATGACCGCCGGGCCACCCGCATTGGCAAGAATTCCCAGACGATTGCCGCGCGGCAGTGGATTCTTGGAAAAGACCATCGCCAGGTCGAACAGTTCTTTCACCGTATCCACACGGATCACGCCACACTGTTCGAACAGCGCGTCCATGGCGATGTCCGGCCCCTGCCGCGAGACCAACCCGCCGGTATGCGAAGTCACGGCACGCGCGCCGGCTTGCGTCCGCCCTGATTTCACTACCACGACTGGCTTGCGCTTCGAGATGCGCCGCGCAATCTGCATGAACTGCTTCGGATTCCCAAACGATTCCAGGTACATCAAGATCAAGTCCGTCTGCGGGTCGTTCTCCCAGTAAAGCAGCAAATCGTTATCGGAGACGTTGGCCTTGTTACCCATGCTCACGAAGTAGGAGAAACCAATGTCCATCTGGCGGGCAATGTTCAGGATGGCCACGCCCAACGCGCCGCTCTGGGACACGAACCCGATCCCGCCGCAAAGCGGGAGGGCCGGCGCGAAGGTGGCATCCATGCGAACCGCCGAACCTGTGTTGATCACCCCCATACAGTTTGGCCCAATCATGCGCATGCCATAACGCCGGATTCGCTCGTGGAGCTCCGTTTCCAGCTTGCGGCCCTCCTCCCCGGTCTCCGAGAAGCCTGCCGTGATGACCACCAGCCCTTTCACTCCCTTCTTCCCGCAATCATCCACGACGGCCATCACTTCATCGCGTGGAACCACGATGATCGCCAGGTCCACCGGATCGGGGATGGAGGAAACCGTCGGGAAGGCTTTGATGGAATGAATGAAGTCCGCCTTGGGGTTTACAGGAAAAACCTTCCCGTGGAAGTTGAACTCGATCAGGTTGTGCAGGACTTCGCGGCCGATGGAGCCCACCTTCCGTGAGGCCCCCACCACCGCAATCGATTGGGGCTTGAAAATGGGATCTAAGGGGTGCATGCGCCGTCCTTTGGGAGAATCTGGGTCAGGAGGGCGGTATCAAGCTCCTCCTTGACAGCCGGGAACCCCGACAACATACTTCCCTCCGGCAAACTCCATTGAAAGCCCGACTGGGCCATAAGTCAACTACCAGTGCATGATAGGCAGGGATTCACTGAACCTTTAGCGGCAAGAACCGTATTTCCCAAGCAGGATGGCGGTTTCTCGCGCCGACCGGCCCGGAGGGAAAAGCTCTGAACGGCAGCACGTTCGGTTGACAACGAGTCTTCCAGCCGGGAGCACGATTTGACGTCACATAGCAGGGTCTAAGGAGCATTGCTCGGCTCGCAGGCTCACAACCCGGATACTTCGCGGAATCTTGAAAGGAATCGACTGTGGAAAACTCTGCCAAACAGCCAAATTCCCTTTTTCGTATTCCTCTTGCGCTGGCGACCCTCCTGATCCTCCTTCTGGGCGCCACTGCCTTCGGCCAAGAGCCGGAAAGGAGCACAACTTGGTCGAAGATTGACCAGTTGTCTTCAGCGGTTGCGCCGCGCGTGATTACCTGGCGACGGGACATCCACCAGCACCCGGAACTTGGCAACCGAGAGTTCCGAACCGCCCAACTGGTGGCCGACCATTTGCGAAGACTCGGCTTCGAGGTGAAAACCGGAGTAGCGCACACCGGGGTAGTGGGCGTGCTGCAAGGCAAAAAGCCCGGCCCCGTGGTCGCGCTGCGCGCTGACATGGATGCGCTGCCGGTCAAGGAGGCACTGGACTTGCCGTTTGCGTCAAAGGTCAAGGCGACATACAACGGCCAAGAAGTGAGCGTGATGCACGCCTGTGGTCATGATGCTCACACCGCGGTGTTGCTGGGTGTCGCCGAAGTTCTCTCAGCGTTGCGCGAACAGCTTCCGGGCACGGTGAAGTTCATTTTTCAGCCGGCGGAAGACAGCAAACCCGATGGTGAAGAAGGAGGGGCGGAGTTGATGATCCGTGAAGGTGTGCTTGAGAACCCAAAGGCGAATGTCATCTTCGGCCTCCATGTCCTCCCCTATCCGAGTGGCACCATTGGGTATCGCCCGGGCGGTCTCATGGCCGCTGTGGACAACTTTCGCATTATGGTTCGCGGACGCCAGACCCATGGCGCTCTCCCCTGGGGCGGAGTGGATCCGATTCCCGTGGCGTCGCAGATTATCTTGGGCCTGCAGACGATTGTCAGCCGGCAAATCGATCTGACAGCGGCGCCGGCCGTCGTCACGGTCGGGACCATCCATGGAGGTAGTCAGACGAATATCGTCCCTAATGAAGTTGAGATGAGCGGCACAATTCGAACCTTCGACCCGACAATGCGGAAGGAGATCCATAAGCGGATTCAAAGCACCGCTACCATGATTGCTCAGAGTGCGGGGGCAACCGCCGAAGTGACAATCTTCGCCGGGGCGGCGCCCGTCACTTTCAATGACCCGAGCCTTACCCAACGAATGGGCCCAGTTTTGGAGAAAGTGGCAGGCAAAGGCAAGGCACTCATTGTGCCCCCCATCACGGCAGGCGAGGACTTTTCATTCTATCAGCAGCAAATCCCCGGCTTGTTTTTCTTCCTCGGAATAGCCCCAAAGGACGTCGATCCCAGCAAGGTGGCAATGAATCACTCGCCGTATTTCTATGTGGATGAAAGTTCCTTGATCGTCGGGGTTCGCGCTTTGGCGCACCTGACATTCGCTTACACGGAAGGCCTGTGAGGAGGCTCGCGTCCACCCTCCGCAAGCAAGCAGTCACAGTGATCGCTTCCCTGGCAACGGGCCCCCTCGCGGGACAGGAGTGCTCTGCCTCACCATCCGGTGGTATTGCCGGAGAAGTGCAAGGTCCCTCCCTTGCACTTCAAGCCTCGCCACCAGCAACAGCGCGTTTGTTTTCTTCTGAAGTGCGTGAGTCTGATTTATAATCACGCCGTCCGAAGCAGTCCCCTGCGCCCTGCGGGGGCAGCGCAGTTGCGCCGGGCGGACCGCGCTGGGGCGGAGATTAGCAGGATGCTGAAATAGTGGTTGGGGCTGTCATCCTGAGGAGCCGGAGGCGAGGAAGGATCTCGTGAGTGGTTGGTTTGCTTAAGAACGAGCTTCCTCGCTTCGCCCAGCACCAGACGGTGCCGGGCTTCCCTCGGAATGACATCAGTGAAGGCCTTTTCAGCATCTTGTGGGAGGCCCCGAGTTTGCGCCAGCGGACACCCGTCTACTTCGGGAGTTAGGCAGATGGCGAACCAGAAGAGCATCATGGAACTCAGCCAACGGATTGTGCGGGAGTTTCAACCGGAGCGGATCATCCTTTTTGGCTCCTATGCCTATGGCGAGCCAGGTCCTGAATCGGATGTGGATCTTTTGGTCGTGCTGCCGTTTGAAGGGAGGAGCCTGAGGAAGTCGTTGGAAATCCTCAATCGCGTGGCGCCCGAATTCCCCGTTGATCTTCTGGTACGCCGCCCGGAGGATACCGCCCGGCGTTACACCGAGGGCGACCCCCTGATTCGGGAGGCCATCGACCGAGGTAAGGTATTATATGAACGCCACGGTTAAGGAGTGGGTGGCCAAGGCCGAAGGGGACTACGCCACCGCTGGCCGTGAACTCCGGGCCGCGGAATCACCCAATTTCGATGCCGCCTGCTTTCACGCGCAACAGTGCGTCGAAAAATTGATGAAGGCGCTCGTAATCCAATTGGGCGCGCTCCCTCCCAAGACCCACGACTTGGTGTCTTTGGATCGTTCGCTGGCGCGGGTGTGCAAAGGCTGGTCGTGGCCAGTGGACGAGCTTCGCTTTTTGACCCACGCCGCACTGGCCTTCCGCTATCCCGGCGAGTCAGCGGAGAAGGAAGATGCCGTGGAGTCCTACAATATCGCCACACACATGCGGGAGAAGCTGCAACGATTGCTGAACGCGTAGCCAGGGGTGCCGCAGGCCAAGATTCTGAAAGGCGCCGTACGAGCCGTAGAGAAGAAACCGCATGGTTCAACAGCGAGCCCTGCGCTACATGAGCGCGCGCACACAACTCACGCAGCGCGCGATGCATGTCCCAACCGCGAGAGAGGTGCGAATGCCATGACCTCACCAACCCGAACCGCCACAAAATACCTGATGGCTACGGCCTGCGCGGGCCTGTTCACGTTCGGGGTCATGACGTCCTTCCTCGGCGCGACACTGCCCGAGCTGAGCGCGCGTATGCAATTCGACTTGGCGCGCAGCGGAACGCTCTTCAGTTTCCTCTACTTTCCGCAGATTCCCATGGTCTTTCTGGCAGGACCACTCATTGACCGCTTCGGCAAGAAGCCCGTGCTAGCCGGGGGGTTTCTGTTCTGCGCGACGGCGCTGGTGGGCATGGCCTATGCGCCGAGTTACGCGGTCCTCGGCGCCCTGCTCATTGTGCTGGGGCTGGGCGGGAGTTCCGCCATGAGCGCCTCGAACACACTCATCCCGGATCTCTATCCCGACAATCCCTCGTCGGCCCTGAATCTGGGAAACATCTTCTTCGGCGTGGGCGCCATTTTCTTTCCCTGGCTGGTAGTCCTGATGACCGCGCGGCTCGGGCTGGTTCCCACCTTGTGGCTAATTGCCGTGCTGGTGGCAGGAGTGGCGGTTGTCGCGCTCGCGCAACGCTTCCCGCCCGCGGGCTTGGCCGGCGGCTTCGACTGGCCCGCCGCAGGTAAGGCCGCCCTTGACCCCGCCGTTATCCTGCTCGCCTGGGTGCTTTTCTTCTACTCGGCGGTGGAAATTTCGACCGCTGGCTGGACCCGCACCTACCTCGAGCAGGGATTTCAGGCTTCACCGCAGGTTTCCAAGATCGTCCTGACAGCCTTTTGGGTCACGATCATGCTGGGGCGGCTGGCGGCCAGCCAAGTGGTGAAGAAGGTGCATGGACCGCGGCTGGTGCTAGGGGCTTCCATAGGCGCAGTGGTTGGACTTCTGTTGTTGGCACTGGCGCCGAACGTGCCGGTGGCCATCGCAGGGATTGTGATCTGCGGCCTAAGTTACGCGCCGGTCTTCCCCACTACCGCAGGAACGGCTAGCACGTACTTCTCCAGGCTGTTTGGAACCGTGTTCGGCATGCTCATGGCGTTGGCGTTGTTGAGCGGTGCGGTGGTGCCGCCGGCGGTCGGCTACATCGCGCAGCGCACATCGGTCCGGACCGGTATGTGGCTTCTGGCTGGCATCGCTGTCCTGTTGCTGGTTACGCAGGCTATCTTCGTTGGCTACGAGCGGCGGCGGTTCTTGGGGCGGCCCAGCGGCCAAGGGCAACAACTAGCAGCCCCTTAGAGATTCGGAATTCTCGCACAAGGTTCAGAAATTGCTCAGGTGAACCTCAACTCTAAAGATTCAGCGGCTTTTGTCCAACCACGCGCGGTATGTCAGTGGCTCTCAGCCCAGGTAGGTACAGCACGGTCGGTGGAACCCATCTTCCCTCAGGTTCATCGAAGGCGCCGGGACCCTTCAAGTTCTGTCGGACTTTCTTATCCGTCCTCTTGAGCTGATCGCACACTTTCTTGATCCTTCGATCACAGGTAACCAGATACACAGGCTCGGGGTGACGCAGGAAGGCTAGCTCACAACCCATGGCAATGATGAGAATATCGAATGTGCTTAAGTGGTCGCGATCATGTTCTACTGCCACGTAGTGTTCAATAGGGATGATTTCGTCGGCCGCGATTACGTGATAGCGGTTGAGGTCGTAGGCGTAAAGGTTTCTTCCCCAGTGAATATCTTCTCTAAAGCGCTTTAGGCAATCCTCGTAGTCTTCTCTCTGCAAAACCCGTTCCCTGAAATGCTTCTTCGCGAGTGCGTTGAAAACCTCAACGATGCAGAAATTTGGGATAAGCAAGGCTGCTTTACGGTGCAACTTCCGTTGTTCCGCAATATGTTGAACGATTTTGCGAATACTCCCTCTGGAGGGAGCATATAGTTCGACAGCCGCGCTGGCATCGAACAAGTACGTAAGCATCTCTAACCCTCCCTGCTCCTTAGAGGTTCAACAGGGGCTTTCTACTCTCGGAGGAGTTCTCGATCAAGGTTTCAGGACGACTTTGATGTGAGTTGAATTCGGACTCGTGAGTTCTTCGAAAATCTTCTGCCCTTCAGCGAGGGCTGCTTCACTGACCCATTCTGAAGTGCTGAGGCGGCCGCTGGCCACCCACTCGACAGCCTTTTGGAATTCACGTCGGCAGTAAGCAAAGGAACCCGCCAGGCGGATTTCCCGGCGGATCATCTCCACGCAATCGAAGGTGGTTTCCTGTTCACCGAGCCCCGCCAGGACAATCAGCCCACCTGATCTCACCAGCTTCAGCGCAAGCTGACGCGTCGAGGAGAATCCCGCAGCGTCGAATACGGCCGCGCAACCGTCTTCGCCAAAGAAACGCTCCAGCTCTTGGAGATAGTCTGGGTACTTGGGACTCACCGTGAGGTCTGCACCAAGCTTCCGCGCCACCGCGCCGCGATGGGGATTGACTTCCACGACGGCGATCTTCGGGAAGTTCAGTTGCCGCGCCACCTGAAGGCTCACCAAGCCAATCGGACCTGCGCCCAAAATGGCGAGCGGCCCGATGTCCTGCGCGGCCAAGCCCTCCATATGCAGGCCGCAAGCGAGCGTTTCGACCAAAGCTCCGCGGACGAAGTCCAGCTCCGCAGGTAAGGGATAGAGGTTCTTGGCGGGCACCTGAACGCATTCGGCAAAGCCTCCGGCGACGTGGAGCCCCAGGAGACGCCTGCGCCGGCAAATGTAATCGCGCCCGGAAGTGCAGTAACGGCAGTGGTCGCAGCCGAGGATCGGATAAACGGCCACGCGCGCGCCGGGTTTGAGGCCGCCGTCGCCATCTCGCACTTCGATGACCTCCCCCGCGATCTCGTGTCCGAGAATAAGAGGCGGCACCCGGCCGCGGCTGCGGCCGAGCCAGCCGTGCAAATCCGACCCGCACACCGCTGCGGCGCGGACTCGTACCAGGGCGTCACCCAAACCTAATTCCGGGTCACGCCAATCCAGGTACTCCGCCTTCCGGGGCTGTGTGTACACGAGAGCTTTCATGAGAATGACTCCAACCAAGTGACGAGTGACAAGCTTCCACCCTTTGCTCGCCACTCGTCACGGATCACTGGTCACTGCCTTTCAAGCAATTCCGCGCGCACATTCTTAAGCACATACGCCGCGCGTTCGACCCCGACTTCGCCCGGCAGGATCGGGTCTTCGTTTTCGATGCTCATGATCCCCTGGAAGTCGATATCCATGTAAGCCTTCACGATATCCTTCCAAAGCTCGGCGCCGTGCCCGTACCCGACCGCGCGGAAGACCACTGAGCCCTGGGCGAATTTCGCCGGGTCCGCGGAAAAGTTCAGAACCCCGGTCTTGGCGGCGTTGTCTTTATAGATCACCGTATCCTTCATGTGCGCGTGATAGATTGCGCCCTGCTTGCCCAGAAAGCGAATCGCCTCCACTGGGTCACAACCTTGCCAGAACAGGTGACTAGGATCAAAGTTCGCGCCGATTTCCTCTCCCACGGCTTCGCGCAGTTGCACAAGCGTGAAGGGGTTGTACACCACAAACCCAGGGTGCATCTCGAGCGCAATCTTGCGGACGCCGTGCTCGCGCGCAAATTTCGCTGCCTGCTTCCAATACGGAATCACGCGCTCGCTCCACTGCCATTTGAGCACCTGGTCATACTCCGGCGGCCAGCGGTAGGTCGCCCAGTTGGGCATCTTATCGGTGGGAGAGCCACCCGGACAGCCAGAGAAAGTAACGATTACCGGCACCTCCAGGCGCTCAGCCAGAAGCACGGTCCGCCGGAATGTCTCGTCCTCGCGTTTTGCGAGGTCGGGATCCGGATGCACAGGATTTCCGTGGCAACTCAGAGTCGCCAGCAGGATGTTCCGGTCTTCGAACTTCTTTTTCCAGGCTTTGGCTTTCGCGGGGTCGTCCAGCAAGTCCTTGACCGGACAGTGCTTCGTACCGGGATAACCTCCCGTGCCGATCTCCACCGCTTCGATCCCGATCGCAGTGATCTTGTCCAGCATCTCATCGAGCGAGAGATGGTTGTAAACCGGATCGAAAACGCCGATAGGAATCTTGCGAGCCGAGCTCGCGGGAGTCGGAATGACGGGCCGCGGCGTGGGCGTCTCGGTGGCAGGTGAGGGACCGCCCCGCGCCATGGCCGGTGCGGCCGCAAGCACACCGCCCGTCGTCGCGAGAAATCTCCTTCTGCTTACAGAGTGCGAACCAGTTCCCTTGGCCATGTCTGCCTCCTTCTTGCCTTATTGGCGCGCCGGAAGTATACGCCAATTTTGTGTCTGAGTAGGACCGCGAAGAGGTGGTCAGGGCGTAAGCTAGCGGGATGGATGACAACTCGAAGAATCAACGACGCTCAAGCAGGGATAGGAACGGTTCTCGTGTTATGCCCGCTGTACGTATAAGGTTATGGATAATGTCGAGCCCAACCTCATCGTAGCGAGGAACAATCAGCGGGCGCGCGACTCCGGGCTTCTCAAGTTTTATGTGACTGCCGCTCTGTCCAGCTCGGCGATAACCAAGCTGCTCAAAGACCCAAACGATCTTTCTCCAATCTAGCGGCGTTAAGCGTGCCAAGGGAGGCTCTTCTCAAGTCCGAAGGGAATAGGGATAGCCATAGGGAAAGCGTCTGCGGGAATATTCTCAGCCTCGCCCTTTAGAGGGACAAAGCCAAGCTCTTTCAGCGCCTGATCAAATGTTCCTCTCTCCAGGCAGCTTATGATGAAAAGCTGCGACGCTTCCGCGAGATTCTTCTTCGCTTCCACTTCGGTTCTGCCCTGCGTCGTCAGATCAAGAGGAGGGCAATAGGCGATATACCACTTCCCCTCACGCTTGATCACTCCGAAAAGCCTGAATACAGCTTGAACTGTGACTTTCATCCGTTCTCCTCGACCGCACTTCGCCAATTTAGATGCGCAAAGGCCAAGAAACCAACCCTCTCTCATTGCGGAAGCGATCGTAACAAGCGCCTCGGTGGAATGCAACCGCCAGCCTGGAGGTTCCGAACACCCAACGAAATTCCAACTGAACCACTACCCCCACGGATCCTACCTGGACGGTTCTCCCCGGGAACTCTATAATCGCCTTTGCCTTTTCCGGGGGACCCATGCTCAAGCGAAGAACCGTTGAGGTGTCCAGGACACGTGGCAGCATGCCGAACGCTGTTGTGCGGGCTCTTGCGCTCACAGCGGCATTGCTGCTCGCCTGCGTCAGCGTTTGGCCTCAGCCTGGGATACAGGGCGTCACGGACAAGATCAGTTACAACGCCGGCGAGCAGGTTCGACTGAACGTTCTTTATCCCAGTCCCGCTCTCTCCGATCGCCCTCCCCTAATCTACGTCGAGTCACCCGTGGACCTGGCGGCAACCATCCGTTACGCAGGCGAGAGTGAAGCCGTTGTGAGCGGGGTAACCGTGGCAAGTCCCTTCCTGCCATCCGAGGTGGATTACACAACCGGATACCGCGAGATCTGGAAGACCCCCGCGGATGCCCGCCCCGGGCGTTACGAAATCGATCTGGTTACTCTCGATCCAAAAACGGGCCAAGTCATTTCGAATCGGCCGCGTGCCGCGACGTTCGTGGTTCACAAGAAGCTCGTGCGGATAGAACGGATCGAACTCGACAAGACTTTTTACAGCTCGGGTGACCCCGTCGTCTGCCGGGTGGTTCTCAAGAACCTCACCGACTGCCCTCTCACCGAGCTGCGTGTGGAGTTTTCCGACCGCTACTGGCCTTGGATCGCGCCGTCTTCTGACCGCGCCAGGGTTAATCCCAATACACTGGCAGAGGCGCTGTCGCTTCCGGCGGGCGAGGAGCGGGAAGTCCAGTCCGCAAGCGCCGCGATCGCAAAGGTGGTCAAGGAACCCACGGTTCACCAGTATGCCGTGGTGGTCTGGGATCGTGAGCACAAGGACATTTACGACATCGCCTTCAGCCCACTGGTTTTCATCCGGCCACCCGGAGTCGATGCGCCGAAGCCGTACCCCCTGCAATACATCTATCCGCAACTCAGGGATGTGGATACGTCGAGCCATCGGCAGTTCTATCCTCCCGAGCTCAGTTCCGCCGCGATCCAGTTTGATCGCAACTCCACCATGTTCGCTTCCGGCAGCACGGCCGTCGTTCGCTTCTCCGTGCTGAACCCATCGCTCGCGCTGTGGCGCCAGGTGACGATTTGCGCACGCCTCCTGGAACCGGATGGCAAAGAACGAGCGAATAACCTGGTGGCAGAGAAGGTGGACCTTGCCCCCGACAACCCGGCCCTGAGGAAGGAAGCGAAATTCTCGTTCCCCGCCGATGCCAGCGGACTCTACCGCGCGCAGGTTGAAGTGAGCGACGCGCAGGGGCAAGTGCTGGCCACGAACACCCTGGAACTGGGTGTGAACCCGCTGCCCAAGTCCGTCCTTGTCTTCTGCGCGCACGAAGACGATGAGATGGTTCACGCCGGCATCATCCGCGCCGCCGTCGAAAACCAGAGCCCGATCCATGTGGTTTATTTCACCAGTGGTGACGCCGGTTCCTGCGACCGCTATTACCAGCATTCCTGCGGCCCTGCGGAAGCGTTGAATTTCGGCGCGTTACGGATGGAGGAGGCACGTGCGGCGCTAGGTTATTTGGGTGTACGCCGCGAAAACGTTCACTTCTTCGGCCTGCCAGACGGTGGTTCTGGCCAGATCTGGTACGACCACATCAAATCATCCGACCCTTATCTCTCTGTCCTGCTGGCGAGCGACCACGCGCCTTACGATGGCCTTCTCCGGCCGAATCTTTCCTACGCCCGGGAGGCCGTAATCGAGGCCGTCAAGGATCTCATCAGCAGGTTGCAGCCCGCCGTCATTTACACGGCGCATCCGCCCAGCCAAGGCCACATCGACCACATCGTGAACAACTACTTCGTGGTGAAGGCGTTGCAAGAACTGTTGCGCGAGCGCGCCATCTCGCCGCAGCTCGAACTGCGCGTGGACCGCGTGTACGATCCCCAGGCGCAACCGCCTACGCCATATCGTTATGCGGAGAAGGTCTTGCACGTCTCCGGCGAAGTCATGGCCCGCGCCCAGGAAGCCGGATGGTTCTATCAGTCGCAGGGTGGCAATCGCGCCGAGGGAAACTTGCGAACCTATGGCCAGCTCCCACGAACGCATACTTACCGTCAGGTGCTAGACTGGCAGGAGCATGAGGGGTGGAACGAGAAAACTGAATCACTGAGTCAGTGAGTCATTGAATCACTGAGCCATTGGGTCATCGGGTGATTGAGTCATTGAATGATTGAAGGAGACAAACCGAGCGAATCGGAGAACGAAGAACCTCGGAGCGAAGTTTTCTCTCCTGATTCCGCGTTTCCCAGCGAGCCATTCGCCTGCCCGGCCTGCGGGCAGTTGCTGGGGCCCGCTTGCCGCATCTGCGTAGCTTGCGGACAACCTATTGACCCCGCCCAAATTCGGATTCCGCAGGCGGCACGAACACCGCTCGAACCTGCGCGGACCCTGCCGGCGTTCCCTGCCGAGCGCGTGCGCTTCTCGTGGCAGATTTTCTTCACGGTATTGGTGGCTTGGTTCGCCGCAGCCGTAGTCGCCCAGCGGTTCCTGGGTTCGGAGAATTCCAAACTGGCGCTGGGCAGTGTGGTGATCGTTTCCTCGGTCTGGGTTTTCTTCGACGCCCGCCTAAATGGCGTGCCCAGACCACTACGCTGGGGATTGGGCTCGCTTTTGCTGTGGATCGTGTTCTTCCCCTGGTACTTGGCGCGCCGAAGGACGCCGCAGGCCCCCTGCCCGACCGTCGAGGCAGAGCCCGCGCCCCTCATTCGCGTCTTGCTCGTCGCCCTCTTGCTCGTCTTCCTCCTCGGCATCATCTTGGCAATCATCAAGGGACCACCCCCGAAATAGCCCTGGAAATTTGTATGGCAGGTTTGCAGCCCTGACGGGGCACAATCCGTGAGGAATAGCTAGAATATGCCAGAAGAAGCCGTCGGCCGCCTCCTGGAGAATCCTCAACGCATTCGTCAAGAAAAGAGCACCGTGGCGAATCTGCCCACGTGCCGGCTCTTTCCCGACGTTTCGAGATAGTGTTCGCAGTCCTCTTCGAGGGCTTTTGAAACACGGTTAAGAGCTGGGCATTTCGGAAATTTCGCTGCTCGAAGTCGCGGTCGTGCCGAAACGGAATGAGACTGTTGAAAAAGTCGGCAGAATTTGAGCCGATTTTTCTTTGTAGCTTGCTTCTTATGGGCTAGTATGCACGCAGATGATGGAGCGGCGCTCTAGCCCCCAATTTCGGAAGCTCCGACAGCATTTCCAAGTCTTAGCCCAGGTCCTACCCATGGTGGCGGGGTCTTTGGTGGAGCAGTAGGTGACCTGTGGGAAGCCCCGCTGCCGCTGCACCCGGGGGCAGAAACACGGTCCCCTCTACTACCTCTATTGGAAGGAACAAGGCCGGAGCCGTTCGTTGTACGTGCCCCGGGAGAAGGTGAGCGAGCTGCGCCGCCAGATTCAGAACTACCGCCGTTTCCAGACCGAGTTGAGAGGCTTGTTGCGGGGTCAGCTTGGGCATTGGCAGCGGGGGATTCAGGAGGAAGGCCACCGATGATGGGTCAACAGTTACGGACAGATTCGCTGTTCTACTACTTCCGGCTGGAGGATCAGATTCCAGAAGATCACCTGTTGCAATTGATTGAGCGCTATGTGGATTTCAGCTTTGTACGGGAACGTCTAAAGAGCTTTTACAGCGCCAATGGGCGACCTTCGATTGACCCGGAGGTACTGCTCCGTCTGTTGCTGGTGGGCTATCTCTACGGGATTACCAGCGAGCGGCGCTTGTTGGAAGAAGTGCGCATGCACTTAGCCTATCGTTGGTTCACCCGGCTGGGCTTCGACCAAGAAATTCCGGACCACTCGACGTTCTCCAAGAACCGGCATGGACGGTTTCGGCAGTCGGGCGTGTTTCGGGAGGTGTTCGAGGAAATCGTGCGGCGCTGCCTGGAGGCAGGCTTGGTGAAAGGTCAGAATTTGGCGGCGGATGGGACCATGGTAGGAGCCAACGCCCGCCGACAAAGCCGAGTCCCGCGAGAGCAGTTAAAGGAAGCAGCGCAGGCCTCGCGGACGGTGCGGGAGTATTTGGCCGAGCTCGAGCAGGCCAACCCGGTGTCCGACCCAGAGAAGGTTTCCACCACCGACCCCGATGCGGTCTTGGCGACGAAGGGTGGTGGAACGCCGCTGATGGCCTATTACGACAACTATCTCATCGACACCGCGAGTCGGGTGATTCTGGAGGTGGAAGCGACGCCTGCACTTTCCCGTCAGGAGATGGTGGCCGCGCGCAGGATGATCGAACGCGTGGAGAAACTCGGGCTGCGGCCGGAGAGTCTGGGAGCCGACAAGGCTTATGGGAGTGGAGAGTTTTTGGCGTGGCTGCTGGCACGCGGTGTGCAACCCCACCTTCCTGTTATCGATCGTCGCCATCAGACGGGCGGCCGCTTCACCCGCGACCAGTTTCGTTACGAGCCTGCGGAGAACGTCTTCTATTGCCCGGAAGGGAAAGCGCTGCGCTACCGGGGACAACACCGTAGCATGCATGGTTCTTCCTACTGTTCGACGGCAGCGCAGTGCCACGGGTGTCCCCAAAAGCAACGTTGTACACCCACCGCCTATCGCAAGCTTTTCATTCACTGGTACGAACCAGCCCGAGAGGTAGCACGAGCCTTGGTAGGCACTCCTCCTTATGAGCATTCACGGCGGACTCGCTATAAGCTCGAAGCTCTGTTTGCTGAATTGAAGCAGCACCTGCGCCTGCAGCGGGTGCGACTACGGCGCTTGTGGAATGTCGCCGAACAGTTCTTGTTGGCCGCTACTGCCCAGAACTTGAAACGCCTGGTCCGCTTCCTGGCGCAGCAGCAACGGTCCCCCGGGCTGAGCACCGCCTAAGGGGATGGGCAAAGAGAAGAAGTTGGGCAGACCCAAAGAGATCAGATCACAGAAGTCTGGCTAAGGCTTCCAACAGCGGGCGAATCCTGCCTGTTGAACCACTTTTTCAACAAGCTCGAATCATTTTGGCACAGCGATAGTGAAGGTTAGGCCAGTTTGCGATAAGGGCGTTACACGGCCAAGTGAGCAATGCCGTGCGTCGGAGAGCGATTTCTAAGAGCGCGAGGCGAAAAGGCAGAGGCGATCAGCCCAATCCGAGGGCAATCCTGCAAATTTCAAAGATTTGCTTTGGCGGCGACGCTCGACTACTTGATGGGCGAGTTCTACGGTGGTTGCACCGCCGCCGATGGTTGTTGGGAACAGCCGTTCTTGGCCGCGATCCTCCAGAAGGGTAACGGACTCCGCTTGAGCCGCGGGGTCGCTCCGCGCAGGCGCGGCCCCATCAGCTCCAAGCGCGGGTTAGGTGGCACCCGATGGGCTATCTGGCTGCGCTGGAAGTGGCTTCTTGACTCCATGAAAGAAATCCACATTGGCTGCCAGCGCGGTTTCCAGGTCCGCGACCAAGGCCTCATGCCGAGGCGTGCGCTTGCGAAACTCCCCGATCAGCTGCGGCATGTCTTGTTGGTAGATGTCTTCGCTGCAGATTCGGAATGCGAGCTCAGCGAAGGCGGGAAGGCGGAAGGAATCGTCATCCGCGAGGAGCGCTCGCCGGACGGCTTCAGAGTCTGTGTGAGAACGCGAGTTTACGTCCGTCCTGGCAGCGGTTTCGGACAAAGGACTCATGGTTTTTGATTCTATACTCGCTTCCCAAGGTGGAGTGGATGTCCGCAGAGGGTTATCCGCGGAG
>Ga0315280_10002582_pt1 | contig 29209 bp, 21 predicted proteins | sample YL17G06_40_MG_FD_203697 | JGI IMG/M metagenome (GOLD analysis project Ga0315280, IMG submission 203697) | Sediment microbial communities from Yellowstone Lake, YNP, Wyoming, USA - YL17G06_40 | ecosystem: Environmental > Aquatic > Freshwater > Lake > Sediment | place: USA: Wyoming | collected... | reverse complement strand
TTCGACCACTATGGTCTCGCCAGCGTCGCTTCGCTCCGATCGTGACCGGCATGGTGTCGGAACGAGTGACCGGGATCAAATCGGAATCACTGACCACCTTCATCGGAATCAGCAGACTTCCAGACCAAAGGACTCCAAAGCCTCTTGGCACAGCGACTGTGCATCCCTGCGTTTGCTACGCTTAAACCAGATGCACCTCGCCTCTGCTTCAAGCCAGACCTCGACGGATTCCATTGGATAATAGGGTGTTCTGACAAAGAACTTGTTGGAAGGGACGTACTGGTACTGAAACTTGGGAGGTTGGAAGTTTGGAAATCTTGCGTTGGCCCTGCTGACGCGCGCCTCGGCATCAGAGGCCAGCGCTCGCACTACAGCCGTGCCCTTGGAGCGAATCACACCTGCGGTGTGGAGTGTCCGCTCGCGGTCTTGCCCGACGCGCCTGCGGTACCCCTCGCCCTGATCGAAAACGTCGTCCTGCCAGTCCCCCATGCCGACAGGCTAACTCAGGCGCGGCAGCGATTTCAAGTTAACAAACTGGAAGTGCAGGGCGGGTCCTTCCCAGCGAGATCTGGCCAAATTAGGACACTACCCCTCAGGGGGTTGCCCCCATCAGCGTATCTGCGGGGGCAGAAGCCACTAGGCCATGGAAGCCTTGCCCTGGGATGTCCGCCACCCTCGCAAAGTCCAAAGTAAGCACACCATGACGGCGTGCCGGACCGGGCTATGTGTGCCTGAATTGGCACTGAATATGCTGAGCCGCATATACGGAGCGCTATATGGAGCAGTTGGCGAGCCTGTTCAAAGCCCTAGCGGATCCTAACCGCCTGCGGCTTGTGAACATTTTGTCACAGTGCAGCATCTGTGTGAGCGATTTGCAGACGGTCTTAGGTCTTTCTCAGCCCTTTATTTCCAGGCACTTAGCTTGTCTTCGGAAAGTGAAGCTGGTTCGTACCCGGCGTGAAGGCCCACGCGTCTGTTACTCCCTGGCTCGTGCTAGCCTGTTCAGCTACCCACTGCAGTCATTTCTGCGGGAGGTGCTCCCGTATTCTCCGGGACTCCAGGCAGACCTTGAAAGGCTTGCCGAGTGCGGAAACAGCGGAAGGCTAAAGTCCGTGGCCTTCCGACAGCATCCCGTCACGTCCGAAGGAGGGCAGAACGCTCAGGAAGGCACGAGCCCTGCTCCAGGCCCCATCGCCAGCACCCGGACGGAACGACCTCACGGAGGAAACCCGTGAAGATCAAGACTCTGATTTGCAACTGCAAAGGTTTACAGGACTCATTTAAGGATGCTGACATGAACACGCTTCCCTTCGAAATCGAGTCCCAACTAGACGTGGAGTACGCTGTGGTTCATCCGCAGCTTTGCGCAAAGGAAGGCAACGAGGTGCTGGCCGACGTCCTGCGCTCGGCGGAAGATGACCCGGACACCTACATAGTCGTCGGCGCCTGTGCGGTAGAAGACCAGAAGAAACTCTTCCAAAACACCCTGCGCGGGGCTGGCTTTGACGAGCAGCGGTTCGTACCGGTCGATATCAGTGGTACTACCAATGACGGCATCCTTGAGCGGCTGCGAGAGAAAGTTGAAGCCTTGGTCAAGCTTAAGGAGAAGCAGAACTGAGAGCTTCTTGTGCATGGTACCGCCAGCCGTCCGTGCCTCAAGGAGAACCTTTGATGTCTAATCTCCACATGCGAAGGGAAAAATTCCCTTGGTTCCCCACCATCAATTACGATGTCTGCAAGTCTGACCTCCAGTGCCTGAACTTCTGCCCTTATGATGTCTACGAGTGGGACAAAGACACGGGCAGGCCCGTCGTCGCTCACCCTTACGACTGCGCGCCAGGCTGCAACAGTTGCGCGCTAAGCTGCAAGGCCCACGCCATTTCGCTTCCCAGCAAGAAAGAGTTTCGGGCGACGTTGCGCCGGCTGCGCGCCGAAGCCCGAAACGCCCACCCCTCGTCGCGCATCCCTTGAACTGAGCGCCTGAATCTCGGCCCTGCCTGGCTTGCCGAAGTGTTACAATTCCTCGCCGGAGGTTCGTATGGAGCCCAAGAAGGCATACAAGTCGTTTGGCTATCAAACCAGCGTGGTGTGGAAAACGGGCCGCAAAGGAACGGCCCGCGCGGAGGGCAAACCTGATCTTGACGTTTCCAGCCCGCCAGACTTCAAAGGCGACGCCGGCTTCTGGACTCCGGAGGACATGTTTGTGTCCGCCCTGAACACTTGCATCATGGAAACCTTCCTCGCTTTCGCGGAGCGCAAAGGACTGGAGGTGGCAGGCTATGAGAGCTCCGCTGAGGCGCTGCTGGAGTTTAAAGATGGGAAGTACCGCTTTACAGAGGCCACCGTTAAGCCACAGGTGGCGCTGAAGTCTCCGGCGGACGTTGATCGCGCTCGCGAGATCCTGGAAACCGCCCACGCCAACTGCTTCGTCTCCAATTCCATCACCGCCGCCGTAACGATCAACCCTGACTTTCGCGTGGCCTAGAGAACGTTCTGTACCGCAAGGTCCATTTTCCGGCCTTGCGGCACCTCCAGCCCTGTAGCGTAGACTCGATTTCTGTGTCTGCGGTTTCTCATCTGGGAAACGGGATAGCGACCGCCTATGGCTGGCGGCGCGCCCCGTCCAGGTCAGGAAGGCCTTACGAGAAACCCAGACCCAGAGGGTCTGCGCCGCCCGCTCGACTCAAGGTTTTGCTCTCATTACCGATATTTGGATGGGCGGTCTTTGGTGCAGTCACAGCGAGGTTTCAGCGGGCGACCTGCAGTATCGTATTCGTCCAAGAAAAACTTCATCAACCACTGAGGGTAGAGCTGACCGCTGCACATCACGGCTTCCCATTTCTGGGGATCATCACGATAACGAAATGAAAGCATCACTCTATAAATCGACCAAACCAGGAGCCAGACGACCCACGATCCGATCAGAACGAAATTCGCAACTTTTCCGAAACGGTCATATACAGAAGCGAAAGCCAACATAAAGCAAAGCCAGAATACGATGGTTATGATGTTTCTGGCTTTCATCGTTTCCCCCTTCTGCTCACAGCATAACGGTGGGGCCGAGACCAGCTTTTCTGACCTCGCAACTCTCGCTGAGAGCATCATAAGCCGCCGCTATTGCCATTGCAATTCCTGCTGAGCAGGGCAGCGCAGAGTCGCCCGCCGTAGCGGGTCGTTTGACTCTGCGACCCTCGGTAGCAGCGTTCGTGGTCTACCCGCGGCGGGCGGGACCGTCGTTTGGTGGTCGTAGGGGCGCAAGGCCTTGCGCCTCTACCGAAGATTCTTGCTGGCTACACTTTCGCAGGTTCGGTGGAAGAGGACATGGGGATGGCCGGGGCCACAGCGGGATGCGGTTTCGAGCACGGCTCCACTTTCCGGAATCGCAGCAGGCTGAGCCACCAGTTCTCGAGGATGTCCCAAGCATTCGCGCTGCCTGTTTTTCCAATCCACGCAGCGCTGGCGCGAGCCTTAGACTTTCGCGTTGACACGGAACACCTGCAGAAGTAACGTTCCGCCCACCGGTCATTGAAGCCATGTCATCCCCCCGCGCGCCCACGAGCGCAGGCGTTGACATGCAGATCCCACGACGAGTTTCGAGAATGTCAGTGGAGGAACCGGGCGAGGAGGTTTTTGAGAAGACATGTGCAGATTTCTCGTAGCGTTGGTTCTACTAACAGCCGCACCGCCCATGGATATTGGCCAGGAAGAAGCCATCCCGGAAAAGGTTTTGCCAGCGATCAACGAAATTGAACCGTGGCAGCAAGTGGGGCAGCAGCCCCACGAGCTCACGTGGGCGCAGCGGGAGGAGGATCCGCGCACTCTGGTGGATTTTGAGGATCTGGAAGGCTGGACGCTGGAGCTGTATGAGGGTGCGCAAGGCGAACTGCGCCGCAGTCGTCAGCAGCAGATGTGGGGACAATACGTGTGCCAGATCCTTTACTCCGGGACACGCCCCGAGAGCCGGGTGATTGCACGACCGCCGAAACCCATCCCCATTCCCGATCACTCTGACTCGATCGACCTGTGGGGATATGGCAATCGCTGGAGCTGGGTCGACGACAAGACCACTCCCCCAGCTGAAGTCTCGATCCTGCTCGTGGATGCGCGCGAGAAAGAGTTCAAAATCCAGCTTGCAGATATCCAGTGGAAACAGTGGTGGCTGATCCATCGCCGGATCCCTGCAGAGATGCTGGCACAGATCGTGCTGCCCGCCCGCTTCTCTGGAATCCAACTCGCCAAGGTGCGCAATCAACAGCGCTACTTCTTCTGCGACTCCCTGGCGTTCTACACTGAGGAGCTGAAGCCGCTCACCTTCGAACCCCAGCCAAAAAGGAATCTGAAGCCGTACGGCGCCCAGATCGAAGGGTTGAACACGGGCGCTGGAACGCTGCCCTTCCCAACCCGTGAGGAAACGATCCTACCGATAAATCTAGAAGAAGACTTTCAGGTAAAGGTCCGCGAAATCGAACGGAACCGTTTTGAGCTGCGCTACGCGGGTCGGGACGCAACAGTGATTTATGAGTATCGCCCACAGAAAGGCAGCTTGAGCGAGCTGACGGTGAGCGTGAAGGGCGGCCCACCGTTCAAGCCCCTGAGCGGGGGAGGAATCCGGTTCACGAACACTCCCCAAGGCCGTGTGTCTGAGGGCGAGTTGCTTGCAGCAGGCGTGGTGCGTGACGCAGTACAGGCGAGATTCCGCCACGGTTCGCGGCTGGCGGATTACGAACTCCGGCTGTGGCAAAAGTCCCTGGTGCTGGACGTACGGTGTGAGGGCGGAAGCGCCACCGAGCTAAGCTTGGGCCGCGTCTCCGGGGTGAGCAAGCCCAAACTCATCACCGTTCCGTACCTAACCTACGGCGACTCAAACCCGCGGGTTCTAATGTCTGGCAGTGAGGCAGAGCCCGTCTTTACTTCGGTGTGGTTTGACTGGTATCGGTCAAGTGCTTCGGCACCCTATTCCAGCAAGGAACCGATGGTGACGAGTGACAGCGCGGAGGTCAACGGAGGTCTGCGCTATCTCGCCAGGACCGACGGCTTGCGGAATGACCTCTACGAGAGGATTTTCATCACCAGCTCTCCCATCTACGAGGAAGTGCTTCCTACCATCGCAAACCCCCCGTCGCTCCGGCAGGAAGAGGGCAAACAGGTACTTTGGACTGTAGCGGAGGGGCTAGAAACCTTCCAGAAGGACCACCAGCGTTGCCGTCGCATCCGCTCTTATGGCTTGGACAAGATCATGCAGCACAGCCACGAGATTACTTGGCGCGACGAGGGAGACAGCTACACCGTGAAGCTTCACGCCGCACCGCAAAAAGGCGGTGACGCCATGCTGCAGTGGTACGTCAAGGCTCAAAATGACCTCGGCTGGCTGCAAGGGGTCTACACCAACTATTGCGACTTCAACCCGCTGAATACCAACTGGAACCCCGACCACGTGCAGCGATCACCTGAGGGCGAGTGGCGACGCGCCTGGCCGCGAACCTATGCGCTGAAGCCTGCTAAAGCGGTCGAGTTCGACGAATACTACGCGAAGCGCATCAAGGAGAAGTTCGGGGTGAAAATGTCGTACACGGACGTTCATAGCGCCGTTGCTCCCTGGTACTACTGCGATTACGACGCGCGTGTGCCGGGCGCGGGGACCTTCGCTGCCACCTTCTATGCCTATGGCCAGCTCTTACTGAACGACCAGAAAGTGTACGGCCCCACACAGTCTGAAGGCACTTACCAGTGGCTCTACGCAGGGCTGACCTCTGGCAGCTACGGCTGGGTTTACACCAACGTGAATCTGCTGACCCACCCGCTGGATGTTTCCTTCATGCTGACCAAAATTCACCCGCTTGAGTGCGATTACGGCATGGGCTACACGCCCTACTACCTGGACCAGATTGACCCCAAGTGGGCCAAGTCGCCGAAAAGACGGGATTACATTGACCTGTTCCTGGCGACCACGATCGGGTACGGCAATATGGGCTGGCTGGTCACTGAACTCGATCAGTCCGAGCCCTTTGCCATCGAAGCGATGGCGCGGTCTTATTACCTGATGCAGCAGTTGCAGCAGCAATATACCTTTTGCTTGCCCAAGACCATTGAATACGCGGAGCGCACTGGCAAGTTCTTGACACCAAGCCAGGCACACGGCACGGGCGCGATTGCTGATTCCCGATTGCACGTGGTGTACGAAAACGGAACTGAAGTGTACGTGAACCGTTCGTCCGCAGGCTCTTGGACTGTCAAGGATCGCTCCGGCAAGTCCGTGGAGCTGCCGGTGTCGGGATGGTTGGTGTTCAATCCGACCAACAACTTTTACGAGATTTCCGCCAATGTTGACGGGAAGCGCATCGACTACGTGAAAGCTCCAGAATTTGAGTTCCTGGACGGGCGCGGTCAGTGGACCGAGCACGGGAACCTCGGGGCTACAGGCAGTGTGGCGCTGCGCCAGCGAGACGGAGGCATCTTGGAGTTGATTGATATTTATGGCAACGATCGAATCTCCTTTCAGGCCAAGGCGGATGGCGTGTTGATGGCCTACGACCCGGAAGGCAAGAGCCTGCGCAAGGTAGATCTCACGTCTCCCCGCAGCGGCTGGCATCAGTTCAAGCCGGTTTCTGGGGGGCGCAGTTACGTGTTTGCCCCCAAACAGTAAAGATCGCATTCACTGGAGACACGAGCAGAGGGGACTTACCCAAATCGAGGCAAATGCCCAGCCCAAGGTCCTCTCGTTACTTTTGCCGATTTCGAGGTGGATATCATGAGGCCAGGCAATCGCGTTGGACGTCGGAAGTTTCTAGAGGATTCCACGGCGCTTCTGGGGGCAGGCTCACTGCTCGTCGGAACGAGCCAATCTTCGGTCTTAAGGCCGCTGACCGCGTCTGCGAAGTCCGAGGGCCCGAATCTACGCATGCAGGCAAGGCTTGACCCATCCTCAACGGTCTGGATTCGGGTCAGACCGGGACCGGGTTTCAGGGAGAACCTCGCGGCTCGCGAACTGGCGCGCGGGCTCAGGAACCTTGGTGTGGCCCACGAGCCCAGGCTGGCCGCCATCCCTGACGCGGAGACGGGGGCAGCGGATACTGTCCTCACGCTGTCCGTGAATAAGGAGTCTTTCAAGCACGCCGACGCCTATGAGATCTCAACGCGCGCCGGGAAAGGCACCCAGGCACAGTTGATGGGAGCCACGCCGCAAGCTGTTCTGTTTGCGGTCTTCGACTTTCTCGAACGCCAGGGCGCGTTTTTTGGGCTGGACGGAGAAGTCTATCCTCCCGAGCCTGCGAAAGTTTTGGATTTGCCTCCAGCAAACGAACCGTGGCGAGCCCAGCCTCGCTTCAACGTCCGAGGTTTGCTTCCCTGGCCAGATTTCCTGAATTGCATCACGGTCTTCAACCGCGAAGAACTTCACGCTTACCTCGATGCCATGCTGCGCATGCGCTTCAATACGCTGGGCATACACGTTTATTCTGGCACGAACCAGTGGGCTGAATCCTTTCTCTCCTTTGAGTATGCCGGCGCGGGACACCTGGCGTTTACCGATACGACCGCGACCCACCGCTGGGGCTACTTGCCGGAGCGGACATCGCGCTATGGCATGGGCGCCGCGGACTTCTATGACGGCGAGGTCTTCGGTTCCGAAGCCACCACCCAGGCGCGCAACTGCTGGGAAGCAGCCGAACTGGCCCAACAACTCTGGGGCGAAGCCTTCCTGTACGCGCGCGAACTCGGCATTCGTACCGGCGTAGGCTTCGAGCCTTACCAGATACCCGACGAGATCTTCCGCGCCGCGCCGCCTGAGGCCCACTTCGTAAAGAAGGATCCAAACGCACCCGGCCCTCGTATCGATCCGGAATCAGTAGCCGCGCGAGACATCCTGGAAGCCCGCCTGGGGCAACTGCTGGAGGCGTATCCGACGGTTGACTACGTCTGGCTCTGGGAAGATGAAGGGATGAACTGGACCAGCCAGAAAGAGAATGTCCCACTCTCAATCACACCTTTCAAACAGGCCCATGATTTCCTTAAGCGGCACGCTCCGGAGAAACAACTCGTCATTTCCGGCTGGGGCGGCATGGTCCGCCATTTCGCCCATTTTCACAAGACCTTGCCCGAAGACATCATCTTTACGTCGCTGAGTGACAATCTGGGCTGGGACCCAGTCAGCGAGGAATACGCGAAACTTGAAGGGCGCGAGCGCTGGCCGATTCCTTGGCTGGAAGACGATCCGGCGATGTGGTTGCCCCAGTTCCACGCGCACCGCTTCGTCCGCGACATGGACCGGGCGGAAAAGTTCGGCTGCCAGGGTCTGCTGGGGATTCACTGGCGCCACCGCATCATGGATGCCAACGCCGGTTTCCAATCACGCTACTCCTGGGACAAATCCCTTCGTCCGGCGGATCACTATCATGCCTTCGCGCGGGCCCAGGTTCGCCAGCCCGCCGCTGGCAAACTCGCTAAGGTGCTTGATGAAACCGACCGCGACCGGCTCATCCTTTGTTCCTTCACCGGGGAGATCAAAGACGGCCACCACCAGATCCATGAGTATTCAGGTGACTACGATGAGGCCTTCCAGTTCTGGAACGGGTACGAGCCACCGGACAAGGCGAAGCAATCTCAGGCGGAGGTGGCGCGCCAGCTTCGCGTCTTGACTGAGGCCGCGCCTACACCCGCCGAACGCGAACGCCTCAACTACCTGACGCGGCACGTCGAATTCCTTGTCCCGTATTCCGAATCGTGGTCGCTGGCCTTTCACCTCCATCAGACCCTTCAGCAAGCGGCGGAACTCAAGAAGCAAGGCAAGCCGGAGGAGGCAAGAAAGAAGGTCTTGGCGGACGCAGTTCCACTCTGGCTGAGGCTTGCACCGCTGGTGCGTGAAGCGATTCTCGACTTCCAGGAAATCGTCAGTACGCGGAATGACCTTGGAACGCTGGCGTCGATGCACAACAAATACGAACGCCTGGCTCTGTTTCGCTTGCGTGCCTCGATGAAGGAGTTTCTGGGAGAATTGCCGGCGGAGACGGAGAAGCTCTTTGAGGAGGTGCGGCGTCCCGATTCGAAAGCTCTGCCGCGCATCTTCACTCCCACGCGGCCCACACTGCTCCGCTCCGGCCAGCCCGTTCGAATCTCTGCTGTTGCTCTCGGGTCGGGGAAGATCGTTTGCGTCTCACTTCTCACACGCTCGACTGGCGCAGAAGGTTGGAAGGAAACACCCATGAATCCGGCAGGACGAAGGACTTTCAAGGGTGAGCTCAAAGCCCCAGTAACTGCGCCTCCACTGCTCGATTACTATGTGGAGGCGGAGTTCGAACAGCCGGAGGGCAGAACGCGTGTCACGGCGCCGCTGGAAGCGCCATCGCGGTTCTACACCCTTACCGTCGTTTAGGTCTCCATAGGCCGAGTATTCGTAATGAAATACTCTGCTGCATCAGGCTACAATGCATGCCTTCCGCCAGACCCGAACCCACAGGGATCTACCGCATGACAAGAGAGCTTGTGCTCGGCCTTGACCTCGGGGGAACGAAGATCGCCGCCGGAGTTGTCGATTCTTCCGGCAAACTGCTCTCGGGCGTCCGGCTGCCGACTCCCGCCGCGGGCGTAAAACGAGATCTCGCGGCCCTTTTCGACGCCGCCCACTCGGCGGTCGCCTCGGCGGGAGTCTCCTGGCAAGCCATTCGGGCGGTCGGAGTCGGCGTTCCGGGAGCCTTTGATCCCGTCACGGAAACCGTCTGGGCACCCAACCTGACGGGATGGAAAAGGGTGCCGCTGAGGCGACTGCTTGAGAGGACTCTCCGGCGTCCAGCTTTCGTCGAGGGCGACCGGAACGTGCAGGCTCTTGCGGAAGCCTGGTTGGGGACGAGCGCCAAGAACCGCGTGCGCAACTTGGTCTTCCTGACTGTCGGCACGGGCATCGGCGCAGGATTGATCGTAGAGGGTCGGGTGGTCCCCGGAACGCGGGGTGTTGCCGGCGCCGCCGGCTGGCTCGCGGTACACGATAAGTGGCACTCGGATTTTGGACGAGTCGGATGCCTGGAAGCACTCGGCGCGGGGCCGGCCGTAGCCCGATTCGCCCAGAGGGCGTTGCGCGGGAAAAGCCGAAGCTTGATTAGGACTCTGGCACGACCGCGCGGCGGGCGAGTGACCGCCGAAGCGGTCGCCGAGGCCGCGCGTCGCGGCGATCGCACCGCACGGCTGGTCATGGAGGAAATCGGCGACAACCTGGGACGCGGTGTGGCTGGCATCGTCAGTCTGCTCAATCCAGAAGTGGTCGTCCTGGGCGGCGGTTTAGCCGGCGCGGCCGAACTGATTCTGAGGCCGGTGCGCCGGGCAGTGCGCAAGTGGGGCCAGCCACTTGCGACCCGGCAGGTTCGCATCCTGCGATCACGGCTGGGAGAAGACGCGGGGATACTCGGCGCTGCCCGATATGCCTTATTGAAACTGGAGGAAAAGGACTAATGTCAGCAGAGAAGTATTTCGAAGAAGCCCAGAAGGTCTACGACCGCATTCGTTCGACGCAGATTCCCAACATCCAGAAGGCCGCCGATTTCGCCGCCGAATCCATTGCGCGAGGCGGATTGGTGCACCTCTTCGGCAGTGGACATTCCGTGATTCCGGCACTCGACGTATTTCCGCGCTATGGCAGTTTTGCCGGATTCCATCCTCTCATGGATTCCCGCCTGATGTGGTTTCAGGTGCTCGGTTCAGGGGGCGTGCGGGAGTTGCTGAGGCTAGAACGCACCGAAGGCTACATTTCTGAATTCCTGTCCAATTTCAACTTCGAACCCATCGATACCATGGTGGTTTATTCGCACGGCGGCCTGAACGCCGCGCCCATCGACGTAGCGCTCCATGCGAAATCCCTCGGTCTGAAAGTCGTGGCTGTGACCTCACTCGACAACGCCCGCATCTCCCGCGCCACGCATTCAAGTGGCAAGAAGCTGGCTGATCTCGGCGACGTGGTCATCGACAACTGCTGCCCACCCCAAGATTCGCTCGTGGAGATAAGCGGTGGCCCGGTGGCGGCCAGTTCCACTTTCGCCGTGATTGCTATCTCCATGGCACTGGTGGCGGGGACCGCAGCGCGCCTGGAAAAGCGGGGAGTGAAGTTTCGTGCCTTCGTTTCCCCCAACGTTACCACCGTGGGTCCGGACAATAACCGCCGGGTCTTCGACGATTACATCCAGAAAGTCGCCCCGCGAATGAGATAGCGATACCCCGCCTCGCCCAGTGAAATTGCCACGGCGGGTCGCAGTCACTGCATTGTGGGATGAAAGGCGCGCAGCACGGGCGACTGAAAAACCACCTTCTTCTGCGTGGCGCCATCCTCAGTATAAGACCTGGATGTGTACCGTTCCGACACCGCGAGGCAAACGGATGCGTTCTCGGGCAGGGTCGAAGTCCTGCCATATTTTCCCGTTGATTTCGACGCTCCGCAGGCGCTTGTCACCGGGAGCGCGCAGGAGCAACCATGCCGCCCGGCAGGGATTTCGGCTCGGCAACTGGACGCGCGCCTTCACGCCTGTTTCGGTTGCTTCGACGCGATAGGTGACCGGACCAAAGTAGGTCGGGGCATCCCGAACCTCAATCTTCTCGCCCGGCGCGAGCCAGCGTCGCGGGATTCCTGCGGCCAGCCAAAGCGTGTCGTCATCTTCTCGCACCAACAAGTCCCTGAGCCGGTTCACGAATTTAGCTTCATCGGGAACTTTGTAGAATGGACCGCTAGGCGCTCGCCATTGGCGGTATTCCTCGGTAAAAACATTCACCGTGGGGTAATAGCACGATACGAAATCGTTATACAGGTTTCGGATGGCGGCAGGGATTTCGTTGCGGCGCAAATAGACAAGAACCGGATTCTGAAGATTCGCCTGGAAGACCATCCCGCCACGGCTGAACCAGTACTCGTCGTCCACCCAGCCGTGCACGAATAGGCCGAGTGAGGTGGACATCGTCGCGTTGTCCTCCCAGTCGTCCAGAACCCAGTTCGCCAGGGGCTCGTCCGCACGGAACACCCCGGTCGAGAGCAGGATCATGGGACCATAGAGGACCTCACGAGTCGCGGAGAGCCGGTAGGTCGGCAACATCTTTTCGGGATAGCGTGAGTAGTACCCAACGCGGAGTGGCCCAAAGAGACGGATTCGTTGGTAGGGCCGCGTGGGAACATACGGCACATAGGTGTTGTCCCGCAAGCGGATGACCGGCGCCAAGCGCGCGGCGCGAAGGACGGCCTCGCGGAGGTCGCGGGTGTAAGCAGCCGCCTCTTGCCGGTAGCGCTCGGCCTCGGGGGCGCCAACGTCTGCCAGGGCTTGTGCCAGCCGGTTCATTCCCGCTGCGGCAAAGGCGTTGACCGAGAACCAGTGTCCCCAGTCACTGTTGTCCTCAAGATGGCCCGCCGGGAGTAGCCCGTATTCCGGCACGTTCTCACCACCATCCAGCACCTGGGTCAGCTTCCTTTGCTCAATGACCCAATCTGCAGCGCGCATCATGCTGGGAGCGGCGCGGCGGAGCCATCCCTTGTTGCGCCTGAAGAAGTAGTGCTCCGCCAAGGCCCAGAGGACGGTGCCGTGGTCCAGGTTGTATTCGTAAGCGGTGTAGTCGTAATCCTGATCGACACGAGCGCCATGGTAGACAGCGCGTTGGTCTCCAGTATATGTGCCCTCGAAAGGTCTCGATCCTTGCAGCCGGATGAAGGTTTCGAGGTACTTCTCAGCCAGACCGTGATTCCCCAGCGCATCGAGCATCAAACACTGGAAAGCTGCCTCGTTGGCATAGACGGGGTAGACATAGCTCGCGGCCGGAACCATGTAAAGGCCGCTGCGAGGATCTTTGGTGGCACTGATGCGGATATGTGTGAGGACCGCCTGCGCGAAGCTCCCGAATCGCCGCTCCGGCACCTCAAAGGGAACAGCGGTCATGTCTTTCCAATATTTCACTACCTTCGCGCGCTCCGCGTCGTGGTCAAGCTCCGCCATACGCGCTCGCTCAGCCGGTGTCAGACGCGGAATGAACGGCAACGAAATAAAGACGGACCTTTCTTCTTTCGCGCCCAGCGGGATTTCGATGTGCATCCCATGAAGGGTTTTCGAGCCGTCAGGAACAACCGCCAACCTGACGCGCGCCCTTTCCGGCAGGCGTACACGCGCGCGGAGTAATTGCCCGCCCTCAGCCGTCAATTCGCCATTCTCAAAGGCCACTTGCTCGACCGGATCCGTTGCCAGCCATATATGCGATATGCCGGGTTTTGATGCCGGATTACATGCGGTGAGCTTCAGCAGTAGCACTGCGGGTGTCTGTTCGCTACGGCTCGGTTCGTCGGGCGATAGCGGCCCGGACAGCAGCGTGGCAAAGCCCTCTTCCGTGTAATCAATGCCCTCCGAGGACCACCTTGCACGGGCAATCGGCAGGTAGTCCTCAAGCACCGAAAGCTGAGAGTCTCTCGAGGCGAGGCGGAAGTCCGGCGTCGTACCGGTGCCAATTCGCCAAGCGATTCGGTCTCCGGGCCATTCCAGACGCGCCAGTTCAGCGCCTTTCGCCTTGGTACCGCTCTTGCTGATGTAAATGTTGCCGCCCCATTCGAACGCGAACTTCTGCCAGCTCGCGTCAGCAGCGAGGGGCAAGTACAAGCGCCCTCCCCACTGACGATCCACCGGGTCGATGGCAGGGATTTCGCGCGACGCTCGTTCGTAAGTCTGTTCGGGCTCTCGCGCCAGCTTCTCCCGGATTCTTTCACCGCGTTTGACAACGGAGGAAGAGAAGGAGACCGCGTTGGAAGCCAAAGTGACGTAGGCATGGAAATCCGGGATGTAAATGGGTCCCTTTTCGATATCGGGTATCGCAAAGGAGAACGTTCGCTCACCCGCGTCGAGCGTTACGATAGTAACGTCGTGCGACCCGGGAAGTGAGGGTTCCGCAGCGTCCAGGCTCAGAAGCAGCCCTTGCGATGAACCTGCCGTTTTCAGGCGGAAATGCGGACTGTCTGCGAAGTCGCCTGCTGAGGGTTGCCACAACCGCACGCACTTCAACCGACCGTTATAGAGGCGGAGGCCACCGGTCCACAGGTACGGCCCCGACTCCCCCACGCCGAGCTCAATCCTGATCTCGACAGGTTTTTTCCGTGAGCCACTGAACACTTCGACGCGTTCCAGCGCAGGCTCAGACTGAAACACCAGCCGCAGCTTGAGGGTACGGCGATAGTCCAGGCCCGGCAGGTTCTCGGCGTTCGGGTTCTCTAACTTCTGGAGGGGGGAAAATGTGTAGCGACATTCTGTGGTCTCGCAGACCACCTTGGTCGCCGCCGCTAGCCAACGCCCCTGCCACGGGTCGTCCACCAGGTCTTCTGTGGATGGCATCTGGGGAGGTGGATACGGCCAATTGCGAAACCAGTATTGCACCATCGCTTCTTGCACGACGCTTCCCGCACGAAGCCGCACCGTCACTTCGCGGACGTCGCGTTCCTCGGCCCACTGCAGACCATAGAGGTAGCGGCCATCCGGTGACTTCTCTGCGTCGTGTCCTGCGCGCTGCGCTTCTCCGTAGTCGAACGCCACCGGGAGCGTATGACGATCCGCTACGCAACACCGTCTCGCAAAAGGTGCGATGTCTAAATCCTCTCCCTGGGGAAATGCGTGCGAAGGGAACAGGAAGACCGCGGCCCAGAGGGAAAGGATTCTGAAAAATCTGGAAGTCAGAGCCATAGGGGGGACCTCAGAACAGGTTGGGGATCTTCGGACCATGAGGGACTATCGTCGCGGAGGCCCTCGAGAGACGGGATTCTAACGCTGATCGTGTTGAGGGAACAGAAATTCGAGAGCATCTAACTTGATATCGGTGACCGCTGAGCGGAAAAATCACAGATGTCCCTGAGGGAGAGAGCAATGGGCTATGAGGAGCATTTACGGCAAAAAGCAGCGCAAGATGATGACGCCCGACTCTACCCTGCGGGTAATTCCAGCTTTCCTTCCCGATAAGCGCGCAGATAGTTGGCGCAGTACTCATCTCGTCCCAGCAACGCTTCGGCTGCCTTGATGTTCATCATCAGTTGTCGGTCACAGGGATCGACAATGGCTGCATCTAGGCCTCGGGCCATTAGCAGCACCAGAAAGACCTCATTCAACAGTTTCCGCTGGGGAAGGCCAAATGAAACATTGCTGACCCCGGCACTGGTGTGCACGCCGGGATACCGAGCCGTGATCTGGCCGATTGCCTCGCCGACGGCCTTCCCATGCTCGGCCCCAGTGCTGGCAGGCAGAACGCAGGGGTCGACATATATGTCGTCAAGCACGATTCCTTCCGCCGTGAGACGATCCACCAGCCGGCAGGCTGTGGCGACGCGATCCTCTATGCCACTGGGCGGCCCCGCCTCCCCCATGCAGAGTGCAATCACCTTGGGGCGGTACTCCTTCAGCAAGGGAAGTAACGCCTGATAGCGCGCCGCCTCGTCGGTAATGGAGTTGATCATGGGCCTTTGCTTACAGAGGGGCAACGCACGTCGCAGGGCTTCGGGATCCGCGCTATCCAGGCAAAGCGGTATATCGACCGCCTCTTGCACAACATTCACCAACCATGCCAGGTATTCCGCTTCGTGCCCGGGGATGCCACCATTCACGTCCAGCATGTCGGCACCGGCATTGGCCTGGTTGCGGGCAACTTCTTTGATGTATTCGGCGTCTTGGTTCTGCGCTGCCGCGCCGATGCGCTTGCGGGTGCAATTGATGAGCTCACCTATGATGAACATGTGTCTCTGCTCCCTTCCTGGTCCTTTCGGCCGACGGTCTGTAGTTCCATTCTCTTGTAGAGGTTGTCTAGCCCCGCTAGACGGTTGGCTAAGGCATTGGTGCCGTCCAGGCACCAGTCCCGCGGAGGAATCAGGGTGCGTGCGAACTTCTTCGGGTCCTCGCCTAGGGCCAGCGTGCTGAGGTAAATCATGTTCCAGATGCAGGGTACCTCGGGCCGAGCCTCGCACGTTCCATCAATCCTGGAACCGCCGCAGGGGCCGTTGCGCAGTTCCTTGTAGCACCACCGCATCGAGCAACCCGCATAGTTTAGATGGTCCTGAATGCAGTCGCCACAGCTTACGCACCCCAAGGTTGCCTCTCTGTAAAGGGTGGATGACCCCAGCAGTTTGTACCACAGGCCGTGTCGCCAGGAATTGCCTGCGGGTCGCTGATCACCCGGCTTTAGCCGGGAGGCAAAAAACCGAGCGCCGAAAGACTTCTCAGCGATGAGGTAACGATGCACCATCCTGGAGAATCGCTGGATCCAGGAGGGATGTCGCTCGACCGTGGTCAGTTGACAGCTCCCTGACCCGTCGCTCAGGCCGTCTTTGCCTAAGGGGAACAGGTAGAATTCGTTCGGAGACGCAAAGACCAGTTCGTCCATCCTCTGGCGCCAGTCTTTGCCGATGGTAGCGGCGCGCTCGATGATGGTCATGAAATCTCGATGGGTCAGGCCGAACCCGCCGATGTGCGCCCCGGCAAAACCGAGATCCTTCGCTGCGGCCACCATCAAGGCAGCCCGCTCCAACCGCTGCGGCTTCTTCTCTGTCTCCAGTCGTCGGATGAGTTCATCGGTGACGACGCAGCCCGCCAATTCACCCGATTGCATCATCTGAGCGATCTTCGCCGTTGGGACATAAACGTTGGCAAGTACCGGTACGCGCCCTAGGCCTTCCCTCTCCATGTACTGCCTCAGCTCGTAAAGCTTGCGGAGGTTGAATCCCAACTGGGTGATGAGGAACTGCGCCCCTGCCGCTACCTTCAGTTCCAATTTGTAGAACTGCATCATCTGGTCGGGCTCGCGGACCTTGTAGGGGTTGACCGCTGCCCCGGCAAAGAAGTCAAATGGTGTGCTCTGAACCGTCCTCGCTCCCAGAGTGTACTGGATACCGCTCCTCATCGCCTGGACCAGCCAGAGAATGAGTGCTGAGTCCAAGTCGTAGACGGGCTTCGGTTTGCCACCAAAGCCCTCCTTCTGAGCATCCCCTGTCAGGGCCAGAATATTTCCCACCCCCATGTGAGCCAGGGCGTGCAGGCGCCCTTCCAGAAATGCCCGGTTCCCGTCCTTGCCCGTGAGATGAGCGATCGGGGTCAGGTGGTGCTCGGCGATGAACGAGACGAAGGCTTCCGGTGGCAGTGCGGGATTGCCACCCGGCAGATCCGTGACGCTGATGACCTTGATACCGTCCTGCTGCTGAGCCGCTTCCTTCACAAAGGCCTCGGCCTCCGCCACATTGTGATCCCGGCCCAGGACGAGTTCCGCCGTGCAAAAGAATTTTCCCGTCGCCAGCGCCGATCTCAGGAAGTTCTGATCCCGGCTACCGCTATCCGAACTCATTTCCTTCTCCCAACTGTCCCTAAGAGCGCGGGCCGCATCCTCTCTGTGCGGAAGAAGTCGGCTCACAACCATCTACCAGGCGCTGCCTGGTTACTTCTCGCAGACACTTGTTGAATGTTAATCCACCAGCCGGACCGTTCTCCAGTATTTAGTTCCGCCGGTGCAATGGGGCGTCGTGTGCAAGACTCGCGAGACCCCTCCGCCAGAAGGCGTTCATGCCCTGGTAATGCATAGGAGCGCGTCAGGCAGGTATCTCCGCGCGGGCTGACGGCACATCTATCTCACAAATTATGGCGAAACTTGGAGAGAACCTCCGCACCTGTAGGTGTCACTCGAAGGACGTACTCGAGGCGGATTCCCCACTTCCCCTCGAAGTAAATTCCGGGCTCCAGGGCAATGATCATGTCGGGCTGAAGCGTCGCTGTGTTGTAAGGGACGATGCGAGGCTCCTCGTGCCAACTGAGACCCAGTCCGTGGCCGGTATGGTGCGGGTAGCTGCCTGCCAGCTTGGCCACTCGTTCACGTACCATTGCGTCGATGTCACAGACGTGGACACCCGGCCGCACGCGCTCAATGGCCTTGGCGAGCGCGGCGGATATACCCGAGAAGGCTCTCCGCTGTTCCGGCGTGGGTTCTCCAATCGCGCACGTGTTGCAGCTATCTCCCCAATAGCCGCGATGCCGGGGAACCAGATCGGCCATGACCAGATCGCCATCTTGGATCTTGCGCGACGATGGAGGGCCACCCACCGCCGCCGTCCGGGGCCCGGAAAGGATATCGGCCAGGATCTGCAGACGGCCGCCTTCTATCATCTCCATCTCCTTGCGCACTTCGTTGAAGAGTTCGACCTCACTGATCCCAGCCCGCGCAACCTTCTTTGCGATCTCCTGGCCGATGTCACAGAGTTCGATTGCCTCACGCAGGATCTGGATCTCCTCCGCATCCTTTACCATGCGGATCTCACCCAATAACGACTTCACATCGCAGAACTCCAACTGAGGGCATGCCGCACGCAAGGCGTCCAGAAGTGCCACAGGCATGTCTTCGGCTTCCACGCCCACCTTGCTCCGAGGGAAACGCTTCAGGCGTTCGATAAGTTTCGCGCTCAGGTCTGCGACGGCGTGGAGGGGCCGCTCGATGGTGTAGCTGCAGAAGGTTACTCGGGTGATTTCCGGCGCCACACCCTCCCCAGGCTCCATGTCGGCCAGCAAGAGCATGGGCTTTTCATCACGTGCCCAGAGGAACGCGCCCAGCAGGGGGGTGATAGGCGATGGCTCAATTTCCACCGTGGCCAGGTATCCAGTGAAATAGCGAAGACTGGCATATGAACAGAGCAACGCATGTTCAATGTGCCCTTCGTGAAGCTTGTCGCAAAGTTTTTGCAGCCTATCGCGGACCATCTTCGTTGGCCCCCCCTCGTCACCAAGAGTCAAGAGGCTTTGATCCTCCCGTGGTCATGAACTCGTGATTCCCAACCGGACCGTAGGCCACCTGCTTCTGCCCAACCGGGTCCGCCGCCAATCAGCACCCCTATAACGGATCTCACCGAGCGATAACGCACAAACCGGGGCATGTTAACTGCTCGGGGCCAATCCTGAACCGAATCCGCCAGACACTGCCACCACCGAACCTGTCATGAAGGAGGCATCATCACTCGCGAGGAAGACAGCTACCTTGGCAACTTCCTCCGGCTGGCCGATTCGCCACAAGGCGTGAAGTCTCCCCGCCGCAACGCGGGCGGCTGCGGGATCCGGTTGCATCTGGAACCACTCCTCCGACAAGCCCGAGTCAATGTAACCGGGACAGATACAGTTCACGCGAATGCCCTCTTTCCCGTGGTCGATCGCCATACCTTTGGTCAAGGCGATGATGCCTCCTCTCGTGGCCGCGTAAGCCGCGCACGATGGCTCAACGAAATACCCGATCACCAACAACATGTTTGTGATCGTGCCGCGCGTTTTTCGGAGGTGAGGCAGAAAGAACTTCGAGCAAAGAAACACGCCACCCAGGTTCACCGCAAGTTGGCGGTTCCACTCCTCCACTGCGGTGTCTTCAATTGTTTTGTAGATCTCGATGGCAGCGTTGTTGACGAGCACATGGACATCGGAAAAGGCTCTGACGGTCTCATATACCAGTCTCGCGACGGAGTCAGGGTTCGAGACATCTGTCTCCACCGCGAGCGCTCTCCCGTCAACCGTCGTGATCTGTCGGACAGTCTCCTCGGCCCCAGGCAGAATGATATCTGCCACGACTACTCGGGCGCCTTCCCGGGCGAATTCTTTCGCGGCCGCCCGTCCGATTCCCGCGCCCGCTCCAGTGATGACGGCAACGCGACCCGCAAGCTTCATCCTGTGCTCACCCCCTTTTCGCTAGCAGCCCCTCCCTGCACTAGTCGGGGGTTATTCCCCGGGAGACATTTGATCAGGAAGGTCAAGGTATGCACCCGAAAAGACAAGGCCTGTCAGAATGGGAAACGTGACCTCAATCTCATTTGTCTCCCCGGGTTTGACCTCGCCCGTCAAATCGACAAAGTAGCAGCGTGTGGATCCCTCGAATTGATTGCGTTTCGTTTTCAGAGCGTGAACGGTTTTCGGTACACCGTTCACAATAACCCTAAAGGTCTTCTCCTGACCCGAGCTGGTCAGGCTGGCAGAAACCGGAAGATTGTCCGGAACCCAATTATTGTTGAGCTCCCCGGTTTCGTTTTTAAGCAAGAACACCAAATAGGCTTTCTCGTAGCCCCAAGGTTCACGCGTCCAAGACGACTCGGGCGTTGAGTGGGAGAGATACTCGCGTCCGCTCGTAGGAAACTCAAAGCGCGCTCGTAGTGTTGCCGACTCTGGCGTGTGCTTCACGACGTCCCAGTCTCCCAGGTACCGTCTCCACTGAGGCAAACGAGCATTTTCAGCCTGCACGCTGGTTGGGTTTCCACTCCCCGAGGTGGGAGCAATCCAAAGGATCCGGACCTGCTTGGCTGGGACCGTCGCCCGAAGCTTTCCCCCTTGCGCATATCTTCCATTGTCCGGTCCCTGCAAGACCAAACCTCCCGGGAAGACTTCCTGAACTTCGAAGCGCGCGGAAGCAGGCGCATCCAACGCCAACGTCAGCTCCGCAATCTGCTCGACCGGCGTGGGGTTCAACAGAAAGACATAGCCGCGATCACCCCGAATATGAGCAAACCCAGATAAGGAATCCGCATCACCCTGCCAAACGTCGGCGTAGTGTTGGCTCCGGTCAAAGAGCCTGTCGCCTTGCTTCAAGTAATCCTTGTTGGACTTCGCCCAACTCAACCAGTGCCGCGTGAACTGGATGTCGCTTTCGGGGACGTTGTCGGGAACGTCGTTGAATGTGACCTGACCCGCCATGGCGAGCGCGCTCAGGAGCCCGTACCGGAAACCAGCGCGATCGTGAGTGTGAGTTTCCTGGCCAAAATGGTTGACGCAGTTGATCGTCCGAAACCAAGGGCGAAGGTACACCGCGTGTGTGCCACTCGCGAACACACGGTTCATGTCCGCATAGACGCGGTCGAGGTGAATGTCCGGCTCGGCAACCGGATAGTGGTCGCTCTGAAAATGGCCGCCGTAGTAGGTACCGTGCCCACGACTGTCCTCGTAACGCACAAACTGGGGATTCGTGAAGCCGCCGTCGGCGCTAAGCATGATTCCCGGGCTGGCTTCGCGCAGCTCCCGATTAAACCGCAACATGCGCTGCCCCTGGGCGTAGATGGAATACTTACCGGGGAGGTGGCCGTGCTCTGCCTTGTCGCATTCCCAGACCGCCCAGAAATCACCCCAGTGCATGCAACGCAATTTGTAGGTTCGTGCGAGTTCCACCACCTTCTGGAAATAGGTCTCGGCTTCCGGCGACAACTTGCAGGCCATAGGCTTTACCAACGTTCCCGTGCCGAAGTCGGCGCCTGAACCGAAGTCAGTCCACCAGCCCGCCGCGATGTTGTGGTGCGTCGCCAGATCCACCATTCCTTTCACCCACTGGGGAGGCATCACCAGGGCGTCGTGCACCGCGTCGTAGAAGTCCATATAGCCAATACCCAGTTTCTCCGCCGTGGCCATGAAGCGCTCGGCCCATTCCGGGTGCTCCAGCAGGTCTCTGACGCCGAAATTTGCCGACCAGGCTTCGCAGTAAACGTCCGGCCATTCTTTCGGCAAGGGTGATACCTGGGCGTGGTACTCCAGCACCCATTCGCGCACGCCGCGGTCCCATCCGAGCCACCGCTCGCCGCGGTTCTTGTAAACCCCCACCACCGCCTTCTCGGTATCGTAGGTTTTCCCCGGTGCGACGCTTGTGCCAGGATAGTAGGTGAGCGCGTCTTCCTGGTGGTCCCAATAAACCGTCTCGAGGCAAGAGCAAAACCCGCCTTTTTCCAGACGTGAGACGGGATACGTCAGCTCCTGCCCCGCCATGAGATCCAGCGGCCGAGGCAAGCCAAGCAATGAGACGACAACGTCTCTAACTTCGAGATCCGAGTCCTCCTTGTTCTGGATCGTCAGCCACTTGTGATAGAAGTGGTCCTGACGCCGTAGCTCGTAGTGCACCGCCACATCCACCTTCTGTGAAGTCAGATCAATTCGCAGATGAGCCACGTCCTCGCTCGACCCCGAGGTATCCACCTTGGCCACTTTGAAAACCGCCGGGGTGAGTTCGCCCATGGCCGTGCGGATGAGAAATGCTCTGGCCCGAGATGTCGAAACTGCCTCGCCCGTCATACGGTTCGTGAGGCGCGTTTCCTTGATTTCCCCCGCTACGGACATTTCGAGTTCCAGAAACCCGTTCCTCAGACTGACCACCTGCGGTCGCACTTGCCCCGCGGCACAGCGCTCGCGCGCCCAGCGGCTTTCGGAGACGATGAGAGTCGGGGTCAGCGTATCGCTGAAGATTCGCGTCATCTTCGGCTCAATGATGAGAGGACCCGGATTGTCGTATGAAGTGTCCCCCGTCGGTGGCTCGTTGAAGTTTCGAAGGTAGCTTCGCTCGTAGATCCGCGGGAATTTCCCCACTTGTCCCGGGGCGCTAGCCCACTGGAACGGTACGTCGCGGTAGGTCTCGAATTCACATACGAAAATCCCCAACCTTTCGGGCGTGCGGCGGAATTCAGGATCGGGCGGCTCAGTGAAGAGCAACCGGATACGGGCAGTAGTAACTGAGGAGAAAACATAACGGACCACCGAGGTCTCCTGACCCAGAACCTGTGCCTTCAGGGACTTCCATTCGCCTCGATCCCAGTATTGGAGTTGAGCCCACTCTTGCGTGCGAGCAACTGCGGGTCCGCGCACCATCCGGCCGTCGAAATAACGCACGATTACGCTGGATAGCTCTTGAGCTTGCGGCCACTCCACACCCAGGTCTGCAGGCAGGTTGTCTCCACTAACCGCCCAATAACTTCGGAGACTGCCGTCGTTGGCTTTTGACGGCTCGTGTTCGGCGACCGTCAGCACACCCCGCTCCCAGGACTGGGCCCGGGCTCCCTGCGCGCCGAGCGCGAGATTTTCCGGGCCGGGATAAGCCGCCCGCGCCATCGTCGGCGATACTGCGAGGAGGCCAACCAGCAAGACTGCCCCCTGGAGAGTTCCCTTTGGTCGAGAGAAAGAAGGGTCCATAGGATCCCCGCTTAAGGTAGGATGTCATCCAATGGATGGAGAATGACTTGCTTCTTCCGAAGCAGGCGCAATCTAGCGTGGCCAGTGAGGCTTGTCAAGAAGCGACAGAGGAAGTTGAGGCGACCGGTGCATCAGCCAATCGTGGGAAACACGGAGAGGCGCAACCGAGCACACTCCATCGGAACAAGCGTTATATCCTGCTCAGGCTGATCGCTTTTCACCGGACTGGGTGACGTCGGGCCAGGGCAGTTCTGGACGAGTGTCCAACTCGGAATCGCTCGTCCCCTGCCGTGCAGTTCGAGCGGCGTTGTGTCCAGGTCAAAGGGCTGTCCGGTCACGGCGGGCTTCTTAGCAACACTAAAGGAAGCCGACGGATTCGACCTATCCACTACGAGCCCCATGTTCCACGGGGTCGTGGGATAGACAGCTAACTCAGGCCACTCGTCGGTGCCGCCGATCTTTTCCCACCGTTGGCCAATCTTCAGCGTATAGGACAGCGGGCCACGGTTCACGGAGACCGCGTTGGCCTGCTTCGCCCAAACTGATAGGGTAATCTTCATGGGCAGGCGCAGGGTCACGTGGTCGCCGTCTTGCCAAGTCTGCTCAAGAACCACATAGCTTCGCGGCGCAGCCTCAACGGAAAGCGTCTTCCCGTTGATGGCTACCGTTGCGCCTCCGCACCAGTTCGGGATACGGAGCAAAAGCGGGAATCGAACCGGGTCGGGACTCGCGAGCTTGAACTCCACCGTTTCCCCAAACGGGTAGTCGGTCTCCTCTTCGATTTTCACCCGGACGCCCTGAGCCACCTGAGCCTCAACGCTGCTGGGAGCATAAAGCGCCGCCACCAATCCGTTGCCCTGGGCGGCCAGCCACAGGTGTTCTGAGTAGTACGGCCAGCCCATGCCGACGTTGTGCTGACAGCAGCGATATACGACGCGCGGGGAGAACGGCAACAAGTAACCTGTGTCAGCAAAGGGAAGGTCCCGCTCAGGACCGCACCGAACGAGGTTCGGGGCCGTGAAGTAGTGGAGGCCCTTCAGGTCAGGAGTCTGGGCAGCAGGCAAGGAATTGAATGCCACCTCTTCGCAACGATCCGCCCAGCGGGGATCGCCCGTGATCTTCAATAGCATCTCGAAGCTATGCATGAACTCGACCATGGAGCAGGTTTCCGCTGCCTGGGAGGGGCTGGTGCGACCGGGTCGGTAGGTTTCATCCGCACCGAACATTCCGCCGGGAACTTGTCCGTACTCGTCCTTCACAAAGGCGTAGTTGCGAAGGGTCGCCTCCAGGAACTTGCGGTCTTTGCCCTGCTGATAGTAGGTGGCTGGCTCGCGGAACCCCTGCGTATTGTTCACGCCATGAGTGGTCTGCAGCCCGGATGTCCAATCGGCAGTGCGCGCATGCAGGGCTTTGGCCAAATCCAGCAACCAGGCTTCGCCGGTGTGGTTAAAAAGCCAATAGACGCTGGCGAGGTTGTCTCCTCCCCGCACCTTCTGCCAGCTCCCGGGAAGCAGCTTGTCTTGCGGGATGCCCAGCTCATATCGCGCGTACTTCAACATGAAGGGCAAAATCCGCTTATCGCGCCTCCACTCGTACAACGACTGGAAGACGTTCAGCATGATCATGTTTGGCCAGAGGTCGTTGTCGGCCTTGTTGAGCGGCGGACCGAAATAGCCGTCTTCCTGTTGGCTATTCAGCGCGGCATCAAGCCAGCGGCGGGCTTCGCGGATGATCTTCTCATCCTTGAGCACATAACCGAGGTCCCCGTAGCCGCGCAGCCAGTAGGGCATCTCTTCCCAGCCCGGCGCCTTGGCATCAAAAGTCATCCACCCGCTCGTAGGATGGAGGAACATGCTGTGGTCGGCCAGCCGGCCGGTCATTCCGTTCACCATCAACAGAAGCTGGTGACGCAGCCACCCTTTGGGGTCGACGGAACTGACGGGGAGCTTCATCAAAGGGCTAGGAAGCAACGGCGCGCGATTGCCCACATAGAAGCGGTTTCCTCCCTCTATTGGGGGAGTCTTCACCACGGAGCCCGCCGCCGAGGTGTCACCACTGCCCGTCACCTGTTCCACGCCTCGGCCCAGGACGCGCGGCGTCTGCACGGCCGACGCGGCAATTGCCACGCCGCTTCCGGATAGGAACTCACGACGATTCATAGCCGCCCCCCTCCCCTAGCTCTTGCGGTCCGCCAATGACTCAACGCTGCGCCCTGCTCCTCTGGGATTCCGGAGCAAAGCGAATCGCAAGCTCGTGGTGCCGTTACAGTACCACTCAATTGCAGGAGCGCAAAGCCACGGCGCGATGGTAAACTTCGCATTCGCCGGAGGTGAGAATCCCCAATGAAGATCACTAATGTGGAAGGCATCATTTTGCGGCTTCCCGTCCGGAAGGCCATCGCTGACGGGACTCAAGACGACCTGCTAATCCGCGTCGAAACCGACGAGGGAATCGTCGGCTACGGCGAAGTGGATACGTCGCCTGAAGTGGGGAAAGCTGTGATCGATGCAGAGATGTCACATGGCACCTGCTTCGGGCTGGGTGAGATTCTCCTGGGTCAGGACCCCTTCGATATCGAGCAGATCTGGGAGCTGATGTACCGGAAGACCTTGTATTACGGCCGTCTCGGGGTCGTCCTCCATGCCATGAGCGGTGTCGATATGGCACTCTGGGATATCATGGGCAAGGCCTTGGAAAAACCTGTGCACAAACTGCTCGGAGGGAGCTACTGCACTGATGTTCGGGCGTATGCCAGCACTCTAATGCCGGAAACGGCACAAGAGGTGGGCGACAACGTGCAACGCTACGTGGGGCAGGGTTTCACAGCCGTCAAGCTGGGCTATGGGCCGCTGGGGAAGGATGTGAAGCGGGATATTGCGTTGGCAGCCGCGGCAAGGGAGGCCGCCGGTAACGATGTGGAGGTAATGATCGACGTCGGGCATGGCTATTCCTTGAAGATGGCTTTACAAGTGGCCAAGGAGTTTGAGCAATTGGGTATCTATTGGATGGAAGAGCCATTGCCTCCAGATGACTTTGAAGGTTACCGCCGGCTTTGTGATTCGACCTCGCTCCGCATTGCCGCCGGGGAGCAGGATGTGGGACGGTGGACATTCCGCCGGTTGATATGGTTTTGCGGCCTCGACGTGATCCAGCCCGACATCTCTCGCGCGGGTGGGTTGACAGAGACAAAGAAGATCGCCTATATGGCCCACGAGGCGAATCGTCCCTGCGTGCCACACGCCTTCAAGACCGGAGTCTTAGTGGCCGCTTGCCTGCATCTCATCGCCGCAATTCCTAACTCGCTTTTCCTGGAGTATTCCGTTTCCGATTCCGCTCTCCGTCGCGAGTTGCTGGCCGAACCATTTCAGGTGGTCAGGGGGAGGGTGGCCGTCCCGACTAAGCCGGGGCTGGGCGTCGAGATCAACCAAGCTGTGTTAAGCAAATACGCGTTCACTCCCAAAGGCGTGTCCCGCTGAGTTGGAGGCAGTGGCCTCGAATGCCGAAGTGGTTCTTATACTGTTTCCTTACGATGGTGTTCTGGGGCGCGTGGGGAATTGTCTCCAAGGTGGCACTCAACGCGATGTCGCCGCTGCTGAATCAAGTGCTGTTTACCCTCGGTTTGATCCCTTTGGTGCTGGCAGCGGCTTCTTCCAAGAACCTATCTGCTGGAACCGATAGATTGCGCGGCGCAACCTATGCATTCATTACTGGCATCCTTGGCGGTGTCGGCAACATTACCTTCTTCGAAGCTTTAAGCCATGGGGGCAAAGCCTCCACGGTAGCTCCCGTCACGGGACTGTACCCCCTGCTTACTGTCCTGGCAGCCCTGCCTCTCCTGAAAGAAAGACTGAACTGGGTGCAGGGAGTGGGCGTAGGACTTGCGGTGGCGGCGATCCTGCTCTTTGGGGCCGGCTAGTCCGGTCGCTTGCCAAGCGTCGGCCCCACGAAGGCAGTGGGGAAGCAAGGGCGAAAGTGACAGAGGAGCAAGTCAACAAATGTGGCGATCATCCAGGAGGCACCCGCGAATGAAAAGACGGCCCACGATGCGAACGTTGGTGACCATGGGACTCGTTCTCTCGGCTTGTTCTTTGCTGACGCTAGTTAGTGTAGCGGACGCGCCGAGAAATCCAGATGCTTCGCTCGCCGGCCCCGAACTGGCCGGCTGGTTCGCTGGGGACCCGCATGTGCATCGCGGCATCCTCTGCGGCCGGTCCGATGCGAAGGAAATGCTCACTCCGGAAGAGCTGCTTAATGGAATGAGGGCAAACAACCTAGCTGTCCTTTCCGTGCTCGGCGACATCGGCAATGGCGAGGCAAAATATGCCGACAAGGATTTCGCTCTGACGAACGCGGAAGATCATCCGGTATCGACCCCGGAGCGCATTCTGCATTGGGACGCGGAGTGGCATTACGATCCCAGAGGAGTAACGTTCGAGCAGAAGGTCATTGGCGGCCACTTGATCGTTCTCGGCCTGAAGCGGGCAGAGACGATTTTCTCGGAATATACCTATCCGATATTCGAGTGGGCGAGAAAGCAAGACGCCATCGCCGGGTTCGCGCACATGCAGTATCTCAAAGATGGCATCCCGAACGATCTGGATTGCTGCCTCCCCCTGGAATATCCGGTCGAAACCGCCTTGGGAACCTCCGCTTTCCTTATGGAGGATGTAAACGGAGGAGACGCCGCGATCCAAGCCTACTATCGCCTTTTGAATTGCGGCTTCCGCCCCGGCTTGGCGGCGGGGACAGACTACTCCTGCAATGAACTCCAACCGTTCGGCACGCTTTTGACCTATGTGGCGATCAGGGGCGGGAAGCTGACTTACCGCAAGTGGATAGACGGTATCGCCCAAGGCAGAACCGTAGTTTCCCGGAACGGTCACAACGAGTTTCTAGACCTGAAGGTAAACGAAACCGCTTCGCCCGGCGAGGAAGTACAACTGGCCGGCAGAGGAACCGTTCGCGTAAGCATCCGGTGGTCATCGGTAAAGAATTTGACCGGGAGAGTCGAGCTAGTTCGCAAGGGGAGGGTCGTCGGGAGTCGGAAGGGCTCGGCTTCTCCCGATTTACCCTTGATATTCCAAACGACTCAGGATTTCGCACATAGCGGGTGGCTTTGCGCGCGCCGAATGGACGAGAAGGGGCACCAGACCCACAGCGGCGCCGTTTTCATCATCATCAAAGGGAAGCCGATCCGCACCAGGTCCAGTGATGCGGAATATTTCGTTCGTTGGATCGACAACTTAATCCAACAGACTTCTCCTGGTGGGGCGTGGAGCGAATATTTTCCCCATGACCGCGACGCGGCCCAAAGTCGGTATCGCCAGGCCAGAGAAATCTATAAGAGAATTGCGAAAGAGGCTCAAAGCCAGCCGCGGTCACAATTTCTGAACGAGAATTCGCGAGCCTCCGGGGAATGACGACCAACTGGTGCCAAGCTAGCGGGAAAGCTGTAAAGGAAGAATTGAGATGTCAGTGTGGATGATCTATGCGCTCTTGACCTTGGCCTTCTGGGGCCTCACTGGTCTAACGCAAAAGCTGTCCACGAAGTACATTTCCGTCGAACTGAGTTTTGCGTGGTTCGCCGCCGCGTTTGTGCCCATTGCGGGTGTGATCCTCTGGATGGCCCCACTCGACTGGAATGTCCCCGTCAAGGCTTATTCGCTGGCTGTCACCGGGGGAGTGCTAAATGGCTTGGGCGTGCTGACTAGTTTTGCGGCGTTCCGCAAGGGGGGAAAGGCGTCCGTGGTCACGCCCCTGATTGCGCTGTATCCAGTGGTCACTGTCGCGCTGGCCGTGCCTCTGCTTCACGAACGGGTAAGCCGCCGCGAATGGGCGGCGATTGCTCTGGCGCTTGCTGCGGCTGTCGCTCTTTCCTACGAGGGAAAATCGAAATCCGACCGACAATCTGAAAGCTCTCACCCTGGCGGCGGCTAGTCTGCTTCCCACAGTCTCTAGGTTGGGAGCACGGCCTCCAGTTGACCTTCTGCGCGCCTGTGCTGCGCCCAGACGCCCTCATCGCTTTTCTGGCTGTCTTCTCCTTGGATCGTACTTCAGTTTCTCCAGGTTCTTGAACTCCTGAAAGACCTGCAGTTCCTTTCGGGCTTCTTCCTCCCGCTGTGGTTCGTCCAGACAGATTATTGAGGTGAGAAGAGAACATGGCTGACGTGGAAGGCAGGAAGGAGACGAAAGATTTCTATCTGGACATCCCGGCGAAGAACGAGCCTTTCTTTTTGAAAGGCTCGGGGGCGCTGGATTGGGGGATGCAGAACCGGCTGGCGCGG